>Ga0268284_1001208_pt1 | contig 14079 bp, 13 predicted proteins | sample saktaG_14_FD_190137 | JGI IMG/M metagenome (GOLD analysis project Ga0268284, IMG submission 190137) | Saline water microbial communities from Sakinaw Lake, British Columbia, Canada - sak_2013_06_06_40m | ecosystem: Environmental > Aquatic > Non-marine Saline and Alkaline > Saline ... | reverse complement strand
CACCCGCAAAGTCAATCTGGAGGCGATATCCTGGCTGGTGCTGTTGCGGCATGGTAGCATCATGCCGCTGCATGTATTGGCCGACGTGATAGCAGAACTGGGAATACTGATACCCGGTAGGGCGATCCTGCAGATACTCTTCCCATAGTACTTGCTTGGTGACGTGGGAGTGCTTCTTGCCAAGTTCTTCAGAAAGGCGTTGAAGCTGGGGGTAGAGATCCGCATACCGCTCGTCAGTTGTCTTGTTGGAAGGCGGTGGATGAACCAGAAGCGACAGGTCGTAATCAGAGAGCGCAAACAGCTCTGAAAACGTCTTCCCGCTGCTCTTGAACCGATGCAGATAGTTTTTGAGGGTGAGGGCGGTGAATGCCCGTACTGCGATGGATTTCCCGTTGGGATGACTCCTCCATCAAGAGTTTGAGAATACGTCGAACCTGTAACATAGTCAAGGCTTTGTTTGCCATTGTATACCCCCGGTTTTTTAGACCGAAGGTACTGTTTATGATGTTACAAATCCGGCCTGAAGGGGTGGCACACTTTACTCCGGTGTGCTCAAACAACTGGATTTTGCTGTTTATTCCTTCCGACAATGCGTTGCTGACTTTTTTGTTTGAGGTGAGTAGACCGGAGGAATTTCACCTCCACTCCCTCGCAGGTAGGGTCGAGAACTGGCGCGTTTACTTTAGGGTTCGGTGGTAATTCCAGCACTTTCGTTCTGGCTCTCAGTCCGACTCCCATTGTTTACGTTTCCAATTGCCGCCACGTCAAACCGGGGCGTGCCGTTTTCAGGCACCGGGCTTACCTGACCGCTTCGCCCCATAGCTTCTTAGGGTGTCCATTTTTTTGTTGCAAGTTCAGTGCCCCGATAATGGTTAAAAAACAACCATTTGAATCATGATCCAAACATATCGTACCATGGAGACGGAGGCCCCGGATATTTTTCTTTTTTTGATCCGGACTTATTGGTTAACTTCTTGATTTTACAATTGATTATCAATCAAAAAAGGAGAACAAGTCATATGTCACAGGATTCTGCAAAGTTGTTTCTTGCAAAAATGAAGCAGGACAAGGAATTATCTGACAAGCTACATAATGCTACGACAAAAGATAGCCGCTGGGCAATCATTCAGCAGGAAGGCTTCGAGTTCTCCAGAGAAGAGCTTGATCATGCAACGGTAACGGAACTGAATCACTTTGAACGATGGAGCTGGGAAGCGAAGTTGCTCGCCGACTGGCTCTGACGTCTTCCTGAGTTAAGCGATTCATAATAAAAAACCTCGATTCGCTGGTTAATATTTTATATTATAATGGTTAACAGGAAATTGCCTGATCGATTGTTTGAGCGTTGTCAGAACCTTACGGTTATTCTCTGCTAAACAATGCTGGAGTAAACAAGAAGAGATCGGAGAGGATAACTGCGCCCAAGATGAGCATGATTTGGATACTTGCACAAAAAAATAGCCGTTTACCATCGATAAAGCATGGTAAACGGCTATTGCAACTATGCGGTTCTAAACCGTTAAACAGGATATGCAGCAGGTAGTTCATAACCCTGTTCATACAATCTGCGTGCGATCACATCAGCAGTCAATATAATGTACTGAGAACGTCCCATTCGCGTATAACCAGGCCTGTGATCCATAGCAAGGGGCACATCGAGACGATCCTCATATTTAAAATACAGATCTGAGATTTTTTCTGATGCTTCGACCAGCCAATCTGCATTTGGGGGTGGCATTCTGAACATGTCTGCACCCGGAACAGGTTGATAGACGAGCATATTTGGGTAAACACCTTTCGACAAACGCTCTTCAACACCCTCCAGCATACAATTCATAGGCTCAAGCCCCATAAGAATAAAGCTCGTGGTACCCCGGCCGGGACCAAATATTTCAACTGAAGCATCCTGAGCAGCAAGCCAGTATTCAAGAGGGTATGTTGCATTTTTTCCGGGGCAGATCGCCTTGAAATAGTCTGGATGGGTCACCTCAAGATCAAATTCGGTAGAATTGATGCCAGAAACTTTCCAGCGCTCCATCTCCTTGAAATCATCAGGAGGATACAAATTCGCCGTAATATGCAATTCATTAAATACCTCAGGACTCAACTGCTCACGCAATGGGGCCATAACAATTTCAACAAGGTCGGAAACTTGTGCACGTCTTTCGGGTGCAACAAGCCCTCCAATAATGACCAAGGTCCCACGCCATCCGTGATCGGTTGCTATTTTTACAGCTTCTGCCTGCTCTTTAGCCAATGCCTCTATCTTGGAAAACGGCATTTTTGCAAGGTCCTCTCCTACCGAAACATGCTGATTAGCAAAGAAAAAACAGAATCTGCATGATTTTCCGGTATTGTTATTGTCACAACTGTAACTGTAATGAATATTGATAATATCCTGGTTCATCCCTATTACCGCAGCATTAACTGGACGACCGTTGCTTAACACTCCGTCACGCCAAGAAAACCACTCCTGCATTCTTCCACTTGCAAGATGTTTTCCGCAGTCATAAAACTCCACATCATCACCATTAACCTGCACTTCAAGACGGGTATACGGCTCTTGACGCACAAGAGTCGCCAGATCGCTTCCATTGAATACCATAGCGCGAAACGGGTTGTATCCCATTGTCGGCGATTTATTTACAGTCACCTTCGCCCCCTCAGAAAGCAGGCGTGCCTTTAAATGAATGTCCGCCTCTGTAATTACTCTCTTTGTATTCATAGCATAGAAATATTATTACTTGTTAAAAAGATTCTGAATAGCACTTTCCCTTCAAAGGGAGCACCTGATTTCTATCCTTAACAGAAAAATCACCGCAACTCGGTTCTGTATGTATCCGTGATTACATTTAATCTTTATAGATCAATTCCCCGAAGCTTTGCTTCATGAATGAATTCTATAGATAATTAAATAATACCCCGTAGCTCTGCTGCGATGATGCTTTATAAATACAATATAAAAGCCCGATTTTATTAGCCATTTGCAGCTTTACTGAGAAGCAACTTCTTTTTATGTCGAGAGTTAATGAAAATACCGAAAAAATAAGTCACCAAATATCCCAACACCAGGACACCTGCAAACAATAAGTGGTCCGCGACGGTAATAATATAGCATGAATCCCAAACCATACCTATCAAAATTAACCAACCGATACCAATGTATAAAAACGTCTTGTTCCATAAAGCGTTAAAATCCCCTGTCAGCATAAAAAAGTTGTTTAGAGTTTTAATCAACTACCCCATAGCAGGGCAGGGGTATGAGTTCATGTTAAAGAACTCCTTCACGAAGCCGAGCTTAGTAAGAAAATGTCTTATAGCGATTCAAGCATGACCCTGCATCGAGTGCCTCTCGCCCCTTTTTTCAAGACTTATTCTCACAAGATACTGTACAGAGTTAGCGCAGTAGACGAAGTATGCTATAAAAGCTGCCCAGACAAGGAACTCTCTGGATGCGCCGGTAAAGGCAAGGAAATAATAGGGCAGAAAGAATATCCCGGCAACAACACTCCCTATATCTTCCAGCATAAATTCTTTTGAGAAGATCCATTTATCAAAAAGCTCCTTCTCAAAATAGGCTCCTGTATAAAACATAAGGGCAAACATAAATGTTTTAAAAAGAAAAGCAGCGCTCACCCAATAAAAGGGAAATGTTCCACTATCTCTATAGTAGAAATAGGTTACCGCAACACCAACAAGAAAGGCAACAAACTGAATCGGGGCCAACATAAGCTGTACAGTCGTCCATATCGAGGCGTTTCTTAGTGCAAGCTGTTCCGGAGTGTAACGAGGCATTTCATTTGGAAATTACGGGTTATCGATAGCTGTTTTTAAGTTCGATATTTTAATGAAACTAACGGTATTAACCAAATATTGCATTGACAATCGGGAGCAGTCGCTAACCTGTTCATCCGCAGACGCATTATTCGAAGCTCCTTAGCCAAATAAACCTGTAACCTATTGAATCTCTATAAATCGCAGTACTTTGGCGTGTTTTGCACCCATGTAAATCACGTAAAACGATCAATAGTGCCTGAAAAAAACAAAGGCCATCCCTATTTATTCGCTAATAATATATCTTTATAAAAAGTAATGACTTATAGTCATGAAATGATCACGATATTCCGTTTTTTCAAGGAAATAATCTCATTTCGCCCTTTATCATGAACAACTATCAATCCATTAGGCTTGTTTGACGAGCATTTTCTGCCCGAAAAGCTTACAAAACTCAAAGGTACTCTCGTCAAACTTGAAGCGCATATTGACTGGATGACTATTTCGGTGAAATTGTACATCCGTTTTGGGACAAAGTGTACGACAGTGCAGCGATTGAATGGCAGAAATAATATAAGGTTATTTTTTCTTTCTGAGCGACTCTCCTTTGAGAGGTGGAAGTATGAACACCACATGCAATCTACGGAGACATGATGCAACAGCGCCGTTAGCTTTTCTCCTCGATTTCTGGTTACTGCTGGTTTCCCCGCTTTGTTCGCCCGCTTCTCCGGCAGTATGGGCAGGTCTGACTTCTCCGTACCGTACATCATCGGCTTTGACTATTAGTCTTCCCGATGCGACCCGCCAACGACGACGGGTGGTATCGGAGATCTCCCGGTTCCCGTGCAGGAGACTTACGTATATGCCAGGGGCTCCGACGACGTAGCGACAAACCTGCACTCGCATTAACACACAGGCTCATATTACCTTCTGCCAACTTGAGGGCATGGGCTCCCCAGAAATGATAGTTTCGCCGATCAATGGCTGGCCTAAACGCACCCCTGTCAACGCTTCGCGCATAGCCTCGCGGTTATACCCGCATGACTCGGGGCCAGTTTGGATCGCTAATCCTTCACTGTAGGGACTTTCACCCTTTATCCCCTGCCGGTCTCCCGGCGCACCAGGTTAACAACTTAAACCGCTGTCTAAAACCCGGGGTCCACTATAGTCAGGGGGCTACCAACTTAAATTCCGCCACTTTTTGTCTACCGGTTGGGGGCCACTTCACAATTGAATTTATTTGATTTATAATTGGACGGTAGTGGGATTTTTTCTAAATTATTTTGCAAAAAGATTGCGTCAGGTATACCTATAGCACTCTGGACAAAGTGAATCGATCAGAGTGTCTATGGTGGTTTGACTGCAAAATACTATACAGAAACTTAGCACACAGACCGAGCTGTGGTGAATAACGGGGAAATTTGATAAGTAATATAGGGAAGGGCCTGTTTGGGATGGTTAGTTTATTCAAATAGCTACAGTGTAGACTCATCCAAATTCGTGCAACTAACTATCAATTTAAAATCTCTTTAACTATTTAGCAATACTTCTATTATGAGCGTCAACGAGTTACTGAAGCAAAATCACAGAGCCACTGAACTTATTTTTAAAGGTCTTGTGGAAAGTGGCTGCTTGAAAGCAGCTCTTGAACTTGACCTTTTTACTCACCTTGCTAACGAAGCAAAAGAGATCGAAACGTTGGCAGCCAATGTTGGCGCGATTCCGCAAAGACTCGTCATGTTGCTCGAGACCCTGCGGCAAATGGGGATTACTGCCGAAGAGTGTGGAAAGTGGAGCCTCACCCCGTTTACGATTAATATGTTTCTGCCAAACGATGAGCATCCTAACCTTTATATGACTCCAGTGGCGAAGGCCATGGCGAACCTTTCGGATAATTTTTACATGAAAATAGCAGATGCCGTCAAAGGTAACCTGAATTTCAAGGCCGAGGTCGCCTATCCTCCTGTTACGCGAGAAGATAACTGGTATTTTGAAGAAATTCACCGTAGTAACGCCCATTTTGCCATCATGCTTCTGCTTGAAGAGGCAGACCTGTCGGCTGCAAAAACCCTCGTAGATGTCGGTGGTGGAATCGGTGATATTTCTGCCGCCCTTTTAAAAAAGTTTCCTCAGCTTGATTCCACCATTCTGAATCTTCCTGGTGCGGTTGAACTGGTAAATGAAAATGCTATCGAAAAAGGAGTTGGAGCTCGTTTGAGAGGCGTAGCCGTAGATATATACAAGGACGTATACCCTAAAGCGGATGCCGTCATGTTCTGCAGAATCCTTTATTCAGCAAATGAGCAATTAACCAAAATGCTCTGCCAAAAAGCCTATGACGCTCTTCCAGCAGGCGGGAAAGTGCTCATCCTCGACATGATTATCGATGATCAGGAAAACCCGAACTTTGACTATCTGAGCCACTATGTCCTTGGTGCAGGTATGCCGTTTTCGGTACTCGGCTTCAAGGAGCAGAGCGCCTACAAGGAAATTCTTGAATCAATCGGCTTCAGCAAGGTTCGCACAGTCAGGAAGTACGGCCATTTGTTGTGTGAGGCGGTAAAAGCGGTTTGATCATGACGGAAATTTTTGTAGTGTACAAGTTAGATTATACTTATAGGTTGCTCATAATTAAAAATATTTTAAATTGAGGGAAATAACCTCTTGTAATAATTAGAGTGTTTTAACCTAAAATTACGTCTACAACATCAAAAAAATATATACCATGGCAAACGAAACCAACAATGATTTTTCTGTATCCATCACCAATATTGTGGATACATTAACTAAACTTGGACAGCAGCAGGCTGAAATACTGAACAACACAATCCCAATGGTTGAGCCTTTAGTTAAGACCTGCACAGAACTGATCAGCAATGTCCTTGGCAGTGCTAATCAGGCTCTACAGAACATCTCTTCCTCTATTGCACCAAAAAAGTAGGTTATCTTTTTTTTGCAAAAGCATCTTATACATTGCCGTATAGGGTGCTTTTTTTGCATTCCGGAATCGCTATAGTCATTCTCCTGAACAAGTTTATCGGAAAGCAAACCGCCGATAAAAAAACGAACTAAGAGCGAACACCTCAACATTTTGACGATCATTCCAGACTTTCGGCTCAAGTAATAGCCGTTACGTAGCGCCAATGCTGCCCCTCGCTTCTTCAAGCACAGCCAGGGTAATCTCCTTATATCCCATATCTTTGGCATACTCTTCAGCCATTGTCCTGAACTTTTCCTGGACAAAAGAGGGCATGGACTGATAACACTCCTGGGCCTCTTCGGTCCATTTCGCCGACAAAACGTTGGATTTCGGGCCTCTATTGTACTCATAAAGCAAATCATCAACAAACGAATCAATAAGATCTCCATCTGAAAAAGCATCGGGTGCAAAAATTTTTTCAACAAGAATTTTATTGCGGATAAGATGGATTTTTAACTGCGGCATATAGAGAACAGCCGCCATCGACTCGGAACTTGCGCATGTAAGAAACAGAGCTATTCTTTTCCTCTTAAGGTTCTTTTGCAGATTACCATGTATCAATGCACCAAGTAACTGTGATGAAACAAGAAAGTAATAGACAGGCGCGCCAAGGATAACCAGATCAAAATCCTTGATAAAGCTGTAGTCAGCCGCAGCTATGCATTTCGCTTTTTCAACATAGACGCCCGATTCCGCCAGTTTCAGTCCGACGGCGTCGACAACAGCCTCAGTAGAACCGCTTTTAGTCCTGCTATCAAAGAGAATAACTGCTTTCATTGATTGTTGGAGTAATGTTTGTTTTTCAAGAAAAGAAAACATACCGTTAGAACGTAAAAAACGCTGTGAGATCAAGTTTTTAAATATATGATATATAACTGTTCAATAGGAAGACCCTGCCGGAAAAAAGGCGCTTTCTATACCGGAACGGTTCCCGTTTTCCATATCCCGTTGAACAGGTCATCAGAAACCGGAAAGCCTGATTGATAAATTCAGGGAAGTCTGAACCCGCGCAAAGGACTCGTAAAGTGTTATACTCACGGTTTTCTATTTGCTCTATTGTTGAAAATGTTTTAAATTATTTGAAAGCAAGGATAAAATATCCGGATAAAAAATTTTACAAGAACTCCTCTCAATAACCCTAAACAACAACTACCATGTCAAATGGAACAAATGACGTCTCAGGTGCCATCAACAATCTTCTCGAAACCGTAGGTAAACTTGCTCAGCAGCAGGTTGAACTGCTGAACAGCGGAATCAAAACTGCAGTGCAGCTTATCGAGCCTCTCGGAAAAACTGCCAATGATCTCGTCGGCAACGTATTAGGCACTGTCAACCAGGTGTTGCAGAACGTCTCTTCTGCTTTTGCTCCTAAAAAGTAAGCATTGCTTTTTTTTCAGAAAAGCACCTTATACTGTTCAGTATGGGGTGCTTTTTTTTTGCTTTCCGCAAAGGATTTCTCAATGTTATGCTCCGAGAGAGTTCTTTCCGTACCTCATTTGAACCGACACCCTCAGAACGTTGCCTGTATGACCATCCCGGACAATATCGCCACGCTTTTCAGCCCGGATTTGAGCAAAACCCTTTCCATCAAAAAAATTCAGGGCGATGCATCAAGCCGCCAGTATTTCAGGGTAACAGGCCCGGACGATTCTTTTATTGCCTGTTATGACCCTGCATTTGAAGCATCATCAACCGGGGCCTATCCCTTTCTGATCCTGCATAGCCTCTTCTCCCGCCATGACATTCCTGTTCCTGCTGTCGTTTCCATTGATGCCGCAAAAGGCCTTCTGCTTCTTGAGGACTGCGGGGACCTGCTGCTGCAGAACCTCTTCGGCTCCTCGATCCAGCATACCATTCCCGGCCGCTACAAAGAGATCATCGATATACTCATCCGCATCCAGACAATCACAGGGCTGAACAATGAGATCCCGTTCAGCCTCAGTTTCGACAGGGAAAAGCTCATGTTCGAATTTGAGTTCTTTATCCGCCACGCACTGCTGGACTACTTCTCAGGAACTTTTGAGAGTCAGTCAATCGACAGATTACGACATGAGTTTGAAGTCATTGCTGAAATTTTGGTAAAACCCCGCCACTTTGTCCTGAACCATCGGGATTTTCACAGCCGAAATATTCTCATTCACCGCGAAAAACCCGTGATCATTGACTTTCAGGATGCAAGGATGGGCTTGCCGCAGTATGATGCCGTATCCCTGATCAGGGACTCCTATGTCCGGCTTGACTCCGCCCTTGCCGAAGAACTGAAGGCGTATCATTACAATGCCCTCTGCAGTTGCGAACTGACAACCATGAGCTTCGACGAATACCTTTTTTATTTCGATATCATGGCCTTTCAGAGAAATATCAAGGCAATAGGAACCTTCTGCTTCCAGACCATGGTCAGAAAAAACAGAACCTTCGAACACTCAATCGCACCGACACTCCGATACCTGCCCGATTATATCGAAGCACGACAGGAGCTGAGAACTGCTGGGGCAATCCTCCAGTCTATCATTGAGGGAAGTGCGTCATGAAAGCATTTGTTCTTGCCGCAGGCTTCGGATCCCGGCTGCGTCCCTTAACAGATCATATCCCGAAGCCACTGATCCCCGTTCTGAATATTCCGAGCCTTTTCTATATCTTTTTTCTTTTAAAGCAGGCCGGTATAAGGGAAATTATCTGCAACATCCACCATCATGCCTCAGCAATCAGGCATTTTATTGAATCAAGCGACCTGCATGGACTGGATATCACGTTTTCAGAAGAGCATGAAATTCTTGGCACAGGAGGAGGACTGAAACAATGCGAACACCTGCTCGGAGCTGACGATTTTCTTCTTGTCAACAGCGATATCATCACTGATATTAATTTCACTGCTCTGATAAAGCACCATCAGATGTCGGACAGGCCGGGAACACTGACACTCTATGAAACGCCGGAGGCTGCCGCTATCGGGCATATCGGTGTGGAAAACGGCCTTATCCGGGATTTCCGAAACATGCGCAATACAGGCTTGATTTCCTCCTTTATCTACACGGGCACGGCAATTCTCAGTCCGGAAATTTTCCGATTTCTACGAAAGGAGTTTTCAGGCATTGTCGATACCGGCTTTACCGGACTTATTGACAACGGCGGACTCGCTTACTTCCGACATGAAGGTCTATGGATGGATATCGGCACCATACCGAACTACTGGCAGGCCAATCTTGACCGGAGCTCGATCATTGCCGGAATGGCCGGGAACATGAACCTTGCAATCGGGATGCAGCCGCATCCGATCTCTCCTGAAGCCGTCATCAGCCCTGATGCCGTCATTTCCGGCTCCGTCATCGGCAGAGGATGCCGCATCGGAAAACAGTGTACAATCAGGGATTCGGTTCTGCTTCCCGGAGTGGAGGTCAAACCTGGATCAACGATTATCAATACCGTTGTAGACCCTTTTAATACCACGGTCATCGAATAACAGAACCAAAAGAGGATAAACACATGGTAGCAACAGGGCTTGACATCCTGCTCAGGGATACCGACCGTTTTCACAACAGGAACATCGGGTTGATCGTTAACCAGACATCAGTAACGCCTGAACTGAAATACTCATGGAATCTCCTGAAAGAAAAAGGGCTTCATCTTCAAAGGATTTTTTCTCCCGAACACGGCCTTTTTGCTACCGAGCAGGACCAGATTGCCGTCGCTTACCAGCCCGAACTGGGCTGTGAACTGGTCAGCCTTTACGGCGACTCGGCTGAATCACTCCTGCCCGACAAATCTCTGCTCGACGACCTCGACCTCATCCTGTTCGACATCCAGGATGTCGGTTCCCGTTATTATACCTATGTCAACACGTTGGCGCTTTTTATGGAAGCTGTGTCAGGCCGGGACATTGAAATCATGGTACTCGACAGGCCGAATCCCCTGGGTGGCACCATTGTGGAGGGACCAATGCTCGAACCGGCATTCCGCTCGTTTGTCGGTATTTTTCCGGTACCGGTCCGGCACGGCATGACTGCAGGTGAACTGGCTCACCTCTACCGTGACTTAAAAAAACTTGATGTCAACCTCAGCGTCATTGCAATGGAAGGCTGGAACCGCTCCATGCTTTTCCCGGAAACAGGCCTGCCCTGGATTCCGCCCTCTCCGAACATGCCGACGTTTACAACGGCCGAGGTTTATCCCGGCATGTGCCTTTTTGAAGGATTGAACGTCTCTGAAGGCAGAGGAACAACAACCCCGTTCCAGCTTTCCGGGGCCCCTTTCATAAAGCCGGACGAACTTGCCGGACGCCTCAAGGGTTATGGAATCGAAGGAGTTCTTTTTCGCCCTGTATGGTTCAAGCCGACATTTCACAAGTTTTCCGGGAAGGTTATTGGCGGCATCTGGCTACAGGTGACCGATCACACCAGGTTCCGCTCCTTCGCCACAGGGGTTGCCATGACTGCTGCGATTCAAGAGCTTTATCCCGGTCAGTTGCAGTTTCTGAGCGGCGTTTATGAATTCAACGATACCATACCGGCCTTCGACCTGCTTGCCGGAAGCAGCCAAATCCGTAAGTCGATCGTACACGGTTGCGATGCATGCGGCATTCTTGATTCATGGAAAAGTGACGAGGCTGAATTCTCAGCCATCAAACAGGGCTTTCATCTTTACGGGATGTGAACAATTTTGATACTGCCCACTCTTTTAATTGCTCCGTAATTTACATGCTAACCGGGCTTTAAACCTCTTTATGACCATGCAACCGCTCGACATCGCAATCATCATAATTTTTCTTGCAGGCAATACCCTGTTCGGCCTCCTGCAGGGAAAAAGCAACAAAAATACCGGGGATTATTTTCTCGGGGGGCACAAACTGCCATGGATTGTCGCGATGCTTTCAATTGTCGCCACTGAAACCTCAGTTCTGACCTTTGTCAGCGTACCAGGCCTCGCCTATCGGGGAGACTGGACATTTCTTCAGCTTCCCATGGGCTACATCGTTGGACGAATCCTGGTAAGCTCCCTGCTCCTTCCGATGTATTTTAAAACAGGCGTAAGTTCCATCTATGAAGTTATCGGTGCCCGGTTCGGTACCGGTATGCAGAAGCTTGCCTCCGTGGTCTTTCTGATAACAAGGATTCTTGGTGACGGAGTCCGCTTTCTGGCGACAGGTGTGGTCGTGCAGGCGGTAACCGGATGGTCCCTGCCTCTTTCCATTATCATTATCGGGGCGGTAACACTGGTCTACACCATTTCAGGCGGCCTGAAAACCGTTGTCTGGCTTGACAGTTTCCAGTTCGGGCTCTACCTTCTGGGCGGGATCATCACCATAGTATTCATTGTTCTCCGGCTTGATGACACTCTTCCGCATATTCTTTCCACTCTTGCTGATGCAGGAAAACTGCATATTTTCAATATGAGCGGCGATATTATTGTCAATCCAATGTCATTCGGAAGCGCATTTTTCGGTGGTATTTTTCTCTCGCTTGCATCGCACGGTGTTGATTTCATGATGGTACAAAGAGTGCTTGGCTGCAGCAATCTTGGAGATGCAAAAAAAGCTCTTATCGGAAGCGGCATTTTCGTCTTTATCCAGTTTGCGATCTTTCTGTTTGCGGGTTCCCTTATCTATCTCTTTATGGGCGGGGTTCCTATTGAAAAAGACAGAGAATTCGCTTCGTTTATTGTCAACTACCTCCCTTCCGGACTCAAAGGACTGCTACTTGCAGGAATCCTTTCGGCCGCAATGTCAACAATAGCATCCTCAATAAATTCGCTAGCGGCATCAACCGTTACGGATCTTCTCGGAGGGCGGGTTTCGCTGAAAAACTCACGCTTTATAAGTCTCGTTTGGGCAGCCATACTTATCGGGATAGCTCTTCTGTTCGATGAAAGCGACAAGTCGATTGTCATGGTTGGCCTTGAAATCGCATCATTCACCTACGGCGGCCTTCTGGGACTATTCCTGCTTTCAAAAAGCAAAAGAAACTTTCATCCGGCAAGCCTGGGAATCGGACTTATTTCAAGCATGGCGGTCGTTTTCGTACTGAAAAATTCAGGCCTTGCATGGACCTGGTATATTCTTGTTTCAGTCTCGCTTAACATCCTTGTTGTCTTCATCATGGATATGCTTGTCAGAACGGTCATCCCGGAGAAAAGCCCGACTGACAAAAAACTCTGAATATCCTGCAGCAGCATTCTGCAATGATCTCGCCATTGCAGAATGCTGTGAATTTTTTTTAAAGCAACGCGACACGCCAATCCTGACCTTCGGTATACATCGTAACAGGCATCTGCACGTTTGCCTGAAAATCAAATCCCCGCTATCCATTTTCAAAAAAAGCACCTGCAGTCATACTCCTGAAGTCAGGAGCTCTCTCATTCACTTCCTGCATGCAGGAAGTGACCCCTGAAAAAATAAGCTGCGTAAAAACTGACCTTCTAATGATTATCTTCTCCCGACAAAGGATAACAATCCCGACAAAAAAACTTTAAGAAGAACTCCTTCACCAAGAAGGAATGACTTGCGACTCCTGAATATCTGAAACCGGAACACCTCATGCAGAGAGAAAACCCTGAGTTACGCATTGAACAGGAAAAACTGCGAAACGAAAATACCTTGCTCGGAAAAAAGCTGCATGATCTTGAAAGCAGAAATGCCGCTCTTGAAGATTCATTGATATCGCTCAACATGGCTGTTGAAGCAACAGGAGCAGGATTCTGGTACTGGAATATCAAAACAGGAACACTGAACGTCAATAAAGAGTGGGCAGCAATAATCGGTTATACGATTGCGGAACTTGAACCACTCACATTCAACAGCTGGCTCGAACTGTGCCACCCCGAAGATCGCAATAAAGCAACGGACCTGCTTGAGCGATATTTCAGAGAAGAAACAGATACCTATGAACTGGAACTCCGAATGCGGCACAAACTCGGACACTGGGTCTGGGTGCTCGACATCGGCAAAGTCTTTGAGCGAAACGCAGAAGGCGAACCGGTCCGCATGGGCGGATCACATCAGAATATCACCACCCGAAAAGAGGCTGAACTGGCCCTCGCCAAAAGTCTGACGTTCGAGCGGCTCGTCACAACCCTGTCGAATCAGTTCATCAACCTGCCCTACGAGCAGATCGACGGCATGATCAACAGTACACTGGAGCTTATCGGTACATTCGTCCAGACAGACCGGAGCTACATTTTTCAGTTCTGTGACAATCTGCGTCTGATGGACAACACGCACGAATGGTGTTCAGAAGGAACGGAACCGCAGATCGATACCCTGAAAGGTCTGCCGACATCCATCTTCCCCTGGTGGATGGAGCGGATCAACAACAATGAAATCATCCATATCC
>Ga0268284_1001204_pt1 | contig 14108 bp, 13 predicted proteins | sample saktaG_14_FD_190137 | JGI IMG/M metagenome (GOLD analysis project Ga0268284, IMG submission 190137) | Saline water microbial communities from Sakinaw Lake, British Columbia, Canada - sak_2013_06_06_40m | ecosystem: Environmental > Aquatic > Non-marine Saline and Alkaline > Saline ... | reverse complement strand
CTTCTATGCTCCGGTGGGTAAATTCGGTCAACTCCAGATCCCAAAACTGCAATCGTTCGGCCTCCTGCTCTAATGGCTGCTTGATGTGCAATAGCATCCACACCCCGCGCCATTCCACTGATAACTGTAATTCCATTTTGCGCAAGGAAGGTAGCCAGTTCGTCTGTTACCTGGCGTCCATATGCTGTTACTCTCCTGGTCCCTACGACCGCCACTGCCCAGAAATCATCTTCTAAAATCTCTCCACGTATATATAAGACTGGTGGATGATGGTCTATCTCTTTCAATCTTTTTGGATAATTTTCTTCATCACTTATAACAACGGTTATACCCTTGGATTGAATATTTTTATAATAATTTTCAAGGTTTACACTTGATCGAATTTTAATGATATTTTCAACGATCCTGGCACTTAACCCAGTATCACGCAGTTGGGAAGAAGTTGCCTCCCAAGCTTTTTCCAGATTGCCAAAGTAATCTTTTAAAGCACGCAGACCGACAGCGCCAATTCCTTTAACAAGATTAAAACCAAGCCAATAATGTTTTTCGTTCATCCTTGAATGACTTCTTCAATTCTCCCATTTTAATTAATTCATTAAGAAGATCAATTATCGTGTGTATTTGTGATAGCGATAATTGAAAATTTCAATGAGGACTTGGTTTTTTTCAAACCCAATTTATTTCTTGGAAAAAATTTGAGCTATAACTATAAATCCATTAATCCAGGAATGATGTGAACAAGAATTTCACTTTTTTCGAGATCAACTCTCTGAATAACGTCCGGGATTGCCGGAAGCAATATGTCCCGTACTCCTGGTTTGGATACCACATAAACATCATTTGCCCCGGTTTCAATAATCTCACTCACCATTCCAAGATTTTGACCCAAATCATCACAAACACTTAATCCCATGATTTGATCGCTATAATATTCACCTGGTTGCAATTCCCTTCGCTTTATTAATGAAGAAACATAAATGGGCTGCAACCTGAGTTGCCCGGCTTTTTCGGGATTGTTTATCCCATCAAGTTGGATCAGAAGACCCTGATTATGAGACCGACTAGTAAGTAGTTTCATCGGAATGTGATTCTCACCCAGATATATGACAGTGCCCGGTAAAACCTCGCCCTCATAATATCTGTCGATCTCTATCAAGAGTTCCCCCTTCACTCCGTGAGGACGGCGAATGAAGCCAGCATCAAAATAAGCAGGCTCGCCAGCGGTAGGCGAGCCTGCCGGTTGGTTATTTATACCGGAACCCGTATGCTTATGGTTCAACTACATCCAAAGTAACTTGTTGACCATCGCGTTCAGCAGCTACTCTAAGTAGTGTGCGGATGGCATTAGCCACGCGCCCACCTTTACCAATGATCCTTCCCATGTCGTCCTTGTCTACACTCAATTCAAGAGTTACATGGTGACCACGCACGAGCTCACGCACTTCAACTTTTTCAGTATGTTCAACCAGTGATTTTGCAATATATTCTGTTAATTCTTTCATAACATTTCTATATCAACTATCGATTTGTTTTGGGGTCAATGACATTCTTCTGGCTATTTGCTTCTACTTCAGCCAGCAATGTTTCAACGCTTTCTCCTGCCTTAAACCTGGCATAACGATCAAGTAAACCGTTGGTCTTGAATAGTTGCGCAACCGATTCGGTTGGCTGAGCACCTTTGCTCATCCAATCGTACACTCTATCTTCCTTTACACTGATCGTTGAAGGCTGAGTGCGCGGATTGTAGAAACCTATGATCTCCAAAAAACGGCCATCACGAGGGCTTTCTTTGTCTGCAACGACAATGCGGTAACTTGGCTGGCCTTTTAAACCAACACGACGTAATCGAATTCGTACCATCGAAATCTATCTCCTTAAAAAAATATATGAGCACCTTCCCAGCTATCAGCCTGGCTGATATTGTTGAGTCGATACAAGGTTCAATTTTGCAGTCCACATGGAAAGGTGAGGTGCACGAAGGATGTGCTTCTTTCCAGAAAACTGTCTAACCAAACAGACGTGAAAGTCCACGTCCGCCAGTTTTATTAATTGTTTTAAAAAGGCGCTTCATTTCCTGGTATTGTTTCATCAATCGATTAATCTCTTGAACATTAGTACCAGATCCACGCGCGATTCTTCGTCTCCGATTTGCATTCAAAATATCCGGATGGCGACGCTCCTGAGCCGTCATCGAGTTGATGATGGCTTCGGTCCTTTTCATTTGTTTATCAACATCTTCCGCAGAGATGTTGTTCACCCTTTGGCCAAGACCTCCAGGAAGCATATCCATCACCTGGCTCATTGGACCCATTTTCTTGGCTGAACGCATCATTTCAGCAAGGTCCTCAAAGCTGAATTCACCGGAGGAGAGCTTATTTGCCTGGTTCTGGGCTGCATCGTTATCAAAAACAGATTCTGCTCTTTCGATCAAGCCGAGCATATCACCCATTCCCAATACTCGGGAAGCTAATCGCTCTGGATTATACACCTCCAAAGCATCTAATTTCTCCCCAGTTCCAATGAATTTTATTGGAACCCCGGTCACAGAGCGAATTGAAATTGCTGCACCACCACGCGCATCTCCATCCATCTTGGTAAGGATGAGCCCGGTAATTGAGATCGCATCCCTGAAACCTTCGGCGATGTGTAATGCTTCCTGTCCAACCATGGCATCCACAACTAACAAGGTCTCAGCAGGTACCACTTTATTAACGATCGCCTTTAATTCACCCATCAGAGCGGAATCAATTTGGGATCGACCCGCGGTATCAATGATCATGATACTAAAACCGCCGTTCAGAGCTTTTTCAAATGCATTCTTGGCAAGATCAGGTGGTTTTAGGTTTGGATCTGTTATTACTGGCACATCCAAACTTTTTCCTAATACTTTTAATTGTTGTACAGCAGCTGGGCGGTAAGGGTCCCCTGCCACTAGCATGACTCTTTCACCTTTGGAACGAAGTAAGTTCGCCAGTTTACCAGCTGCAGTTGTTTTTCCTGAGCCTTGTAAACCAACCAATAGGATAACACGCGGCCGAATTCCACTTAAATTCAGCCCTTCTGGTTGTCCCAGGGTTGCTATCAATTCTTCATTTACAATTTTTATGATCTGCTGACCAGGGTTGAATGCTTTTGAAACTTCATGTCCGATCGAGCGTTCTCGTACCTTGGATACGAAATTCTTAACAACCGCATAATGGACATCTGCTTCCAACAAAGCAAGACGCACTTCACGCATGGCTGAATCAACATCTGCGGTGGAAAGTTTTCCTCTCCGCTTTAATTGATTGAATACCTGGTTAAGTCTACCGGTTAGTGTTTCGAACATGAGGTTTCTAAATAAGTCACCATAAGCCCAAGAGTGTCAGATTTTAGCCCAGAACCTGTATATGGTCAAGGAATGACCTTGTGCGGGTATTACATATGAAAATTCCCCATTGCGCGACTAATTTCACAATGATGGGTTATAGATAGTTAGTAATCATTTTATTTTACCTTATTATATGTAGGAGGAACGTTTATATGTCCAAAGTCGCAATAATTACAGATAGCACGGCTTACATACCCGGCGATTTACTAACCAAATACAATATCACAACTGTTCCACAAGTATTGATCTGGGGTGATAAAACTTATCGCGATGGAATTGATATCCTACCAGACGAATTCTATCTACGGCTTAAGACTGCCAAGGTCATGCCAAGTACTTCCCAGGTGTCACCAATGACAATGAAAATTGCTTTCGAAAAGCTGTTGAGTGAAGGCTACGACATCTGTGGTATTTTTCTATCAGCAAAACTTTCCGGCACAATCCAATCATGTATACAAGCGATTGAGATGATGGAAAAAGGAAAGGAAAAGATCGTAATTATTGATTCTGGAACAACTGCCATGGCGATGGGTTTTCAAGTTTTAACAGTTGCCAAAGCAGCACAAGCTGGCACTTCTATGGATGAATGCAAAAAACTTGCGGAATCAACACGCGATCATACCGGTGTTCTTTTCGTCGTCGATACACTTGAATTTCTGCATCGGGGCGGTCGTATTGGAGGCGCTCAAAGAATGCTCGGTACGGCTCTAAACTTTAAACCCATTCTTGAATTAAAAGATGGAAGAATTGAGTCAATTGAAAAAGTTCGTACAAAGAGCAAGGCTTACAATCGTGTTTTAGAGCTCCTTGTTGAAAGGATCGGTGGGAAGCAGAATATCCATCTGGCTACATTACATGCAAACGCTGAATCAGATGCCAGGGAATTGCTTGCTAAGGCTTCGTTACTATTAAAACCACAGGAAACAATATTTACATCCGTTAGCCCTGTAATTGGAACTCATGCCGGTCCCGGTACCGTTGGATTGGCATTTATGGCAGGTATGGAATAGTCTTCTTTCTTGAATAAAAAGATCCGACCCAAAAAGCCGGATCTTTTTGTGATTAAAATTCCATTCCTGCTTTTATATCTACCTATTCTTAAATAAATCTTACCTGTGTAATGTGTGCCTGAATTGAAAATTATTGAAAATTATTGAAAATTATTTGACGGAATTCTTCTAATCAAGTATAATCCACCTTCGGCAAATTTTCGAACATGGAGAAACTGAAATGGACACTATATCAACCCCCGCGTCTGAAAACGCGATACAATCAAAAACAAAACTAACAGGAAAAGTAATCAAGACTACCTTGGCAGGGGCGATCGTGGATGTCGGGCAGAATCTTCCTGGTGTGATTCACATTTCTCAATTGAAAGCTGAATCTGTCAACCGTGTGGAAGATGTCCTCCAGATTGGGCAGGAAGTGGAAGTGTGGGTCCGTCGTGTAAAAGATGATCGCATTGAGCTGACTATGATTGAACCCATGGGACTTGAATGGCGTGAGATCAAAAATGATATGATCGTCAAAGGAAAAGTTACCCGCTTGGAATCTTATGGCGCATTTATCGAAATCGGGGCAGAGCGCCCGGGGCTTGTTCATGTCAGCGAGATCACTCATGGATTTGTGAAATCACCAAGCGAGATCCTTCACGAAGGTGATGAAGTTGAAGCCATGGTGCTGGAAGTAAACCGACGTAAAAAACAAATTCGTTTGAGCATTAAAGCCACTCAACCTCAACCTGAAGAAATTCCTGTGGAAATGAAGGCTGAACCACGTAAAACTCAAATCAGAAAACCAAAAAATACGAATTATATGGATGATGCTGTGGCAACTGCTGAACCATCCGAACCTGAGCGAACAGTTTTTGAGATCGCATGGCAACAAGCGTTGGATCGTGCTGAAAGTAAAAAAAGCCAGAAAACAAAACGAACAAAAAGCTCAGATAAGGATCAGGAAGACCTGTTAAACCGCACTCTTGAAACTCGTTTACCCACGGGGTAAGCAAGACCGATTCCTATGTCTTAAAAAAATGATTTTGGCTAAAAAGAAAAAATTGAAGTAACATAGAATTAAAAAAAAGCAGAAAAGAGTTCTATAAAATGAACTCTTTTCTGCTTTTTAGTACAAATTTCCATAATAAATCACTAGAATTTCTTTAAATTAATTTCATAAAAAAATAAAGTATTAGTAATTAATGAGCACTTTGCCCTTTGAGTCAATGTTCATTTTTTGTCAAGGCTAAGTAGAAAGGCCCTAAAGGCAGCAAAGTAGAAAGGTCCTAATTGTCAGAAACAAGGATGGGTTTTCCGTTGAGCTTCATGCCATAAGAACGCCAGGGATGATTGATTGCGGGTGAAAAGGCATGAGGGTCAATGGACTTGGAAGAAACGATCTGAGCCTGTTTAGGCTGCTTGTAAGATACAGTGAGGTTGAGTAATTGGTGATTGAGGTAAGCAAAAATATTACCAGACTGGTTCTGAAGTACTAGGACTTCACGACCCACGAGATGCTGGTGGGGGCGATTGGTCATGATCTGATAAACGACGGTATTGAATCTGATCTGGAGATCTTTGGAGATAATGCGTGAAGCGTGGATGGAAAACAGGAAATCCAGATCCATGCTGGGGTCCAGGGCAGCATGAACATCACCTGTAGAACGAGGCAGGACTGCGAACTTGCGGTTATAGAGTTGGATAAACTCAGGCAAAAAGGCATTTGCTTCCTGGTAAGTATTGATTCGCTGCAAGCGTAATTCTTTGACCAGGCGGTCTTGGAAGGTCTGATTAGCTCGCTCGACGCGTCCTTTGGCCTGGGGTGAATTGGCACAAATGAGCTCGATCCCCAGACTTCCTATCGCACGGCTAAATTGGGTGATAGCCTCCTTATGGGTTACATTATCTGAATTCACCCGAAAAACACTGAATTTATCACTGTAGAAGGCTACTGGTGTACCGATTGTCTGAAAATAGGATTTACATAACCTGGCATAGGCGAAAAAGCTCTCGTGCTCGACAAATTCAGCCGCCAGAATTTCACTGGTGGCATCATCCACAAACAGGAGCAAACAACCTTTGGGTCCACGATCTTCCAACCAGGCGTGATAGGAACCATCGATCTGTACTAATTCCCCTCGTCGCATGCGCCGCTCTCTTTGCGGATGGGTCTTGATTTTTTTCTTCTTTTTAGGCCGGTGTTTCCCTTCTTCGATCATGATCTGTCGCATCGTCTCTTTGCTGACAATGATCCCTTTGTATTCTTCCAGTTTTTCCATCAACAGAGTTGGACCAAAATCTGCAAAGATCGGGTCTCCCATGAATTCTACAATTTCCTGCCGTTTCGTCTCTTTCATACGATGATTACTGGGTTTGCTGCGATGCCCGGATACCAGCCCCTCATCCCCTAATTGCCGATGCCGTGAGAGCAAACGACGAAAATACCGTTCACAGATCCCCAGCTTTTCCGCTCCTTCTCTTTGAGTGATCCGTTTATCTTCTGCTTGTTCGATGATCGTCTTCCGCTTCAATTCTTCTGGTGTCATTGCTATTGTCCTTGTCATCTGCTTTGTCCTCTTATAGGACATTTTAACTTTGCCAGATTAGGACTTTACTACTTTGCCACTACAGTCAATGTTCATTTTTACTCGAAAAAAACAACCTTGAGGTATAATTAGCGGGTTAGGTCGTGGTTGAAGAAATTATTCTCCACGATTTTTAATCATCAATTAGACATCTCAATTAAAGATTTTTATGGTGTGAAACCGGTAGAAACTCGATTTAGTTTCCAACCATTCTGCTAATTTTTGGGAAGTCATATTCAAAGGAAATTAAGTATGGAATCTGAAAACAACCAGTCCACAGCAAATGAATTCATCGGTTCTGTCCAAATGGTTGACATTGATGAGCAAATGCGTACAGCTTATATCGAGTACGCCATGAGCGTTATTGTTGCCCGAGCGCTTCCGGATGCACGCGATGGTCTAAAGCCTGTCCATAGGCGCATTTTATTTGCAATGCATGAATTGGGAATGCGTTCCAACACTGCTTATAAGAAATCTGCCCGCATAGTTGGTGAGGTATTGGGTAAATACCACCCCCATGGAGATGCAGCTGTATACGAATCCATGGCACGCATGGCTCAGGATTTTTCCATGCGCTATATGCTTGTGGATGGGCAAGGAAATTTTGGCTCAATCGATGGAGATTCTCCAGCAGCCATGCGTTATACCGAAGCTCGCCTTGCTAAAATGGCTGAAGAAATGCTGGCTGATATTGAAAAGAATACAGTTAATTTCATCGACAACTTTGACGGTTCATTACAAGAGCCTCAGGTACTTCCTTCCAGACTTCCCAATTTACTTCTCAATGGCTCATCCGGTATTGCCGTTGGCATGGCAACCAACATTCCTCCACATAATCTCAGGGAATTATCAGCTGCCATTAATTATATGATAGACAATTATGACAACATTGACGATATCCCGGTTGAAGATCTGATGAAATTTGTCACAGGCCCAGATTTTCCCACCGGAGGTATTATTGTTGGGAAGGAAGGGATTGAACAAGCTTATGGAACCGGCAGGGGACGAATCGTTGTGCGTGGAGTGGCGCATATAGAAGAAATGAAAGCCGGCAGGTACCGTATTGTTATTACCGAAATACCATATCAGATAAACAAGACAACATTGATCGAGCGCATCGCTGATCTGGCTCGCTCTGGAAAGATCGATGCCATTTCTGACTTACGCGATGAATCCGACCGTAGAGGCATGAATATTGTTATCGAACTTAAGAAAAATTCCCAACCCAAAAAAGTACTAAACCGATTATTTAAATACACTGCTTTGCAATCAACTTTCGGCGTCAGCATGCTGGCATTGGTGGACAACCAACCACGCACATTACCATTAAAAAAATCTTTATTATTATTCATTCAACATCGTCAGGAAGTGATTACCCGGCGCATCCAGTTCGACCTTGACAAAGCCCGCCACCGGGCACATATTTTGGAAGGCTTATTGATCGCTCTTTCGAATCTGGATGATGTTATTGATACCATACGAAAATCACCAGATGCAGAAATAGCAAAGGAACGATTGATCACACGCTTTAATCTCTCTGATATTCAGGCACAAGCCATTCTCGATATGCAATTACGTAGACTGGCTGCTTTGGAACGGCAGAAAATTGAAGATGAATATAAGCAATTCCAGGCACAAATTGCTTACTTTGAACTACTACTGGCTGATCCTAAAAAAATCCTGGCTATTATCCAGGAAGATATGCTTGATATTGCTGAAAAATTTGGAGACGAACGGCGCACTCGCGTTGCTGTTGAAGTCAGTGAAAATTTCAACGAAGAAGATCTCGTAGCAGACGAAGCTGTCCTGGTAAGCATGACCGCAAGAGGTTATATTAAACGCGTTCAAGTTGCATCATATCGATCCCAGGGAGTAGGAGGCAAAGGTGTCACCGGACATTCCACCAAACAGGAGGATGAGGTGATCAACCTTATTCCAGCCCACACACTGGACACCATGCTTTTCTTCTCCGATAGAGGAAAAGTTTACGCAGAAAAAGTTTACCAAATTCCAGATGCAGACCGAACAAATAAAGGAATTCCATTGGTGAACATCCTCTCCCTCGATCCGAATGAGGTTATTACCGCTGCTGTATCGGTTCCAAAGTTTGAAGTTGGCAAATTCATTACTTTGGCCACTTCCAAAGGTCGTATCAAACGCATGTCTCTTTCTGCACTTTCATCAGTCCGTCCTTCCGGTATTATTTCTATAAATTTAGCTGATGGCGATGAACTGGGTTGGGCACGCCTAACTAATGGAAAAGACGATATTATTCTCGTAACCGAGCAGGGCCAGGCGCTTCGTTTTAGTGAAGAAAAATTACGTGCGATGGGACGAACAGGACAAGGAGTAAGAGGCATACGCCTGGATGATCAGGACAGACTTACCAGCATGGAAGTAGTTGAACCTGAAGGTTCTCTGCTTGTGGTCACAACAAAGGGGTTCGGAAAACGTACAGAGTTGAATAAATATCCATCAAGAGGACGGGGTGCCAAAGGTATTGCCACCACCAGTAAGAAATCCCTGGATGTAATTGGACTCATCGCATCCGCCAGAGTGGTTCAAACATCAGATGTCATAACCATTATGTCGGCAAATGGACATGTTCTTCGGGCTAAGGTAAAAAATCTTCGCCTTGCAGGTAGAACTACGCGAGGAGTAAAATTGATGGACGTTAAAGAAGGTGATCGGGTAGTTTCGCTGGCACGCACTTCCAATGCAGAACTTCTAATAGTCGGCGCTGTAAAAATTGGTGATGACTATCCCGAGATGGAACCGGATCAACAAATTGGTTTATCTGAACCGAAGGACTAAGCTTCTAAAGAAATGATGGAACCATTTTGCCAGTTACCAATAGGAACATAGCCCCTAACAAACACACTACCAATAAAAGCATTACGAGTAGGATAAATAATTGCTGGGGTTTTAAACCCAGGAATTTTCTATTATTGTTAATCTTAATATCGGTATTAAAACCTACAACTGGATTTTCAATATTGTTTTTAATTTCATCTTCATCTTGGAAGAACTGAGAAGAATCCGGATCTTGTAAATTATCCAACAAACAGCACCTCGTCTCTGTAAGCAAGTTTGGGCAAGTATATCATAAGCGGATTGGCTTCAAATGTACTTCTCCAAAATGGCAAGTGAATTTTTGTCCATTTAATTTTTGAAGGCACAAGCCTCCATCCGCTTCCAGTCCTATGATGATCCCAGCCTGGGGTTGGGAGTTTTCGAACCAGATATTCACCAATTCTCCGCGAAAAGCAAGCTTTTCCTGCCAGGAATCAATAAAAGTATTCGAATCAATTTGGTTTCGCCAATCCGCAACACCTTTTATAATATTATGCAGAAGGTCAAGTCTATTAATTTTGCTATGCGAAAGTTCATCAAGGCAAGTTGCTGGAAAATTAAGGGTATCCATTAGCGGAACTGATCCTTGTGAAACATTCACCCCAATCCCGATCACGAGACTATCAATTTTATCCCCTCTCCAGGCTGCTTCTGTCAATATTCCACATACCTTCTTGTTATTTACCAGAACATCGTTCGGCCATTTAATCTTAGGGTTAAGACCAGCATCGAATTCATTAATTGCCTGGACCACAGCCAGGGCTCCAAGAGCTGAAAAAAGACCTATAGAACGAGTTTCACCTTCTTCCAAGCGCAATATTAGGCTGAATGACAGCGCTTCACCTGCTGGAGAGTACCATTTACGCCCATTTCTACCACGACCAGTGAATTGCTCATCTGCGATTACCAGGCTCATATCGGGCGCATTCTGTTTTTCCCAGGAATTTGCAAGATCATTGGTTGAGCCAACAGTCGGATAATAACGAATGCCGCCTAAAGGCAAGTCGTTCAGGGCGGCATTAAGAGTTAATAAATTTAATTCTTGAACCATCAGGGTAACACGTACCAGGGATTGACAAAACCACCTCCCTGTCGGACTTCGAAGTGCAAGTGGGCTCCGAATGAATTGCCTGTATTTCCTGCCAATCCAATCATATTACCAGCGTAAACTCCCTGGCAACGTATTACATTAATCTGGCTTAAGTGACCATATAGGGTGACATATCCATTTCCATGATCGATCATGACAACATTTCCATATCCACCGTTATAGCCACCAGCCGCCATGGTAACAACACCACTATCAGCCGCGTAGACTGGTGCCCCTTCTCCGGCAGCCAGATCAATTCCAAGATGCCCGCCCCAATAATCATTACCGGATAGAAAGTGATTATCAGCCGGCCAAATAAAACCGCCACTTCCCACTGGACCCCCTCCACAAGCACTTGTATTCAATGAAGTAGTTCCGGAGCTTCCACGCGCAATTGTTGGGATTAACCATTGGACAAATTCACGAGAACCACCAGGGATCATCACATAGGTCCCTACTTCTGGTTCCGGATCAACAAGATCGATGTTATTTCCAGGCCAATTTATCACATCATCTTGCTTTGCCTTAAACTTGGTGGCAATTGATTCCAGAGTATCGCCTTCTTGCCACTGATAATACACACCATCCGTAGGTGGAACTCGTAACACCATGCCCAGGCGTAGGCTATCCGGACTATCTTCCAATACATCATAATTTGCCCATAAAAGAGTCTCAGGCTTGATTTTATATTCTGATGAAATTCCAAAAACCGAATCTCCACGGACAACTTCGTGGTCAATCTCATTGTAGCGCGGTCGTTCAGGAATATTTGTCTTTAGTGAAACAAGCCGAACGATGGCTTGAACTTTTCCGGATGGGTTTGAAATCTGAGGTAGGGCTACTTCTCCACCCTGCTCAGCTGTTGGCATTGTCGTGGCACGAATTATTATCTCGGGAGTTTGTGGAGCTTTGAATTTTATATATCCAAAGCTTATTAATGAGGTGACAACCATTCCGGTAACGACCCAACTAATAATATTGAACCTTCGGGAAGATTTTATTTTTTTACTATCTTTTTCCATATTATTGATCTTCTGTTAGCCGTTCGAGGAATTCTTGATTATCTTTGGTTCTACTTATGCGTTGCAACAAGGCTTCAGTTGCCACCGCCGCATCCATACCAGCTCCTTGAGGTGGAGGTGAAACCATTTGAATATACATGCGTCGCATTAAATAAACACGCTGCAGGATGTCTGGTCCAAGCAACAAATCCTCACGCCGGGTTGATGAACGTTCCATGTCTACTGCGGGAAAGATTCGCCGCTCCTGCAATTTTCTGGACAGATGCAATTCCATGTTACCGGTACCTTTAAATTCTTCATAGACAACATCATCCAGACGTGAACCGGTATCTACCAGGCATGTGGCGATAATCGTGAGTGAACCTCCGCCTTCGATGTTTCTGGCTGCACCAAAGAAACGTTTTGGAGGATATAAAGCTGAAGGATCCATACCACCAGAAAGGGTTCGGCCCGATGGATTCACAACCAGGTTGTATGCACGCGCCAGGCGAGTGATTGAATCCATTAAAATGACGACATTCCTGCCTGTTTCCACCAATCGCTTGGCCCTGTCCAGAGCAATTTCTGCTGTACGAACATGAGCAGTAACAGGTTCATCGAAGGTTGAAGCGATCACTTCAGCATCCACTGAACGGTCCATATCTGTTACTTCTTCAGGGCGTTCGCCGATCAGTGCAACCATTAAATGCACATCAGGATACTGTATGGAAATAGCATTGGCAATATCTTTAAGAATGGTGGTTTTACCTGCTTTGGGTGGAGAAACGATCAAACCTCGTTGACCGCGGCCAATCGGGACAATTAAATTGATCACCCGTGTGGAAAGGATGTCTCCTTTGGTTTCCAGGTTAAAGCGCTCATCCGGGAATATTGGCGTTAGCGATTCAAAAACAGGGCGATTCCGTGCATCATCAGGATCTAAACCATTTACACTTTCGACCTTAAGCAGACCATAATGGCGTTCAGATTCGCGAGGAGGGCGAACATTTCCTATGATTAGGTCACCATTTCGTAATTCATATCGTCTTAATTGGGCCTGGGAGACATATACGTCTCCCTCCCCAATTTGGTAGCGTTCTGATCTTAAGAAACCAATACCTTCGTTCATGATCTCGAGGATTCCGCCTCTTATCTCGAGTCCCTCCCGTTCAGCATCTGCTTTGCGGATCTTTAAAATTAGTGCTTCTTTCTTAAGTCGGTTGTAATTTTGAATGTCAAAATCTTTGGCGATCTGACGCAAATCTGCCAATGGCTTACTTTCAAGTTCAAGAATGTTCATTTTTTTGTCTCAATGGAATCAAATAGGTTATGGTTGGTTAGAATGGGTGAAAACAACGAAAAACGTCCCCACTTACAGACTTATTTATTAATTTTTATTAGGTCAATGGGCAAATTTCCACAATTTAATCTACAACCTGTCAATCAGGCAAAAAACAAATATACAGGTCATGTTGCTAAAACACACTAAGGGAATAAAAATATTATAGCATGTATATTAATCATGCGCAAGCCGGTTTTTGCTTTGTAGAAAACAAAGTATATCGCATAAATCAACTGATGAAAATTTCATAGAAAATATTTAAATAATTATGAAAATTGTCACAATGACAACTATTAAAGGGATAGGGGTTTAAGTGTAAGTAGTTTAACTATTACCAGACCTTTTAGCTTATATAGAATTTAGGAGTAACTTATTATGTCCAGCGAATTATTATCCGGAAGCCCAACAGAAACGGGTTCTTCCTTCTTTGATAGACCTGATGTAAAGAAAGAAACCATACCGGTAGGTGAAGGAATTCCCCTGGGATTGGAAAGCGTATTTGATTCAAGGTCGGGGATTGGAGGAGTATATGGTTCTTGGGGAAAAAGTTACAACAACGAAAATTTAATCGCCCTTATTGAATCCTGGTTGGATAAATCTGTTCAAGCAGACGAAAAAATGAATCTGACTGATCTAGGCTTTATCAGTCGGCACCACATTCCTTTATTAAGTGACACCGACCACCTGAAATTGGAATTGGAAGTGGGTACCCGAATATTAATAGAGGCTATAAAGAGTAATGGTTGGAAACCATCCGAAATTGAAGGAGTTTTGCTAGGAATAAGTGGACCTGTTGCAGATGATTATGTCTGCCAAATAAGCAGGCAGGCAGGTATCCCTGAATCGGCATTAAAAGTCAGCGTCCACAAAGC
>Ga0268284_1001203_pt1 | contig 14119 bp, 11 predicted proteins | sample saktaG_14_FD_190137 | JGI IMG/M metagenome (GOLD analysis project Ga0268284, IMG submission 190137) | Saline water microbial communities from Sakinaw Lake, British Columbia, Canada - sak_2013_06_06_40m | ecosystem: Environmental > Aquatic > Non-marine Saline and Alkaline > Saline ... | reverse complement strand
TGGAAAAGACGGCCAAGGCACTATCATTTCCCATAGAGCCCACGGGCTCATGCCCGGTCTGCGCCATAGTCTTTACAATGATCTCGACATCCTCGCGGCTCCAATTGAAAAGCCGTTGCCGTCCAAACAGATCATCCAAGGTCTGGGGCGGCGTAATGGAATCGAAGAGACCATGCACCATGATCTTGTTGTCGTCCACCCAGCGGCGATAGGGTTTCTGTCTCGCCAATTGATTCTTGATTTCGTTATCAAATACCAGTCGATGGTTTTCGAGATCGCAATAGATCATTTCACCGGGTTTCAGTCGGCCGCGGCGCACCACGTTTTCATCTGGGATATCCAGCACACCGGTCTCCGAAGCCAGCACAAAGATATTGTCGCACGTGAGCGTATACCGGGCCGGGCGCAACCCATTACGATCCAGCATTGCGCCGGCATTGATGCCATCGGAGAAAGCCACGGCTGCTGGGCCATCCCACGGCTCCATGAGTGCGGAGTGATACTCAAAAAATCCACGGACGTCCTTACCCAGATGATACTTCGGCCCCCACGCCTGCGGCATGATCATCAGCATGGCATGCGGCAACGAACGCCCCGAAAGCACCAGCAGTTCGAGCATATTATCCAAATATCCAGAATCGCTCAACCCCGCGTCGAACAAGGGCAGACACTCCTTGAGTTCGTCGCCGAACAACTCACTCTTGAAAAGCTTTTCGCGGCTGCGCTCCTGATTCAAGTTACCGCGCAACGTGTTAATCTCGCCGTTATGCGCCAGATAGCGATACGGATGCGCCAGCTTCCAGGTGGGGAAGGTGTTCGTGCTATACCGCTGATGCACCAACGCCACGGACGAGGCGAAATCTGGATCCATCAGATCCGTGTAAAAGGCATCTATTTGCGTGGCCATCAGCAGACCTTTGTACACAATGCTCCGACATGAGAAGCTGCAAAAAGTCAACTCCTTGAAACGCTTCTCCAAAATACGGCGGACCACAAAGAGCTTCCGCTCAAACACCACGTCCGATCCGAAGGCCTCCCCGCTCACAAAAAGCTGTCGTATAAGCGGCATGGAGTGCCGCGCATTGCTTCCGATCGCTTCGGGATTGACAGGCACATCACGCCAGCCCAGGACGGCAATACTTTTTCCATGCAGCGCCGCATCAATTTCTGCTTCCATGCCCGCGCCGCCAAACACCATCGCCACAGCATAACGCTTCGGCAAAGCGAATCCTACCTTGCCCCGAAAAAAACGATCCGGCATTGCCACAAGAATTCCCGCGCCATCGCCGGTATCAGGATCTCCGCCTGCGGCACCACGGTGCATCAGGCGTTTCAGGATGGTAATCCCCTTATTGACGATGCTATGACTTGGCTTGTTGTCAAGCGACGCAACAAGACCCACGCCACAGGCATCATGCTCATTTTCAAAGCTATAAAGTCCAATATCCGGCACTGGATAAATAGAAGATGCTAATTTCATACGTCAATTTTAAGCAATCCTCATGCCACAAAGCAATAACAATAAAAACCAATGTTTTATTTGACAATTAACCCTATTTTTCTCAAACACTTTACATCATCGTAAAGCAATAGATCTCATTTCTTTACAAGTCTGTAAATCAATTAGCTAAATCCTTGGAGTATTCGCATGTTTACACGCGGGTATTTAAGGAGGACATTTCCTTATTCCGACCTCAAGGCAAGGTTTCTCACACATTATAATGTGTGAGAAAAAGAATTGTCTGTCCCCCTATCCGCTATCCGCTGAAAGCATACTGTCACACCTTGCAAGGTGTGACAGTATCAAAAGGATTGCCTGTCCCCCTATCCGCTATCCGGTCACGCCATCATTCCGTCACTCCGTCAACACTTTCTTGCCCAGTATTCCATCATTCCAATATTCTTTTCTCCCATTTTATTTTCTTTCGCAAACCAAATAGTCGAGGCACTTGTAAAGCCCCCGCCGAAAACGGCCACGACAGAGCGTGGCCCTCCATTGCGCGGGTTGTTCCCCTGGAGGGACGCGCTCTGTCGCGTCCGCCAGAGGTTTTGCAAGTGCCTCAGTCATAATGCCATTGTAGAAACCATACAAACGAGATACTATTAAACATGTTTGATTAAATGCTGCTTGAAGTGCTCTTTTTTACACTGGAGGGGGCTGAAAAAAGAAAGACCTGATGACGATACGAAAATCCATTCTTGCGTTTTGTGTGCTCATCACATTAACGGGCTGCAATCGGGAGACGAGCCATAATCCTACAGTTTTGCCCACAGGAATCTCGTGGCTTTCGCTTCTCTCCGACGCAGCCGAGCTGAAAACGCTGGCGCACCCGGTTGAGGCAGGCACCACATCCAAAATGTTCTCCAGTTGTTCCGATACAGGCAAAGTGATGCTTGCCAATCTGGCGCCCAAGGTCACAGGAGATCTCGACCATGGCTTTTTCACGGAAGTTGTGGACGCGCCAAATGGAGTCTTAGCAACACTGGCCGAGTTCGATGGTCCAGGAGTTGTGACGTGGGTCTGGTCGGCAAACCCAACGGGCACGCTCCTCTTGTTCATCGACAAACAGGAAGAACCGGTCCTCAAAATGCCCTTTGCTGACTTCCTTGCAGGGAAATTCTTGCCCGTCCGCACTCCCTACGCTTCGGTGACCTCGTTCGGTCATAATCTGCACTTCCCCATCGTTCATGCGAACCACTGTAAACTCGTTCTATTGGTGCCGCGACGGGCGGACTTGTCGGAACTCTATTATCAAGTCGCCTGGCACTCATTGCCTTCACCTTCTGCCGTTCATCCATTTGACGCGGATGAACTCAAACAGAATTCCGAACTGCTCGATTACCTAGCCGAGCGAATACTCACTGTCTCAATAAGCAACCGTCCTCTATCTGGAAATAGCACTGCATGCAAGACCACCGAATGCTCTTTGGAACGTGGCGAGAAGGTTGAGTTGTTTCAGGCGACAGGGCAGAAAGCCATAACAGCTATAATACTGACAGGGAACTCCAAGCGTGACCTCGCAGGTCTATGGATTGATGGGTTCTGTGACGGAAACAAAACCATGCACATACCTTTGCACATGCTCGCAGGGGTTTCGTCAAATGTCGAGGACACGCAATCGTTGCCGGCCACGGTTAACGGGCGTCAAATCACACTTCGCTGGTTCATACCCTTCTCAACCGACTGTCAATTATGGGTTAGCAATACCACGTCCCAGGCTTGCAACGTAACGGTGGACGTATGGACGAAGCCCATTGACGCCGCACGCTATCCCCTTCGATTCCACGCAAACTTTATCCAGAACACGGGTATCAAAACGGATGGCGGAAACATCCTGACACTTGCGGAGGCTCCGGGGCCCGGGCGCATCGTCGGCACAGTGTTGGGCGTGGACAGCCGGAGTGACGTGTGGTGGGGCGAGGGCGACCATTTGATCTGGCTGGATGACGCTTCCCGCCCGGCATGGCACGGGACAGGAACAGAAGACTACTTTGGCTTCGCCTGGTGTTCACAGGGCATTTTTCATCATCCCTTTCGAGGCCAGACCTACATCGCCGGCAGCCAGTCCCACAGAATCGCCCACATGCATCGATACCACATCCTCGACCAGCTCATTTTTCAACGATGGGGCAAATTCCAATTTGAAGCATGGGGACTCGGAAAGGGCGACATGGACTGGACGAGCTCTATTCTGTGGTATTCGCCTGTTTCTCCTCACATTTCCCTTGCTTCCGCCCCCCTGAACAGCAATAATTAAACTCATTCACATGGATGCAAACACACCTAGATGTCCCACATGCAGCAAGACGATACTTAGCGATGATGTTAACGTCGCAAAGGATGTAGCGTACTGCCGCTCATGCAACCTGGCGCACAGCCTATCAGCGTTCATTCACACCAGTAACCTCACGGAGGGCATCAACCTTGACCGCCCCCCTCCAGGTGTGCGCTATGACCTCCACGAGGGACATATCACCGTGTCGGCCACCCACCGCTCTCTTGGCGCAGCAGCAGGAACTTTGGCCGTTGCGCTATTCTGGAATGGTATTGTGTCTGTCTTTGTCCTCTTTGCCATTGCTGGCACATTGCGTAATCTTAACGTAACCCTGCCCACTTGGTTTCCAGCGCCCGACATGAATGGCAGCCCCATGGGTGTTGGAATGACCCTCTTCCTGTGGTTATTCCTGACTCCCTTCATCGTCATCGGCGCATCCATGATTGGCGCATTTTTCTTGAGTGTTGGAGGCAGGACAGAAGTCCGGGCAGATCCAACTGGAGGAACCGTGTTCACGGGCGTTGGTCCAATAGGGTATCGCCGACGGTTCATGCCCTCACACGTCTCTGATGTCCGGATTGAGGATAAACAGTGGCGCGACAGCGACGGGGACCGCCAGCAAAAGACCAACATTATCATTGAAACGCAGGAGGGAAAGCTCATCCGCTTCGGGTCCATGTTGTCCAACGAGCGGCGACGGTTCCTGGCTGCCTCCCTGCGCAAGTTTCTTTTACGGTAGGAATGACTTGAACCCGTGCTGCCTATGCGGTACAGTTTCAGGCGACATGAAGAGAAGTTTTCACTACCTGAACATCTCGCAAGCGATCGGCTCGATGATTGACAATCTCTTCAAGATGCTGACGGTCATCTATATCGTCAGCGTCTTGAAGCACGATTTAACGTCGACCCTTGCGCTGGCCTCAGCATTGCTCGTCATTCCCTTTCTCCTCTTCTCAAATGTCGCAGGGACATTGACTGACCGTTATAGCAAGAGTACGCTCTTCATTATCATCAAATGGGCGGAGCTTTTCTGCCTGCTGATCGCCTTCCCCGCGCTCTGGTCCCAAAGCGCCTGGCCCCTGCAGACCATCCTCTTCCTCCAGGCTGCCCAAAGCGCCTTCTTCGGACCTGTCAAGCGCGGCATCGTGCCTGAACTGGTCGCGGAGGAAGACCTTGCCAATGCAAACGGCCAGATGACCGGCGCCTCGTATCTCGGCATTATCATTGGTATCTCTCTGCCCTCCTTTGCCGTGACTGTATTACATGCAAGCTACCTCACGATCCTCACAGCAAGCACCTTGCTCTCAATCATCGGCCTGCTTTGCGCCTACCAAATACCGCGTACACCAGCGGCAAACCGTATTTCAACGCCATCCCTCCTCATCCTTCCTGACGCCATCCGGGCGATGCGCTCACTTATGCCGCATACGTGGCTTATGCGCGCCGCGTTGGGCGGCATTGCCTTCTCAGGCATCGCCGCACTCTTTCAGCAAAATCTGGTTGTTTATGCGCGTGACGTGGCAGGTCTCTCCGTGGAAGCGAGCGGATATCTATTCCTCCTCGTGGCCGTCGGCATTGCTGCAGGCGCATGGCTCAGCGGACGCCTCTCCGCGCATACGATTGAAGCTGGGCTTGTGCCGATCGGAACCCTCGGCTTAACCGTGGTATTTTTTGCGCTGGGAATAGTTTACACGCTTGCCAGTATTTTCCCGTTGCTTGTTCTTGGGGGACTTTCAGCAGGTCTTTGCATTGTGCCGCTCTCGGCATTTCTTCAAGCCAGGGCGCCTGCCAGCAACCGGGGTGAAATTTTTGGCGCCGTGGAATTCTGGAGCTTTGGTGCCATGGTCGGATCGTCGATCTTGTTCTATCTCTTTTCAAATGTGCTGCATCTGAGTGCACGCGCCTGCATGTTACTGACAGGCGGCATCAGTGCCATTGCAGCGGCGTGGGCGCTGATGCGCCTACCTGACCATACCGCACGCTTTGTCGTGACGCGCTTGATACGGCTCATCTATCGCATCAAAGTGTATGGCCTCGAAAATCTGCCGCACGAAGGAGGCGCATTACTGGTCTCCAATCACGTCTCCTACAGCGACGGCGTCATTATTCAGTCCATGTCGCACCGCATGATTCGCCCGATTGTCTTGCGGGATATTTTCGAGGCTTGGCGTTGGTGTCAGCCTGCCTTCCACCTCTGCGAAGCCATCCTGATTCATCCGAAAGATGGACCCCGAGCACTTGTGCGGACACTCAACACAGCCCGTGAGGCCCTGTTGCAAGGCTCCCTCGTCGTGATTTTTCCAGAGGGCCAACTCACGCGGACCGGCGAGATGCAACCCTTCAAAAAGGGGTTTGAACATATTGTCAAAAACACGGATATCCCGATCATCCCCCTCCATCTCGGCAATCTCTGGGGCAGTGTTTTCAGCTTCTATTACGGCGAGCCCGGCCTCCGTTTTCCGCGCAAACTCTTCCGCCGCGTCATCGTCCGCATCGGCAAGCCCCTGCCCCCGACTGCCACAGCAGAAGAGGTGCAGCAAGCCGTGGCATCACTCGCATTGCCGGATGCTGGATAACCTCTTTTATCCAGCCTGATTTTTCCACTTCGAATATAATTACCTTTGGGGTTCATTCACTTTCCCTTCCATAAATTCCCCCGAACCATCGGTAGGTTGCCGATAGATATGAGATGGATAATTCATGGACTCTACTTGCTGTAGATGAAACGTTTTTTTGGACTACGATTGAACGATTTCCAGAAAACATTGAACGATTATTGAACGATTATTTTCCGTCAGGCGGCTAGCGGACCACACAATGATCGGCCAGACCGAGTTACGAGTTTCAAGTTTCCATTTCAAACATCCACATTTCAAAAATCCACTTGCTTTCCCTGTTCGGGTAGTGTCATAATTCAACCCTGTTGGCGCAGTCGCCTGTCTAAGACAGCCACGTCATATAACCTGTTGGACTGAATCGATGACGAAGCGAACCATAGTATTATTCTGCATCCTGTCGGCGCTGCTCTGCGCCTGGCCCCAGCTAGCACCTGATCCCTTTTGGCTTCTTGATGTGACAGCAAAATCAGTGCCTGAACCTATACAATGGGTTCTTTGTATTGTCATGATCCCTCTCATGTTTCTGCACGGATTGAGCTTCATGTCCGGTACAGGCATACTTGCCTGGCTGGCTTTGCGAACCTGTCTTGCGAGGTTCCAGCAGTCTCACGCCTATCGCCCCCTCATTTTACCCTGTCTGAGCATTGTATGGCTTGTGATGCAGGCCACGCCGTTCCTCAGCGTCCCGGCGGGATCATGGATTCGTCCAATGGGCTGGGCCGCGCTCACGATGCTCGCCGCCTTTCTTCTCATGATCTTTTCGCTCAGTGCAAGCATTGCTTCGTTACGGAGACAACACAACAAGCCTGTGTCTGTCGTCGCTATCTTGCTCAGTCTTGCGATCATTGCCGTGCCAAGCTTCGCCCTCAACGCCATTGCATCCATCAAAGGCTTCCACCTTTCACCTTGAAGTATGAGAACTCAGAGACTATTTCTGCTCATTTTTTGCACGCTGAACTTCTCAGGGTGCATAGGCTTTATGAATGGTTACTTAGCCGAAGACTTTGGAGAACCTGATTCGGAGTTGAGCAGAATGAGAAAGCACCCTTATGTTGCTACACGGTGCGACTGGCGCATGCTTACAGATACGCGGATCGCAAATAAACCAAACGTCAACGCTTTTCAAAAAGCGTATTTTCATGTTTGGCTTTTGATTGACATGCCTGTGAGTTTATGCGCAGACACTCTAATATTACCTTTCTATGGAATCGGTTATCTTGCACGGACGACTCATTCAACAAATGAAGTTCAAGGTGTCCAACAAGACACCCCATCGAACCCGCATTCATCTTCGACTCAGGAGACCGGTGCCCGCTGATGTTACGGCCCTTCGTCAAGGTCAAATCCGTTCTGCGCCCTGTGTCTAAAGGCCATACTCGCTCCCCATTCCATCATTCCAACGATCCTCTCAGCACTCCCATATGCTTTTCTCAGATCGGCCTTGATGTAATGGTCTTCTGAAATGCCAAGTTCCTTAAAAACATCTTTGGTTCTGGTATAAGTCGATCACGTAAAACAGCAGGGAACCTTTTTAAATTGCTTTACCAAGCAACGGACGGACTTCAGGTTTGAACTCGTGGAAGCTGGTCCAAGCGGCCTTCTTATGGTGCTGAAGGCATCCTGCAATGATCCCGGGATGAAGTCCCAGTTCCTGTGCAACCAGTTGGATACGGAATGAGGAAGGACGCTGTATCCCTTTGAAGGCGGTCAGAATCTCCCCGCTCTTGAGCAGGGTGGCCGCAAATGCGTCTGCTTCCTTCTCTCGCTCGTTCGTCAGGTCAAGATGATCCAATGAATCAATAAAGACTTGGCCTTGATTATCCTCGTGCAGCAGGATATGCCCCAACTCGTGCGCCATCGTGAACCAGAAGTTGTCAATGCGGTCATGGCGTGCCGTGTAGACAATAACAGGACGCTCTTCGGAGAAGAACGAGGCTCCGTCAGTATATGTTTTTTGGAAGTGATCCACCTGCCGAAACACCACACCACACTGTGTCAGTTCCTGGATGAAGTGTCGAATACCATTGTCTAGTTCTGTGAATTCCGGTATCCGTTTAGCCAACGCCTCCAACCGAGTTCTGTTGTATTTGCCAACCGAAAGTTTCCCTCTCAACGAGTTCCTGGCCAGTTGAAGCCATGTTAGCGCGTAAAATGGGTTGAACCCTTTGTAGGCATCAGACTTACTGAAGCAGGCGGCCTGCTTCTCTAGAAAACCAAAGTCCAACTCGTCAATGCCCCAGAATTTTTTGATCGCCGCGACCAACTCATTCGTCTTACGGGGCAAATCCATGACTAACCGCAAATCTCGAATCGGCATATAGCGATAGATCAAGGCTTTTGCCTCGGTCTCCACGACTTTCGCTGACTCCTGAAGACGTTGACGATAATTGGCATCGAGATTCAGCCAGAACTGGGGAGACTGCTTGAAGGCTTTCGACAACTGGCAGGCCGTCTCATACGTGACAGGAACCTTATTTCGCACCAGCTGACTGATGTGTTTTTCCGTCATGCCCATGATATCGGCTAAATCCTTCTGCTCCCATCCGTAATGTTCTAATTCTTCACGGATTGAATCTCCCGGCCCCACATTCGTAAATGGTTTATACTGGCCCATGCTCCACCTCACGCGTAATGCTTGCTGACTGTTACAATCCGAACGAAGCCCACTGTTTTCTCTTCGTTCTCAAAGTCGATCTCAAACTCCAAACGATGCTTGCCATCCAAACGGATGGAGAATCGGTTTTGATATCCTTTCAACGCTTCGAAATTCATTGAAGGCGGTTCCCTCAAATCGTAGATGCTGACCGCAGCCTCAATGCGTCCGACACGCTCGACAAATTTTTTAGCCAAAGACTTGTCGATGAATGTAAACTTTTTGCTTCGCCCTTTTTCATAGAGCTCCTGCAGGTGTCGGTTTGAAAAGTCCCATTTCATTTAAGATTGTTCTTTTTTACCATATTCTTGATTTACCTGCAAGGTTAATCGCAAACTATCCTATTTTAGTAACACAAAAACAACCCTTACCTGTTATCGTAGCGGCTTAGTCTTGCGGAAGGCATCGACATAGAGGCCAATTTTTTCGGTCGGGATTTCAGCGAGCGCTGGCATCATGCGCAGGATCACAGGGCTCTTTTTGAACTGCAGTATGTCTCGATTGGGTAACCCTAGGTCGATCGGTTGGCCAGCTTTGGCAACGTCACCTTCAAAGCCCTTCAGTTCGGAGGAGAGTTGCGAGGCCTTGTTCGTCCCGACAGTATCCACTAAGCGATTGTTCTCGCTGACGAGTTTTGGAAAAACATCGCGCACCTGCTTGTCAAAGGCGAGTGCCTGACTCTTGGAGTCGATGAGCAGATTATTCTTCAGGACATTCCCTAGCGGTTCACGCGGGGCGTTATTCATCGTCTCTGCAAGACGCGGATAGCGTGTGCTCCATGGCGGATTTTTGTAATTCATCTTTTCCGCTTTTTCTTCCAGGTTCCACCCGTCACCCGACTGGTTCCATTGCTTCCACGTCATGCCGCGAGAATCAAAGTGGAAGCTGATCAGACTATCCATGACCAGATTGCAGGTAACCGTGTTATCACGTCCGCCGCCAATGAAGAGGGCGCGTCCCGCACGTTGAAAAAGGTTGCCATGTAAGGTGTCTCCAGAATCGCAATCATCCAAATAGATGCCCATGAGGTGCTCGTTCTGCCCCTGTCCGCCGCCGCCTAGGTCATGAAAATAATTATACCGGACTACATTGCCCTGACTCGTCCAGTCGCGACCTGTGTAGAACGCACCCACATCGCCGGTCTCTTGCTGCACGTTATAAATTTCATTGAGTTCAATCAGATGTTCATTGCCGCCATACAGGATGGCCGTATGCGGGGCATCGTGCATCACGTTATTGCGTACGACATTGCCACAGCCCTGAACTCCAAACGCGCCTGCATACGTCCGGCTGAATTGGCCAAAGCGATACACATGATTGTTCTCCGCGACATTGTTGCCGTTCACAAGGGTTTGCCGGTCTCCCCCGTTTAACATAATGCCTGTCGCGCCAATATCAAAGATGTCGCAGGACTGAACACGGTTATGACTCCCGTGAATCGAAATCGCGGTGCGGGCAATATTACGTACCATACAACCTGCGATGGTCATCGACTCGCAGTCCTGAAGACTTAGTCCATCTCCGTGGTTGTAGGCAAAGGTCAGTCCCTGAATCTGGACATGCTTCACACGCTTCGCAACGATAAGCGGATTCTGGAGTGTGGCCAGCACAATCTCTTCATGCTTCGCATTAGGCTCCGGATAATAATAGAGTTGCTTCGCCTTTCGATCCAGATACCACTCTCCAGGGGCATCAAGTTCTTCCAGAATATTCAACGCATAAAAGCGGCGCTCCTTCTTTCCCCACGTGCCTGCCATCAGGCCATAGCCATGGATGCCGGCGAGGCGGACGACGCCTTTGTCCGCCTCATAACGTGCGACCTTCAAGACTTCATCCGACCAGTCATGCGTCCAATAGCCATGCAGCCAGACGCCATCGGCCATGTTCCACTTGGCCATGCGCGCATCCTTGAACTCAAAGGCACCGGGCTGTGTATCGCGGCCAGGATCAACCACTTTACTGAAAGAGACCCATTCCCCTTTATTCGGCCAACGTGCAATCGTTTTGGGCTGGCCATCGACATAGAGGAACGGCCCGACCACTGCACCCTTATACGCCAACGGAATCTCTGGCAAGTTGCCCTTCAACTCCTGTGACACATCACAGACCAAGACATTCTTGCAGGCCTCAGGCTGCAAACAGGCCAGTATCTTTTCGTCCGCAACCGGCTTAAAATTTTTCTTGTTCAACAAAGCACCGCCATACAGCTTGGCGCCGCCCTGCTTGCTGGCCTTATAGATGACCGGATACGTTTCCGTACCGCTGTCTTCCTCTGTCAGTTTAAAGGAGTCTGACAGCAGATAGACGCCGTCCTTGACGATTACGGTGAAGCTCTGCTTAGCATTTTCTTTTTTTGCTCTGCGGACGGCATCGCGCGCCTGCTCCAGTGTCGCAAACGGATGCCACGACGAACCTGAACCCTCGGCACGGCCAGACGTTGAAACATAAAATGCTGTTTCAGCGAAACTCGTGGACACGCTATTGACGAAACAAAAATATCCCAGCGCCAACCATACATGTTTCATATTTTTTTTTCCCTATTAGATTCCCTACCTTACAAACAATCCTGTGCAACAAATGTTCCAAGCGGTCATCAAAGGTCATGCCCGTTGAAACGCCAATGCCATCTTTTCCTGTTCCGCTTTCGAAATTTTCTGACGGGTTGCCACCTGCCGCCATTGTTTCACCGCATGGCGAACTACCCCCGTCATCTTTTTCGCATGGGACAAATCCAGATGAAATGATTCCGCCACCGCCAACGCCACGTCCAGATCAAGCTGATTATCGTTCTCTGTAATGTTGAGCGTCAGCCCGTCCCCCTGCGGATTCGGGTTCATGTCATAAGCGGGAGAGAGCGTCCATCCCTCCTTCGCGGCGAGTATGAATCCATGATTTCGCAAATGGTCGTCAGTGTTGCTCACGCAGATATTGAAGACGAGCCGACGCCATAGTTCGGCAAGGTCGGCTTCAGGCGCGGCTCCGTGCCGCATGATAAATTCGGCTACCTCCAAATAACTGACCCCCGTAGCCGCGTTCGCCCCGTCAGTATAGCCCAGCAATGTCATGGCTGAGGCGAAGTGATGCCGGCGCCCAGACGGTGTGCGATCGAAACGCCGAGACAGAAACGTGTGGTGCCGACTTGTGAACGTGCGCGATAAAGCATCCGGTACATGAAGCCCAGCCTTCCTTGCAAGTTCATGGACAACGCTTTCCCATGCCCCGGTATCCACCTGATCGGAACGGCTTGGAAACTTCGCGATCCAGAGTCTTCCCTTCTCATCAACAACCCCAGCCTTCGGACGGGCTCCGCCCAGAGAAGAGCCCGGTGCAAGGAGCTGATTCAGCCATTTCAGGGTCTCCTCATTGTTCTGAAAATCACTTTCCTCAAACCGAAGACTTGCATACTCCAAATCGCGGAGCGACGTCCATGGAGGCGTAGCCATTTGCTCATCGCTATTCAGATAACAGTCCCGCGCACCTTCTTGAAATCGTATCGCGCCCATGCGCTGTCCATCATAGACGCCCAGCAGGTAATCCAGCTCTGATAAGCGCTCTTCGGCACGCCTGTCTCGCCGGGCATAGCACGCTTCCCTGCGGCGCATCAGCAGGCGTCCCCACCGGTCCGGCGAGGAGTCCAGGAAGATACCAAAGTTCTGCTTTGCCTCCCGGAGGTACTGCTTCCCCATAAACAATTGAAGTTCGGGATCGAGTTGTTGAGCCAGGCCTCCGGACAGCCATTCGTCGTCATACTCGAACGAAAAGACCTCCTTACCGCGAACCCTGTCCATAGCAAGATGTCCCATGAGACGGGGGCTGTTCAGCCCGTCCCAGTCCACATACACGCGAACCTGTCTAGGGGTGCTGCTCATGCGATCTCCACTCATTTTGTTTTCGGTGCACGTTTACGCACGACGAGTTTGGCATCCTGAAGTTTCCGTCCAAGCACATCATCCTGAGCAACAAAGAGTAAATCTTTTTCAAGCCCCAACGCAAACAGGACGAGGAAATAGCCACCCAGGGTCACGCTGGGATTCCCTTTCTCGATTTGCCAGAGCGTCGAACGGCTGATGCCCGCCCGCTCAGCGACCACAGCGGCACTCAACTGCCGGCGCAGCCGCGCCAGCTTGATCTGCTCCCCAAATAGCGGCAAGACCTTACGCGAGGAAATGGGCAAGCTCAGTGTTTTTTTCATAATGTCGCTTATATTAGACTAATTTAGTGATAATGTCAAATATATACGTTGTTATCCTGCATGACGTTGTTAGAACTCAGGTGTATTCTCTGGCTTCCACTGCACAGGCTCAGCGCCATGCTTCTCCTTCCACCATTTCGCCCAGTCGGAGTAGTTGTATCCAACGTTCGTACCCGTGATTTTGCTGAGCGCTTCAACACAATGACTCCTCGTACACACGATTAACCCATTTGTTGTCTCTCCCATCGAGTACAACCCGTATAGCAAGAATGGAATATCATTTTCGGTTCCGTGTTTCTGAAAGAAGAAATACGTGTCATGGCTCAGTCCATGACTTCTCACATATTCTCGTTCCGCATCTTGAAACGGCTGGCCCGCCGGAAAGCGTTCTTCTGTCGGAGGCTCTATTATTTCCTTGTCCGGTTCTCCGTCTCTATAGGCCTCAACATGGGAAGGAAAGAGAACCGTGCGGCCTGTGAATCTCCTGTCGGATCCTTTCCAGCACAACTTGCCGCCGCGTTCCTCCAGATTCGTACAAGAGGTAATTGGCATGGTGGCGATTGTCGGTGGCTCCGAAGTTACTATGGTGACGGTGATGATACGGCTCGCATCGTTCGACCCCGCACCGGCAACACCGTCCGCGTGCTCCGCTCTCCGGCTGCATGAACACATCATGTATGCTCCTACTGCCAACGCCGCTGCGCCCATAAGTGTCGTCCAGATGTTTCTATCTCGTGTCATAGCAGTGTTATTGTAAGCGTCCGAAGGTTGACCAGTCGAAAAAGTCCGGCGGTTTCCAGTTAGGCGGTCAGGACTTTGGGCTGCCGGGCGGCCAGCCACTTGGCCGGGGTTAATTCGCGGGCCTCGGCGGCGGTGATGT
>Ga0268284_1001200_pt1 | contig 14182 bp, 9 predicted proteins | sample saktaG_14_FD_190137 | JGI IMG/M metagenome (GOLD analysis project Ga0268284, IMG submission 190137) | Saline water microbial communities from Sakinaw Lake, British Columbia, Canada - sak_2013_06_06_40m | ecosystem: Environmental > Aquatic > Non-marine Saline and Alkaline > Saline ... | reverse complement strand
ATATGACGGATTCGTATCGTTCAAGTCGAGATGTGCATCCACATTGTTGCCATAGGAGTTCGTGCCACCGTCGGCAATCCAGCCATCGGGCGAGGCGGTCGTGTCCAAGGCCGGCGTGGTGATGAGGTTGCGGCTCGCGGTGGCCGCTTGGGTGCTCGCAGGCACGCTCAATCCCGGCGACATGGGAGCGGGGCTGTCAAAAGGCTGCAACGTCGTCGGGTCGGCATGGACACGGTATGTGGCGTTGCTGATAGAGTGGGTCAGGGAAGTGCGCATGAGCACTTCGCCGGTTTGTGCATCCACGTGCATGCGGAACATTTCGTTCTGTTTGAGGCTCATCAGGGTCACGTCCCAGGTGAGGCGGGAAGTGGTTGCGTTCATCGGCAGCCAGGAAAGCAGCGCCATGGTGTCGGAGAGTTGCGGCACGTTGAATCGTTGCTTGCGTTCCGGCCCTTCCGCCGCGGTTGTGGCGGTCGCCTGTTCGGGAGCAATCTGGTCGCCAAGGTTGGCGGCGGCGAGGGAGACGGCTTGCTTCACGCTGACCGGGGGTTGGGCGACCAGAGCCGCACGCTGTTGGGCATTCATTCCTGTGGCGGCGGCGGCATCCGCTAGAAAATGACTGCCCAGTGTCACCAGCGCGCCGTCCTTGGTCACGTTGGCTTTCAGGATCGTGTTATAGAGCGGGATTCCATCCACTTCCTGTTGCCAGACGGTGGTGTGCATTCCGTTGTGTGCGGTCACATCCTCGCGTGTGATCCGGGTCTGGCGCAACGCACTGGGGTCGTGGCCGAACAAGTCGGCATAGGCATGGATGAACTCCTTGACCGGGGCATGGGGATCCTGCCGATTCAGCGGGTCCTGCGAGAGAAATGCGCCGGTGGCCATGATGTGGCTGGGCGCACCGGATAGGGGGTCAAAATCCACACGGACCCCCGGCACTCTTTGCCGCAGCGCGGCGAGTGCGGATTGCTGCCGCGGTGTGCGGGGGACCACCGCGGCATCGCAACGGGAAAAATCCGCGAGATGATCCTTTCGCGCCAGGCGGATGGGTCTGCCGGAGTCGGGGGTGATGTCGCGGGCTTTCTCTGCGGCTTCCGGTTTGTGCAAAGAGTCAATGCCCCCCGCCGGTTCGGGAGGCGTTGCCGAGGGCTGCCGGATTGGCAATGCCTCGGTGCTTGCGACCGGGGGGACTTGCCCGCCTGAGGGTTGCCTGCTCCAATGCCAGGCGACCAACGCCGTAATCACCAGAGCCAGCACTGCTGCGAGCAACTTCCACACTCTGTGACTCACGGAAAAACCGGTGGTTTTCATTGGCGTATTCTAAGGAAGTCTGTTGCTCTGATGGCCTAACTATTGAGCAGGCAACCAATCCAGCAAAGCGTGTCCGCACCTTGCGACTTGAGCAAGAAAATAGAATTACAGGCCCGATAGGTCATGCCGGATTCTTGCACAGCAACACACCCGCGCCAGGGGATTTGTCCCATTGGACGGGAAAGGCCGGATCGTTGGGGTGGCTGATTCCCTGATCCGTTGCGCTCCAAGGGCGCAAGGCCCTTGGCGTCGCCCGCCGAAAACCCGTGCGCAAATCCGCTGTACGCAAGGTCGGACCGAAATCGCGGCCGGGGCTAGCAGGAAATTCCGCCAGCCGTCCGGCAGGCCCGTCCCAACTCGTTTGAAATAAACTCCATAGCCACAGATGGGCGGAATGCTTGGGGACGATCCCGGGCATGACGTGCCCTTGGCGGATTAGCCACAGGACAAGTGGAACCGGGTCACGGCGCTTTATTGATCGCCGGCCGGGGTTTATCGGCTGGCGGGGTGACATTCTTGCCGGTCCGGCCAGGCGCCAGATCCTGGGTGGCCAAGGTGAGGAATTCTTCCATGTGGCGGGTCCATGCCTGCTCGAGTTGCCTGACCCGGTCGGGCTCACTGTCTGCTAGATTCCGGCTTTCCGAGCGGTCCCCGCGCAGGTCGTAAAGTTCCCACGGGTTTTGGTGATCGGCGACGAGTTTCCAATCGCCCATGCGGATGGCGCGGTTGCCATCATGGAACCACCAGAAGAAGTCGTGCGTGACCGAGCCGTCCTTGATAAACACCGGCACCAGGCTCTTGCCGGGCGTGGGCGGCACCGGTTGGCCATCATGAGTCGCGGGCCATTGGCCGCCAGCCAGTTGCACGATGGTGGGCACCAGATCGATCAGGTGGCCCGGGTTGTGGCGGAGCTCGCCGCCTGCGGCGATTCCGTTAGGCCAGTGGACGATCAGCGGCGTGGAGATGCCGCCTTCATGCACCCACGATTTGTAGAGCCGCAGCGGGGTGTTGGCCGCGCTGGACCAGCCCGGGCCGAGGCCGAGGAAGGTCTTGGCCGAGCCGGGCGGCGCGGTCCGGTCGTGACCATCGCCGCGGATGATCTGCTCGGAACTTGCGCCGTTGTCCGATAGAAAAAAGACCAGGGTGTCGTCGAAGGCCCCCGCCGCCTTGATCTGTGCGATGACGCGGCCGATTTCCAGATCCATGCGGTGGATCATGGCCGCATGGATTGCCATCTTGAGCGGCTGGAAATGCTTCTGCTCGTCAGTTAGAGAATCCCAGGAAACCGCGCGGCCGACCTCGCCCGGGCTGATTTTCTCATGCAGCTGCTCTTCCGACGGGTTATAGTTCGGCCAGACTGCGGGATCGAGCGGGGGCAGCGTGCCGTCGACCAGTCCCATTTGTTTCATGCGTCCGAAGCGCTCCTGACGCAGGACATCCCAGCCGGCGATGTAGCGGTCGCGATAGAGAGCGAGATCCTCGGGTAGCGCGTGCAGGGGAAAGTGCGGCGCGGTGAATGCCAGATAGAGGAAAAACGGCTGGTTGCGGTGCCCGGCCTGGTGTTCGACCAACATATCGATGGCGTGCTGGGCGATGGCGGTGGTGGTGTAATAACCACTATCGGGCTTCACCGGAGGCAAGGGCTTGCCGTCCAGCGTGTGCTGTTGCGGGTTGAAATAGCGGTCGTGGTCGTTGAGCGAATAGGAATGGTCGAAGCCGTTGTTGAGCGGCTGGCCGTCCACGTGCCACTTGCCGGAGTGATATGAGCGATAGCCCAGCGGCTGCAGATACTCGGGCAGCAGACGGGCCCAGGCGGGGCGCGTCCCGTTGTTGCCGCTCGTCACACCAGGCAGGGTGTCGCGCCGCACTTGTTGCGCGTAATAGCCTGTTAGAATAGCCGCGCGCGATGGCCAGCAACGTCCGGTGTTGTAAAACCGGGTGAAGCGCAAACCGCCGCTGGCCAAGCGGTCGAGATTGGGCGTTTGGATCTCCCCGCCATAACAACCGGCGTCCGAAAACCCCATGTCGTCGGCCACGATCACCACGAAGTTCGGTTTTTTCACCGGAGCTCCGGCGGCGGCGCTGAAACACACCAGCGAGAACCAAGCTAACAAGTTGGGGAGGTGTTTCATGGTTTCTTCCTCATGCCAGGTTCGGCCCCGTCGTCGTCCAATTTGCCGCCGCCCCAGAGCGGTTTCACGAGTGTCGCGTTCCACACGTCCCACTTGGCTTGGAGTTCCTTCACCTTGTCGGGCTGGCCGGCCGCCAGATCATGGCTTTCGCCGATATCGTCGGCCAGATTGTAGAGTCTGGCCGCGGTGGCGGGTTGGTCACGGCCCGTGAGAGTGTCGGCGTTTTGGTCGTAGCGCACGAGTTTGTAATCGCCCGTGCGGACCGCCATTTGCCGGCCGAACCGCCAGTAAAGCGCGTCGTGCGGCGAGCCGCCCCGCTCACCTGCTAGATAGGGCAGCAGGTTCACGCCGTCGAGTTGCCACTCCGGTTTGATGGTCACGCCGGCGGCGGCGAGGGCGGTGGCGGTGAGGTCGAGTTGAATCACAGGCTGGTCAAACACGCCGGGCTTGAGTTTGCCTTTCCAGGAAACGATGAAGGGAACGCGGATGCCCCCTTCAAGGGTCGTGCGTTTGGAGCCGCGCAATGGAGCATTGCTAGAGCCATTGGTCGTGGTGCCCTTCATCGTCGGGCCGCCGTTGTCGCTGATAAAACATACCAGCGTGTTTTCCTCCTGGCCGCTTTCCAGCAGTTTCTTGCGCACGCCGCCGATCGCCTCGTCCATGGCCAGCATCATCGCATCATAGGTCCGGCGCCGCGGGTCGGCGATGTTGGGGAATTTCGCCAAGCGGCCATCAGTGGCCTGCATCGGCGTGTGCACGGCATTGAACGCCAGATAGAGGAACCACGGCCCGGTCTTGTGCTTTGCGATGAACGCTTGGGCCTCCCTGCCGAAGGCATCCGTGGTGTAATCCATTTCCTTCACCGGGTGGGTGCCGCGCAGAATTCCGCCTGTGGTGATATAACTGTGCGAACCGCCAAGGAAGCCAAAGAACTCGTCGAAGCCGCGCTGTTGCGGGTGCATCGCCGGCAAGTTGCCGAGATGCCATTTGCCAACAATGCCGGTCACATAGCCGGCGGCCTTGAGGCGCGCGGCCAGCGTGGTTTCGGTGAGCGGCAAGCCGTCCTTGCCCGTACCCGGATTGAATTCATGGCCGAAGCGTTGCTGGTAACGCCCGGTGAGCAAGCCGGCGCGCGTCGGCGAGCAATACGGCCCGCTGACGTAACCGTTGGTAAAGCGCACGCCCGCCGCCGCGAGCGCGTCCAGGTTCGGGGTGGGGATGTCCTTGCAGCCATGGAACCCGACATCGCCGTATCCCATGTCATCGCCGACGATGAGCAGGATGTTAGGCTTGCGCGCCGGGGCCTCGGCGGCCACCGCGCCGAGCCAGGACAAGGTTAATAGTGCGAACCCGAGAGTTTGATGTTTCATGTTGGCGAGGGAGGCCAGCGGCGGTCTGGCCGGCGACTTTTCCCGCAGGGGAAAAGTAGTCATAGACCGCCGCTACAGGTTGTGTTAGAGCTTGTAGAACTGGACCCAATCCTTGCGTGGTGGCGGGCCGGTTAGCAGGGCGTTGCCAATCTTGTCGTTGGTGATTTGTTTCGTGATCCGGTCAAACTTGAGCTGGGCGTTGAGGCGCTGGGCGATGACGCCAAGCACCATGACCTGGCTGAGCGGGCCGGCCACCGCGAATGACGAGCGGCACTTTTCCTCGCCTTTGCAGGCTAGCAGGAAATTCGCGAAATGATTGGATGGGCTTTTCTGCACTGCCGGAAGTTTGGACGCCATGTCCTTGGCTTTGGACTCTGGAATGATTTGCAAGGTCGCGCCGTGGGTGCCGCCCTTGAACGTGAGGCCCTCGCCATAAATGACCTTGCCGGGCGCGTTGGTCTTGGTTTCGATCTTGCCCGAAGACGGGGGGGGGATGTTAGGATCGACTACGGCATTCCCGAATTGATCGGGCAGCGGCGGCAGGTTTTTCACCCCATCATACCAGGTCAGTTCCAGTGGCGGCATTTGGCCGCGTTTGGGGAATTTGAAGCACAAAGTCGAGGCCTGCGGGAAAATGAAGTTGTTATGGCCCTCCGCCAGCACCGAGTTGATTTCCTCGGGCAGGCCGAGGTTGAGAAACTCATGCGCCGTGTCGAAGATATGCGCGCCCCAGTCACCCAGCGCTCCATTGCCGAAATCAAACCACGAACGCCAGTCGCCATTGACATATCCTTGGTTATAGGCATGGAATTCCGCCGTCGCCAGCCAGGTGTCCCAATCGAGGGATGCGGGCACCGGTTGTTCGGGCAGCAGTCCGGACACCTTCATGCCGTGCCAGCGGCGGGAGTTGTTCATGAAGGCGGTGATCCTGGTAACGTTCTTGATGATGCCGGCCTCGGTCCATGCCTTGAACTGGAAATAGTTAGCCTCGGAGTGGCCCTGGTTGCCCATCTGCGCGGCCACCTGGTATTTTTTCTCAGCCTGCATCATCAGCTCCACCTCTTGAAACGTGTGGGCCATCGGCTTTTCCACATAGACGTGCTTGCCCATCGACATGGCCAGCATCGCGATCGGGAAATGCGAGAAATCGGGCACGCCGATGCTCACCGCGTCGATGTCCTTACCCATCTTGTCGAGCATCTGCCTGAAATCCTGAAACTGCGGGACGTCGGGGAATTTTTTCAGGATGCCCAGCGTATGCGGCGCACCCATGTCCGTATCGCAGAGTGCGACGATCTCGCAAAGGCCGGTGGCATGCAGGGAATTGACCACATCGGCGCCGCGGTTGCCGATGCCGCAACACGCGAGCCTGACCTTGTCGCCGCTCTTGGCGGGTTTCTGGGCAAACAATGGGTTTGAGGCGACCGCGGAAAACGCGCCCGCTTCGAGCATGCCTTTGAGAAAAGAACGGCGCTGGATTGGATTCGGATGCATGGCTTTGGTATTTTCGGTATTCATGGATTTCGGGGTTGCGAACGGGAGCTTGCGCCCGGCGGGGGGCGATGTAAAGCCAGAGCACGGGCTGGGTGATGGCAATGTTGCGCTGCACTTCAGGATCGGCGGGATCGGGCGGGAGTTTCTCCCAGAGTTCGAGCCAGGGTTTCTCACCGAGCGCCAGGCCGGCGAAGAGGAGCCCCGGCGGCCGCGCGGGCCACGTGTCCCACGCCTGCACATCGGGCTTGAGCGGCCACTTGGTTTTATCGGCTAGGAAGGGATACAAATAGGCCATGGCCTTGCGGATGCCGCGGCCATCGGGAGATTCGAAGGCCCACAGGTTTTCTGTTGGAGTGGTGAGCACCTGGCAGAGTGTCGCCATGTTATCGAGCTGGAAGATCGAGTAGCCATACGGCTTGGTGCGCTTGAGCTCGGCAGGGAAACTTCCGTCCGCCGCCATCTGCTCAGGCACGAATACATCCTTGAATTGGCGGCGGGCTTCGGCCAGGCAGACCTCGTCCCCGCTGAAGCGCGCGAACACGGCGGCCTGCAGCCAGAATGCGACGGCGTGGTTGTTTTTCGCGGCGGCTTCCTCCTGACCGTTCCTGCTGGTGATCATCCACTCGAGGTAATCGCCAAACCACTGCTTCAAGCCCGCGAGCGTTTCCGGCGGGATGGCCCGCGAGTTTTGCAGTGCCCCGATAGCCATCGGCACCTCGATGAGGTGGAGCGTGTCAATGATGCCGACACCACGGCCCGGCGAGCGACCGGGCACTGCCTGCGCAAACCGCAAATGCGGGTTCATGCGCGTCGCGGGATCAAGGAAAAACACCCGCAGCAATTCGGCTGCCTTGTCGGCATAGCGCTCGTCACCCGTGAGTTGATAGGCCGCGCCCAGCGCCGCCACCCCATCGCGCAACTGGCGGATGGCCAGCCGGTGCCGGTTGAAATTCTCCGGGTTGGTCTGGCCGTCGCGCTGAATATACGGCAGGCCGTCCGGTTTGTCAGGATCTGGCCACCAGTAGTCGCCGTTCGAATAGAAATCGTTAGAACCGCCCGTGCTCAACTTCGCACGAAACTGCGTGATGGTAACCGGTGCCATGTCCAGCGCCGCATTGGCCGCCTGCAAGATGCGCCCGCGGTCCACTGCGGCGACGTCAACACCGGGCTGCGCAGCGGCTGCAAGGAACTGACCGCTAATGACAAGGATCCGGCAAATGAGGAATGAAAACTTTTTCATGGGGTGCGCGGTGTGTCCGACCCGTCCGACTTGTCCGACCCGTCCGACCCGTCCGACTTGTCTGACTCCACCGCCATCTCGCGGGTACCCTTGCACTCCGGATAGCCGGAACAGCCCCAAAATGACTGTCCCGCGCGTGGCCCCTTGCCGGCGGTGCGCTGGCGCATCGCTTTGCCACACAATGGGCACACCGGTGCCTCCGGCTCGGTGGCGGCTCTGGCTTGCACCCGCGCCGCATAGAGCCGTTCGGTGAAACCGCCTTGCTCGACAAAGTCACGGCTCTGGCTTTCGATCTGACGACGCAGCAGGTATGAGGCCTGGTTCACGGCGCAGAGCATGGCATTGGCAGCCAGTTCCGGCATGGCACGCGCGATAAAATCAGATAGACCCGCCAGTCCGGTTAGACGAACTGTTCCTTCCGGCGCGGGCGGCAGGTCCGGAGCCACATCGTGTTTCAGGCGTTCACGCATCGCCAGTGCTTCGGGGGCATCCTTGTTCCAGACGCGCAGACCGCGTTGGATGAGAAAGCTCTTATAGTCCTTGGCCAGTTCATCGGACAGGCTCGCACGGGCCACGTTGGTAAGTTTGATTTCGGTCTTGCGCGAGGTCGCGGCCGCACCGCTGCCCTCGCTGATATTGCGGACACCACTACGGGCAGCCTGCACCATTTGGTCGTGCGTGCGCGAACGTTTCTCGATAAACCGGTCGCAGAAAACCACGGTGGCATCATACACCGCCTCGGCCACCTTGTAACTGCGCAGGTGCTCATAGCCACCGTGCGGCAACAGGACTCCATCGGGATCGTTCATGGGATAAGCAGTCTGACAAGTCTTACCGGTCTGACAAGTCCGACTTGTCCGACTTCTTCAGTCCGGCTGCCTGGCTTCCAGCACCGTGATGGCATGCTCCAGGATGCGCTGGAGATAATCCTTTGCGTTCACGCGTTTCATGGCGGGCAGCGCCGGGCGGGCCGCCTCGCCGAGGCGGTCTAACACGTTGGCGGCCTGCAGCGCGAAAAACGGATGGTCCGTATTTCCCAGCCAGCGCTCCAACACCGGCAGGGCGATGTCCGCTTTGCCCTGGCACGCGAGTGCCTCGGCCGCGGCGACCTGGACCGCGCCGGAAGCATCCTCCAGGCGTTTGCGCAGCGCGGTTTCGGCGGGAGCGGCCTTTTCACGCAGCATCGCGCAACCTTGCGCGGCCCACCAGCGGACGGGCTCGCCCGGGTCGTCGAGCGCGAGGGTTATCTTTGCTAGATGCTCCGGGTTGCGTTCCGAGGCGAGGTTCGCCAGCTCGAACACCCGGTCTAACATCATGGCCCCCGGCATTCGCGAAGCTTCATAGCCTTCCAGCGGCGAGCCTTCCGGCAGAAACCCGTTGTCCACGATCTCCAGCGTGTGCCGCTTGAGTGCGGCGCGCAGGCGATCCATGGTCTCGCGGTGCGCGGGATCGGCGGCGAGGTTGTTCACGCTGTCCGGATCGGCGGCCATTTCATATAACTCCTCGGTTGGTTTTTCACCCCAGAATTGGCTGGTTGCCGGCATGAGTTTGCCCTCTCGGGCCAGCCGTGCCCATGATTGATAGCCGCGGGCCTTGAACATATAGTCGAGCGGCTGCACGTAGGGCAGGTCGGGGCGGTAGTTATGGATATAGAGCCAGCGGGAATCCATCACCGAGCGCATCATGTCGTAGCGTTCGTCCATGCGGTCGCGGGTGCAGAAGACGAATTCGTTAGGCCGCGCCTTGGGACCGGCGAAGGCTCGGCCTTGCATGTATGCGGGGATCTTCACGCCGGCCAGTGAAAGCACGGTGGGCGCGAAATCCACGAAGCTAGCGGGATGTTGCACGCGGGTACCGGGCGCGGCGGGCGCGAGGTGCCGCCACTTGGGCGGGAAAAACATGATCAGCGGGACGTGGGTGCCGCTTTCCTGCAGGAAGCGTTTGCTGCGCGGCAACACGCCGCCATTGTCCGCATAATAAAAGATGATCGTGTTGTCCGCGAGTCCATCCTGCCCGAGGTTTTGCAACTTCGCGGCGAGTTGCCGGTCCAGCAGCGCGAGATGATCGTAGTAGCGCGCCCAATCGGCGCGGATCTCCGGGGTATCCGGTTGATAGGGCGGAATGCGCACCTTGGCGGGATCGGTGGGAGTGAAGTCCAGCGGCACATCCTTCACCGGGAACAGGCAACTCTCGTGGGTGACCTCGTGGTTGAAAACACTGAAGAACGGTTGCCGCGCATCAGGCCGCTTGCGGTAATGGGCCTTGTTGCCGGATTCATTCCAAATCCGCTTGAGCGGAAGCGGCGCGTTGTAATCTGTTTTGGCGTTGTTCGTCGTGTAGTAACCGGCATCACGCAACAACTCGGGAAAGCCCGTGAGCCATGAGGGGATTTTCCCCTTGGCGCGCATGTGGTTGGCCGGCCCGGACGAAACCGCATAAGTTCCGGTGATGAGGGTAAAGCGCGACGGGGCGCATACGGGTTGGGCAAAACAACGCTCGAAGAGCACCCCCTCGCGGGCCAGTTTGTCGAGCGTGGGCGTGCGTGCCAAAGGATCGCCATAACAACCGAGCAACGTGGTGTTGTCCTCGCTGACCAACCACAGGATGTTAGGGCGTTCAGCCGCAACGGTCGTGCCGCAGGCAAGCAGCAGGAGCAGCGGGATTTGGCGCAACGAATCAGGCATGATCAAATGTTCTCATTTGGGTCGCGCGGCCTGCCAACCCGCGGTGAGTTTGGCGGCGAGTTCTTTGACCAACGCGGCGTTTTCGGGCTTGGCGGCGAGGTTGGTGTTTTCCTGCGGATCGGTCTGATGGTCGTAGAGTTCGGTGGCATCCACTTGCGTGTGATCCTTACGGCCAACCCACTGGGTGAAGCGGTAACGCTCGGTGCGCATCGTGTAACCCATCAGCGGCCCGCCGCCCGCCTTGGCGGCGGGACGCGGATACTGGCTGAAGGCGGCGGACTTCCACAGGCGTTGCGGATCATCGAGCAAGGGTTTGAAGCTGGTGCCTTCCAGATGCCCTGGCAACGGCAGACCGGCCAACTCCGACAAGGTCGGATAGATATCCACGAACTCCACCAGCGCGTTGGTGCGCACGCCGGGGTTTTTCATACCCGGCACGGCGAGCAGCAACGGCGCATTCACATCGTTTTCCACATTGCTGTGTTTGCACCACGCGTCGTGCTCACCAAGTTTCCAACCGTGGTCGCCCCACAGGATGATGATGGTGTTTTGGCGCAGGCCCAGGCGCTCGAGTTCATCGAGCACCTTGCCGATCTGCGCGTCGGTATAACTGATCGCGGCATAATACCCGTGTTTGAGCTGGCGGGCGAGCCCGTCGGGGATCGAGCCCTGCGGAATGCCGTGATAGTTGCGCAGTTCGCCGCCGGGCAGCACCGCATACGCGGGCGCGCCCACCGGGCGGAATTTGTTAGGTGCGAGGGTGATTTTCGCCGGGTCGTAGAGATCCCAGAATTTTTTGGGGGAAACGAACGGCAGGTGTGGTTTGACGAACCCGACCGCGAGAAAGAACGGTTCGGGTTTCTTGCTCAGGTCGCGCAACGTGGTCACCGCCAACTCGGCCGTTTTGCCGTCGGTATAGGTGTTGTCCGGCACGTCCGCGGATTCAAAGGCCGGCCCGCGGGAATTCACCCCGGACGGCTTTTTGCTCTTATTCTTCGGCTTCTCGCCGTCAGGCTCGCCGGCGAATTGGCGGTTGTTCAGCGCGAGGTTTCCGGGCAGCGCGTAGGCCACGGCTTTCGGGTTCTGCCACGGCACGGACCAGGTGGGGGCGTCGTCAAACCCGCCATGATAGATCTTGCCCATGCCCTGGACGAAGTAGCCGTGTTGTTTGAAGTGTTGGCCGAGCGTGACAACATTTGGCAGGGCCTTGCGGAAATGCGTGTCCAGATCCCAGACCTTGGTCGTGTCGGGCCGAGTGCCGGTCATCAGGCTGGAGCGCGTCGGTGAGCAAACCGCCTGCTGGCAATAGGCGTGATTGAAGACCAGGCCCGCCATGGCGATGCGGTCGATGTTGGGACTTTTGATATAGTCCATGCCATAACATCCCAACTCCGGCCGCAAATCATCCACCGCGATGAACAGGATGTTGGGCTTTTGCGGCGGGCGCTCCGCGGCAATGCCAGTGGCGAGGAAGCCTAACAGGCATCCGGGGATCAGGAGCGCTTGTGTTCGCAGCATACGGACAGAGGTGTGGGTTGATTTCGTGGTCACTGGCTTCAGGGTTTGGATGGTTCAGCGCTCTTGGCAGCCGCGGCCTTGCCAGGTGGCTTTGCCTTCCTGTTAGCATGGCGCCCGGTGCCGTCACCGACGTCCTGGATGCCGCCGGCAGGGTTCAACTGGTCGAGGGGGGACTGCAAGCGTTTGCGTGCGGCGATGGCCGCTGGGTCTTTGGTGTCGGCGGCTATCAGCTTCTCGGCGAACGGGGCGTCGCTCATGTCGAAGAGTTCGCCTGCCTGATTGAGCTTCCAGCCGGCGTCCCGAACATACCACATTTTTGCGAGTTGATTGAAGATCCAGGTGCGCGGCTGGCCTTTTTCACCGCGCAAGCGGGCGGCAAAGCTGCGGCCATCGAGCAGGGTCTTGGGAGGCAGTTCCGCGCCAGCCAGTTCGGCGAAAGTCGGCAAGAAGTCGCTGGCATCCACCAAGTCATCGGAGACCTTGCCGGCGGGAGTCACGCCGGGCCAACTGGCGATCAGTGGCACACGGCCACCGCCTTCGAGCATCGAGCCCTTGGCACCGGCGAGGCGCCGCCCGCCAATCGTTGCGCGGTCCGCCCGCGCGGTCGCCGTGCCGTTGTCACCGAAGAAAATGACCAGCGTTTGTTCCCGCAGCTTCAGGCGATCAAGTTCGGCGACCAACTTGCCAACGAGCCTGTCCATATAGGCAATGTTATCGGCATATAGATCCTTGCTATCCGGCGTGCTGTCCGGTGTCGGCAGGATTTCGTTATGCACGTGTGACATCGAGTAGTAAATGAAGAACGGATCGTCGCGATGCTTGCTCATGAAGTCGGTGACGCGCTGGTGCATCAACTCTGGCATGTATTCCTTGTCGCCCAGCTTCCTCGTCTTGCCGTTCACCACATAAGTTTTTCCCTTTTCCTGGGTGTTCCAATAGATCCCGCTGCCGGTAAACTTCAGATAGTCGTCGAAGCCGAAGGCGGCCGGGTCGCGCGGGAGTTGGCCCCATTTGCCGATCGAGGTGGTGACGTAGCCAGCCGGTTTCAGCACCCTGGGGATCATGGTTTCTGCGGCTGGGGTGAAGAGCCCGGTCTGGTCCTGGTTCACCGCGCCGGTGCGGAACGCATAGCGCCCGGTCAGGATCAACGCCCGGGACGGCCCGCACAACGGCGCCGTGTAAGCATGGGTGTAGCGGATGCCGCTGCTTGCCAACGCATCAATGTTAGGCGTTTGGTAATGGTCCGCGCCGTAACAGCCAACCTCCCCGATGCCGTAATCATCCGCGAGAATGAAGATGATGTTGGGCTTGCGCGCCGGGACGGCGGCGGCACAAAGTGTGAGTTCGCACAACGCAAGTGCGGAGGTCGCGAGCCATCTGCTAAAACCGGGACGGATTTTCATGGGATTGGGAAATCAAAATTGAGTGTGTGGCCAGAAGCCTAGGTCGTGCACGGTGCGGAGTGAAACTTATTTTTCGGCCACCATGACAGCATCCCGAACGCGCTCGAATATGTGCTCGGCGGCGATCCAAATCCGTCTGCTGCTGGCTCGAATTCCGCGGTCCTGCTGCCGACCTCAGCACAAGACGCGGGCGAACTGATGAAGAGCTTCCTGGATCTTGAGAAGCAGGAGGCGAAGAACGTGCGGCGCAAGTGCCTGCTGGACTTCGAGATCAACTCCGCGGCCAAGCTGATGAACGAAAACAATTTCCCGCACTCGGATGCGGTGGTGGCCTACACCGAGGCGCTCATCGCCACGATGGACGTGCCGCAGGACATCAACGCCGCCATCGAGCAGATCACGGGCCGCGGCGAGGACGTGAACACCATCGTCTTCTCCCACGTGATGTGGAACCGCATCCGCCGCTCCACCATGCTCCAGCAATACCTCTATGGCAAGCTGGGCCCGGACACCCAGAAGCGCCTGATCACCCCCAAGGATCTGGCGGAAGCCTTCAGCCAGGACCTCGATGGTGCAGCGCTGCAGGTGCTCGTGGCCCGCGCCAAGTACGACACCGCCCCGAAAGGCCGCTCCACTTCCACCCTGGTCCCGATCTGGGGCACCGCCCATTCGCGTCAACTTAAGGAGGGAGGACGTCTCGTCCTCCATTGGATTCGGGACGAGACGTCCCTACTCCTTATGGCAGCAGTGGAACCTTTGCGGACCCTTGTGAAAATTCCGTTTAGCCCAGAGCCAACAAGCAATATCCATCATCCGCACCTTAAGTTGACGCGAATGGGGCACCGCCTATATCTGGGTGGGCTGCACCAAGGGCGGCGATTACTCGGAAGGCGGCGCCGGCCGCAGGCGGCGGATTTTTTTCCGTTAAAGTGTTAGAGTGAAGTAGTGCTGGTTGATCGGACGGTGTTCCGACACCGTCTGTTTTTGAACAAACGTTTGAAACCAACCAACACTATGAAGAGAAATAAGG
>Ga0268284_1001198_pt1 | contig 14211 bp, 10 predicted proteins | sample saktaG_14_FD_190137 | JGI IMG/M metagenome (GOLD analysis project Ga0268284, IMG submission 190137) | Saline water microbial communities from Sakinaw Lake, British Columbia, Canada - sak_2013_06_06_40m | ecosystem: Environmental > Aquatic > Non-marine Saline and Alkaline > Saline ... | reverse complement strand
AAAGTCATCGCGGACAAGGATCTCGGCTACATTCCGGGTTCGGTCGAGTGGGCGGACTTCGATCCCACCGCCACCTCCAATGCCATCGCCATGCTGGATTTCGCGGACTCACTTCCTAACGGCCCGCTGCACGCGATGCTCGACACCTACCTCGACGGTTTCCACTGCAAGCACCGCGGGGAAATGCCGTGGATCAACTACACCGCCTACGAGATCCGCATCATCGGCGCCTTCGTCCGCCTCGGCCAACGCGACCCCGCCAACGAGTTGCTGGAGTTCTTTCTATCAGACCGGCGGCCGCGCGCATGGAACCAGTGGCCCGAGATCACCTGGAAGGACCCGCGCGCGCCGGGCCACCTCGGCGACGTCCCCCACACCTGGATCGCCGCGGAATACCTGCTCGCGCTCGCCTCGATGGTCGCCGCCGAACGCGAGGCCACCGCATCCCTGGTGCTCGCCTCCGGCATGCCGTGGGCCTGGATCTCACAGGAAAACGGTTTTTCCGTTAGCAATCTGCCCACCCGCTATGGCGCCCTCGATTTCCGCATCATCGCCCATGGAAATGACTCGATTCACGTGGCAGTGGGGGGGGCGCTGGGCCTGCCGCCCGGCGGACTGACCATCGCCCCGCCCCTGCCTCCCGGCATGCGGATCGCGGACGGTGGCGTGTCGATCACCGTGGAATCGCTGCCGTTTCAGGCGATTCTCCAGCTAAGCGGCCAGCCGATGTAAGGCAAACCCGTTGCGATCCAAGGGCGCAAGGCCCCTGGCGTCGCCCGTCGCAGACCCGTGCAATAATCCGCCGTCGCTTCCGGGCCTTCAAGACAATGATCCAATGATTCATTGCAGCCACGCAAATCCGTGTTACCGGTGATTATTGAACCAAGGAGGTCATGCATGAAGACAATACGCCAGTTGAATATCCCTGAAAATCCCCCCCCAACCAGGCTGGGCAGCTTTGCCGCGCTCGTGGGAGCCGTCATTCTTGCCGCTTTGGCGACAACCCGTGCCGACATTCCCGATCCATCCTCCGGCCAATTCGCCGGAATCTACAAAGTAACATCCAGCACCGATCCGATGTTTCCGGCAACCCGGACAAGCGAATATTTCCTCGATTTCGGTCGCGGTATCCAGGCGGACAAACTCAGCGGCAGCGTCGCGGTTTCGGTGCGCCAGAATCCCAATGTGAAAGTCAGAATCATGGCCTGGCAGTATTTTCCGGAGCAGGGCAAAATCGCGATCGGAAATCCCTATGCCGAAGGTTCCCGCAACGCGGTCGTCAAGGGAGCTTGGCGCATGCGCGCCATTTCCAGCGGCTTCATGTTCGAACGCGGGAACTATCAAGTCGTCCTCCACCCCGCCGATCCGAAGGATTACTGAGAAGGCGCGGAATGTGATAGATGCACACCGTGGCGGCGGTTTGCAACCGCCAAGCCAACTCCAATGAAGCGGCCGGGCGCTTGAAAAGCGCCGCCACGTACCGCGTGCCCGGTCACCCGAGCGCAATGGTGAGCCGGTCGCCATCGCCTGTCAGGCCGCGGTTGATCGCGATGCCCGCACTGCTGGAATAGACCGCCAGCCGCCTTCCAGCGCGACCTCGCCGCGCCGCGGAACACGGCATCTAACTTTCCAAAAAACCTGGTGTTGACCTCACTGCCGGATTTTCAGACACTTCTGTTAATTCCATCACCTGATTACCCCTCTCCAGAAGATCCTCGCCCAATACCGCGCCACTTCCGTCAGCGAGCGCGAAAAAGGCACCTACTTCGAGGAACTCATCCGCACCTACGCCACCTTACGGGAGCCAGAAGTCGTGAGTCAGATTGTGGAAATCAATTCCCGCAGCCGCTACGCCGACAACCTCGGCAAGGAACTCCCGCGCATCCCCGCCGTGAAAACGTTTGTGGATTTCATGGCCTTCTCCAAGGCCGGCCGGGATTTGGCGCACTGGTATTTGAACTACGAGACCGTCGAGTGCCATCCGGGCGTCACCGTGGACCTGGGAACGCCGAGCCCCAGCTCGGCGAGTCTTCTCTCTCACCGGAGATGCTCTATCGCGTCACCAAGATGAAGTTCGGCAAAAAGAAGGACCCGGCCACCGGCAAGAGCGTGAATGACAAGACCACCGTCATTTACAACGACTTCATCACCCTCAGGAACATCCCGCTCGCAGCCTACGACTACATCGTCAACGGCAAGCCCGCCCTCGAATGGGTCATGGAGCGCCAAGCCGTCACCACCGACAAGGACAGCGGCATCACCAACGACGCCAACCTCTGGGCCACCGAAACCATGGGCAACCCCAAGTACCCGCTGGAACTTTTCCTAAGGGTGGTGACGGTGGGGCTGGAGACGAATCGGATTGTTGCAGGGTTGCCGGAGCTAGAGATTTCTGTAGAATCCTCATCATGATCACGCGCCTCAGAGTCAACGGCTTCAAGAACCTTCGGGATGTGGACATGCATTTCAGCGAGTTCACCTGCATCGCCGGGCCGAATGGTGCTGGAAAATCCAATCTTTTCGATGCCATTCAGTTTCTCAGCCTGACCGCATCGAAGACACTTCTGGAAGCTGCTCTGGCGATCCGTGCGGACGGCGCGATGTCGTCTGACCCTTCACATGTTTTTTGCTTCGATTACCCCATTGGCACCCGGCAGATCGATTTCGTGGTGGATATGATCGTGCCAAAGATCGCATATGACGATCTGAACCAGGAAGCGCGGGCGACGTTCACTTTCCTTACCTATGAGCTGTCGCTTATCGAACGGGCGGCTGGCAATGGCGATTCCGGGTTACAGATCGTCAAGGAGAACCTGGCTTATCATCCATGGTCGAAAGCCGCTCGACTGTTGCCATTCAAGCATTCCACCGCATGGCGATATAGTCTGAAGCAGGAACCCAAGGGCGGCCGCAGGGATTTTTTCATCTCGACAAAGACGGAGGACAACAAAAGGGTCATTCAGCGGCATCAGGATGGTGGCAGCAGCGGCAAGCCATATCCCTACCTCGCATCCAATCTGCCACGCACGGTTCTCTCCATCGCCAACGCGACGGAGTCGCCCACCGCGCTGTGCGCGAAGCGCGAAATGGAGTCGTGGCGTTTGCTTGCCTTGGAAGCATCCAGTTTGCGCGCACCCGATGATTTCACAGAGCCAAACATCATGGATTCGCACGGACGGCACATGCCCGCCACACTGCACCGTCTCATGCAGCCGGAAGGTTTGGGGCCTGTTGTGGGGGACAGTATCGCCCAGCGCCTTACGGAATTGATTGAGAATGTGAAAGGGATTCGCGTCGATCCCGATCCGGTTCGCCGCGCTTACAGCATCCTGGTGGCGGATCACTCCGGGAATGAAATTCCGGCCCGTGGACTATCGGATGGAACGCTTCGCTTTTTGGCACTGGCCATTCTGGAACAGGATCCGCTCGTCACAGGTGTCATCTGCCTGGAGGAACCCGAGAACGGCATCCATCCCAAACGCCTGCCAGCGATGATCGCGCTGCTCAAGGAAATTGCAGTCGATACGCAAGAATCCTGCGGTGACGACAATCCGCTTCGCCAGATCATCATCAACACCCACTCGCCATCGGTCGTCGCCGAAGTTCCCGACGACAGTTTGGTGATCGTGGTGGACCGCACGGCTTACTATCAAGACAGGCTGGTGCCCACCCCCCACTTCATGGTCGCTTCCGCAGGAAATCCAGCGACGGCGACGGTCACAGACCGCCGCTACAGTTGCTTCCGCAGGAAATCCAGCGACGGTCACAACCGTAGCGAAGCGGAGATGGCCAACGGCAAATGGCTGGAGGCAAACCGCCGCTACAGTTGAAAATCCAGCGACGGTCACAGACCGCCGCTACAGTTGATCCGGTCCGGGGCGGAGAGGCCGGTCACCCGAGCGCGATGGTGATCCGGTCGCCAGATCCTGTTAGATCGCGGCTGAACGAGTCCATGGCAATGCGGGCGGCTCCGGGCCTGTAAGGATTGGGTTCCCGGGTGAATTCCAGATCACTGCCGTTCAGGTGGATGGATAGCGGTCCGCGGCCGGTGGCGTGGATTTGATAGACAACCTCCACCGCATGGCCGGCCAGGTGCAGGTTGACCTTCAAGCCATCCAATTCCGGCGGGATGACCGGATCGATGATGAGCGCGGAGGATTCCTGGCGGATTCCGAGGAAGCATTGCAGGATCAGGCGCACGCCGATGCCGGCACCGCTGGAATAGACCCGCCAGCCTCCTTCCAGCGCGACCTCTCCGCGTTGCACCTTGGCGTAATCATTGAAGGCCTCATAGCGGTCGGCGAAGGAGGCATCGGAGCTCGAATAATAACAGTTAGCCTGGCGCGGCGCGGCGGAGGGCACGAGTTCGCGGATGGCGATCGGATTGATCTGGCAGAGGGCGCGGAAGAAGCCGTTGGCATCGCCGAAGCGGGCGAGCGCCTCGCAGTAACGCAGATGGGCGTGGGTGTACATGATGCCGATTTCCCGGCCGAAGTAACTGGCGCTCTCGGCCCGCTGGAAATTGCTCTGCAAGCCGCCATGATAGGCCAGCGGGCGGTCGAACAGATGTGCGCCGTCCGGGCCTAGCAGATGGTTGCGGATGATGCCCAGATGGGTTGCCGCCTGCTCCGGGGTGAACATGTCGTTGATGATGGCGTGGATCATCGGCAGCAGTCTGTAAGACAAACCAGTGATGCCATCGCGCGGATGGAGCAGGTGGTCGGTTTTGCCACCCTCATGGAAATAGACCAGGCCGGCGACGACGTCATCCACGATCAACACGCGCTGGAATTCTCCGAGGATGATGGCGGCCATGGATTCGAACTCCGCGGCGCGGGCCGCGTTGCCAAGGTGCCTGCAGGCGGCGGCCAGGGCAGTGAATGTTTGATAGTTGAGGGTCACCGTCCACGAGCTGCAGAGCCGTTCGCGCATGTCGGGCTTGGCCGGTTGCAGCGAATCGTTCCAATCGCCGTGGCCGTAGGCGGCGAGGCTGGTGCCTTCAATCACCCGCTGCCGGATCAGCACCAGCGCGCGTTCGACATGCTGCCAGACGGTGGCATTTTCCGCCTCCGCCTCGCCATCCGGATGGAAAAACGGCAGGGATTCATCGAGCAGCGAGGCATCCCCGGTGGCGGATAGATACTGGGCGAGGGCGAGCAGCGGCCAATAGACGATGTCGCCGTGAGAATCCCCTGGCCGGATGTTGCGCTCGCGCTCGAAGAACATGAACCACTGCGGCCAATCGCCGTCGGGGTTCTGCTGGCGGAAGACCCGTAATAGCAGATCACGCAACGGCGCAAAGCGGCCGAGGGCCAGTAACAGTTCGACCGGTCCCTGGCAGACATCGCGGGTGCCCCAGCCGCCGCCGGAGTATTGCTCGAGACCGCGCGGGGAAAGATAGTGGACGAGCGCGTTGTGGATGAACCATGGGAAGATCCCGCCCGCCCGTTCCGCCGCCGGGGCCAACGGGCTGGCCGGCGGTGCGGTGATTTGCAAACCACCAGTGATCGAATCCCAGAGGTGGCCGGTTTGTCCGACTGCCTCAGCGACGAGCCGGCCGCGCATGACCAGCCCGGCGGTTGTGCTTGGCGCGGTGACGAAGCACAGGAACGGCTGGTTGCGCGATACCCCATCCGCGAAAAGCAATTCGTCGCCGCCAATTTGATCCACCAGCGTGCCTCCGGCCGGCTCGATGATGAATCCGCCATCCGGGAAACGGCGGCCCACGTCGCTGTCCGGGATGGCGCGGACGAACGCGGCGTTTCCATTCAACTCATAGCTGACAGGCACGGAGGAACTGCCGTCATCGCCATTGATGGCGACGTGATTGGAAACCAGGAATCTAACGGGATTACCTTTCAGGACCGTCAAGGACAAGCCGAGTTCATGCCTGTCATCGGGAGCGGAGGCAACCACTTCGATCAGCCCCCGCTTGTGTTGGTAGATCCAGCGGCAGGAATCAGCGCTCATTTCAAACGCCGACGGAATCCCTAACAAACACCACGAGCCATCGACTGCCACGAATACCCGCTGGCCGTGGCTGCGGAACAGCCCGAGGTAGCTGTGGCAGCTGGAGAGGAAGCGGTTGATGCTCACATGGCCCTGGGTGACCATCGAGTGGAACACACCGTTCATCCACGCGGTGGAGGTCAGGGCGGATTCGTCGGCTGTCAGGGATCCTCCGGAACGCAGGATGTGGCCGTGGGGACGGAGCACCTTGAGCTCCTTCGGCCGCAGCACCACATGACTTCCACGCGCGGTGAAAAACGACCATAATTGACCGTCCTCGTGTTCCGTGTGGCGTGGCGTGCCGTCAAACAACGCGCGGATTTCCGCGTCATCAAGATCGCCCGTTTCTAACATATCTGCGGCGGTGAACAGCCCTGGCCAAGGGCTCTCTGCCATGGATTCCACCGGCCACGGCGGACAGGCAGCTTCCGGCAGAGCCAGCGCGGCATCGATCCAACGGACATCCGCCGCGGAGGTGGCGGCCGGTTTGTCCGCCTCAAACCAAGCGAAAAATCCGCGTTGCGATTTCGCTCCCGGTTCGAGCACGACGGGCTCGTCCTGGATGGCCACCATGGAATGTTCGTGCTGCAGACGTTTCCCCGGCAGGCCGGCTGTCAGGGCGGCGGGGCTGCCTCCCGCACGGGTGGCAAGACCATGGAACTGCAGGGCGTCGGTGGCATAGGACACGGCTTTGCCGAGAGATCCGATGACGGTCCACGGGCAATGTCCGCCCATCGACTGATTCTGCCGCGATGCGACGGCCACGCCTGTTAGCGGGTGATCGAGCGGGGCATGGTCCACATATTGGCTCACATAGTATTCGTTGAGGCGCACCGCGCCGTAGTGGGCGAGGGCGAGGTCCTGGGTGTGGATCAGATCGCAGGTGATCGCTTCAGCGCCGGTGTTTTCGAGTTCCACATGCCAGAACCATGCCTTGGCGGACTCCGCCAGCACGAGGCGCACGCGGAAAACCAGATCGCCCCAGGTTCCGCGTGCGGCCATGCCGCGGTCGCATGTCTGATAGGAAGCGGGGCTGCCCGGCCCTAGCAGGGGGATAGACTCCACCGTCGGTCCGAGGCGGCGCAGGTGGATATTCGCCGGGCCGCCCTCGGCTTCGTTGCCTAGAAACACATTGAGCATGATGTCCCCGCAGTCGATCCGCCTAACGGATCCGTTGGCATTGAGTTCGACGCTCATGCCGGAAGGGCTGGCGGCGCGGAAGGGATATTCAACAACTGGCGGGTTAGGTGGTTTCATGGTCCAATGATGAACTTTCAAGCTTCGCTCTGGATTCCCTGGATGCATCCTTGCGCGCCGGTTTGGACGTTCGAGGCGTTGGCCTCGTCGGTATCGATGTGCATGGCAAGGGCGAAGCTCGGATCCACCCGCACGAGCACGTCGCCAAAGACCAGTTCGCGATCGCCGGCGATGCGTACCCGCACAGACGACTTGTCGCGCACGCCGTAACGCAGCGCGTCCTCCGGAGTCATGTGAATGTGACGCAGCGCGCAGATCACGCCGCGCTCCAGTTTCACGCTGCCGTCAGGTCCTTCGAGCGTGCATCCCGGCGTGTCCGCGATGTCGCCGCTCTCGCGGATCGGCGGATGCACGCCGAGCTTGAATTGTTCGGTGAGCGAGATCTCGACCTGGCTGTATTTTCTAGCAGGACCAAGCACGCGGACGCGTTCGATGCGGCCATTCGGTCCGATGATGGCGAGTTGTTCCTTGCAGGCGAACTGGCCGGGCTGCGAGAGGTCGGAGTGGCGGGTGAGTTGGTGGCCCGTGCCGAACAGTGCCTCGACGTGTTCCTGGGTGAGGTGGATGTGGTGTGCCGAGACCTCGACGGGAAACGGCTGTTGTTGTTGTGCTGCCAGCACCTGGCTGAGATAAGAACGGCTCAAGGTGCGCAACGCCTCGCGGGCCATCATGCGTTCCTCGTCGGTGGGCACGACCAGCACCGCCACCTTCGACTCCGCGGTGGAGATCCGGCACACCTCGTTGAAACCGCGGGCATCGAAGTTGCGCCCGGTGTCCAGCGTGATGCCCATGCACTCCAATCCCTGCAAGGCCAGCGCACGCACCTCCGCACTGCCCTGGCCGATGCCGCCGGTGAAGACCACCGCATCCAGCCCGCCCATGGCGGCGACGTAAGCACCGAGGTATTTGCGGACCCGGTAACAATAGGTCTTGAGCGCGAGCAACGCGCGGGGCTGTCCCTCGTCGGCTGCCTGCAGGACCTCCCGCATGTCGCTGGACACGCCGGACATGCCTAACAATCCGCTCTGTTTGTTGAGGATTGCCTCACTCTGCGTGGCTGTTAGGCCGTCGGTGCGTTCCAGGAATGCAATCACGCCGGCGTCCACGTCGCCGCAGCGTGTGCCCATGACAAGTCCCTCCGCGGGAGTGAAACCCATGGTGGTGTCCACCGAACGCCCGTGGTCCACGGCGCAGAGCGATGAGCCGTTGCCCAGGTGGCAACTGACCAAGCGCAGTTCATTCGGGCGGCGTTGGAGGAACCGGGCGGCGCACAAGCTGACAAATTGATGCGAAGTGCCGTGGAAACCATAGCGCCGGACGCCCTTGTTTGCATAATACTCATAGGGCAGTCCGTAGAGATAGGCATAGGCTGGCAGGGTGTGGTGGAATGCCGTATCGAACACCGCCACGTGCGGCACGGCGGGAAACAACCGGCGCATTTCGCGGATGCCGGCGACGTTCACCGGATTGTGCAAGGGGGCGAGCGGGTTGAGCTCCTCGATTTGCGCGAGCACCTCGTCGGTGATGAGCGTCCCTTCGGTGAACTTCTCACCGCCATGGACGACGCGATGCGCCACCACACTCACCTCGCCCGCGCCACTGATGACGCCCGTGTCCTGCGCCGTCAATGCGGCTAACATCTCCGTGAACGCTTCCGCAAAACCGGCTTTGGGCAACTCGCGTTTGACCTCGACGCCGGGGCCGTGATGCGTGATGAGTGTGCCGTCGATGCCGATGCGTTCCACCAGCCCGTGGGCGTGGCGCGTCTCGTCCGCCGTGTCGTAGAAGCCATATTTCAGCGAGGATGACCCGCAGTTGATGACGAGGATTTTCTCGGGTCGTTCGCCCTTGAGTTTGAAGCCGTAGGGATCGTCGCCCTGGCGCAGTGCCGCGGCCGCTTTCAGCGGATCCGCCATGACGGCTTGCATGCGCTCCGCGATGGTGCGCGAGATGTGCTGAACCGCGCCCGGTTCGGCCATGATGATGGACTGGAAGAGCGAAACGGGAATGAGCAGAATCTCGCAGCGGGATTCGGCCATGAAATCCGCCGGCAGCGGATTGCCGGTCATCAGCGCCATCTCGCCGAACGTGTCGCCGGCCTTCAATGAGCCGAGCGCCTGGCGCGTGCCCCCGTCGCCGAGAACCGAAGCATTGACCACGCCGCTCAAGACCACCCCGAAGTGCCTGGCCTCGTCGCCTTGGTGGGCGACGGCTTCGTTAGCTTCGAACCACACCGTGCGTGAGCCATCAGCCAGTTCGCGGAGGTGATCGTCGGAGAAATGATGACAGAGGCTGAGTTGCCGCTTCAGGAACTCGATGAGTTGGGGATGATTCATGGGAGTGCGGGTTTCGTCTGTTAGAAAGGAGCCCGGCGGGCGGGTGTGGACCCGGGAGGAACCCGTACAAATTATTGATGCGGTCGCATCAATAATTTGTACGGGTTAGTCAGGAGGCCGATGACAGCGTGACATGGATGATGCCATCCGCAAAGTTCTGTTTCATGGGCAGCCCGCTGCGCGAAAAGCCGGCGAGCATGGCCTTGTTCTGTGGGAGCATCTCGGCTTTGAATTGACTGACACCTTTCTCGCGGGCGATGGCGGCGAGGTGCCCCAGGATGCATCCGGCGATGCCCTGGCCGTGGTCATCCTCTTCGACCAGCGTGAGATCGTGATTCAGGGCGCTCCCGGCGGCGTTCATGACCACGGTGACGGCCACCCGAACAGGGACGAGGAGCAGGTTAATAACCAGTGGTGCTTAGAACTTGAAGACGAAGTTGATCAGGGGGCCTTTCTCGGCCATGTCATAGGTGAAACCACTTTCGTCGTAGTCGGTGTCAAAGTAGCGATAGCCGACCTCGGCGGAGAAATTCTTGGTGAAGTTGTAGCCGACGGTTGCCTGAAGGTTCCAGGTCGACGTCCGTGTTCAAGGGTCCGGAGGAGTGTCCGGTGTTGCCCAGGCACGCATAGAAACCGTCGGCGAGGAAACCCCAGCGGTCGTAGCGGGCTTCCATTTGGAGGGAGGCGTACATTTTAGCACGTCGAGGATGTCACTGAAGCTCTCATCCACATTGGCGGGCAAGACATCCGGTCCGGTGGTGCCTTCAAGCGCGGTAAGCCAACCGTAGAGGGGGGTGATACGGAATTCCCATGGGTTGGTTGCCGGAGCGGTGGTGATGGGTTCGGCGACGGTTGGTCCGGCCATGGCGAGCAGTGGGGCGGCGCAAATGGCGGTGGAGAGCAGGCGGACTGACGATGCGGTGATGGCTTGCATGATAGAATTGGGTGCTTGGTTACCGTTGGCGGATGATTCCGGTGAAGGTGCGATTTGGGGCCTCTATCCGAAGTCTGCCAAAGCAGAGGCTGGAGGAGCGGGGAGCTTGAATTAAGGATAAATAATGCAGGAACCCGGCAGCGCCAGGGCGGATTTTTGCACCGCAGTTCACCCGCGCCAAGGGACTTGTCCCCTTGGACGGTATCAGGTTGGATCGGGAGGTCCGCCTGGTTTCCCAAACCCGTTGCGATCCAAGGGCGCAAGGCCCCTGGCGTCGGCCGCCGAACGTGACGATTTCGGCGAGGTGAATCAGGACCAACTGCCAGGTCGCCCGGACGAGCAGTCCGGCGATGGGCCAGGCGCGCAACCGTTACCTGGCATTTGCGGCGGCGGGTCCGCCCATGGGCATCACTTCGATCCGATAGTTCGCGTTCGGATTGCGCGGGGAGGGGCCGGCCACAAGCATCACGCGTTCGGCGGTGATGCCGTTTGCCAGCAGCCACTCCGCGGTAAAAGTGCGCCAATCCGCCGGTTCCACGGCGAGGTCCACAGGATGCACGCCGTAGGAAAAGGCGAGGCCCTGACAGGCCGCGGGATCGTCACTCGGCGCGATGATCCAGACGGACGGTTTGGAGCGCGAAATAAACCGCGCCGTGGTGCCGCCGCGCGTCGGTACCACCACCCATTCGATGGGCAGCGTCTCCAGCGCATGCTCCACGAGCGAACCCACGCGGTCGCCCACCGATGAGTCGGATGGCAGGACCCATAGCGGGTGTCTCTCCGCAAGCGTGCCGCGGGGGCGGTGCACCTCGGTGAATGCCGCGATCCTGGCGAGCATCGCCACGGCTTCCTCGGGGAATTTGCCCATCGCGGATTCGCCGGAGAGCATCACGCAATCGGTGCCGTCGAGAATGGCGTTGGCCACGTCGGTCGCCTCGGCGCGTGTCGGCAGGCGGCTGGCGACCATCGATTCTAACATCTGGGTGGCGGTGATCACCGGTTTGCCCGCGAGATTTGCCTTGGCGATGAGCTGCTTTTGAATCACGGCAATCTGTTCGATCGGCACCTCCACGCCCAGATCGCCGCGGGCCACCATGATGCCGTCGGCGGCTTGCAGGATTTCGTCGTAGTGTTCGAGCGCGTCGGCGCGTTCGATCTTGGCGATGATGAACGGGTGTTTGCCGCTGGCATTCGCCGCCGCGCGCACCGCTTCGATGTCGGCCGCGCGTTCGACGAACGACTGGCTCACCGCATCCACGCCATGGGTCAGGGCGAACTCCAAACACGCGCGGTCGTGCTCGGTGAAGGCGCTGATGCCGAGATCGATGCCGGGGAGATTGAGACCCTTTTTCGAGCGCAGTTCGCCACCCACGGCGACGGTGCATTCCACCTCATTTCCAGTGACGCGTTTGACGACGAGTTGCACCAAACCATCGTTGAGATAGAGCCGGTCGCCCGGTTTAACAACTCGCGGCAGCGGCACGAAGCTCATCGAAACGCGGTGCAAGTTGCCGACGATTTCCTCACTGGTCAGGGTGAACGTCGCGCCTGGCACGAGTTCGATCGGTTCCGGCTCGATCTTGCCGACTCGCATCTTCGGTCCGGGCAGATCGGCCATGATGGCAACCCGGCGGCAGGTGGCCTTGGCCGCGGCACGGATGCGGGCGATGCGCTCCGCATGGCCCGTAAAGTCGCCGTGCGAAAAGTTGAGACGCGCGACATTGAGGCCGGCGCGGATCAGGCGTTCCAACATTTCAGGCGAGTCGGAGGCCGGGCCGATGGTGGCGACAATCTTTGTCTTGTTAGATGGCGGTTTCATGGGATGATGGAAAATATTCGGATGCTTTCAGGCAGCGGGCGGGAATGATTCCAAGCGTCGGACTCATGGGGGCGCCACAGCCGGCTTGGTGCCGCCTGTGATGGAAAAATCCCGATCTGCAGGGCCCTGCGCCGGCCCGATCGTGCCGCCCTCGACAAACTCGGCCTTGGTGAAGCTCTGGCGGCGGTCGTCCTTGCCGCGGGCCACGTTGTCGGCCCAGCGCACAATGCGCCGCACCCACGGGCGGGAGTCCCAGCGGATGTGAGTGATCGGTGGCTCGAACCAGGCGAAGGCCGGGTCGGGCTCGCAGCAAACGAGCGAGACATGTTGCGGTGCCAGGATGCCGCGCCGGGCGAGGTGCTGCTGGGTGGCGGTGAAGATGGCTGCATCGTCGATGATCAGCGCGGTAGGTGGGGTTAGCTCATAGAGCCCGTCGAGGCACCGGTACAAGCCCTCCCGGGTGCCATCCCAGTCTGGCAGGTTGTATGGCCCGACGGGGATCCCTTTGGCCACCATCTCAGCGAGTATGGCACGCTCCAACTGCCCGGGCTGGGGAATCCTCCGCTCCGGGCGGACCAGCGATACGATGCGGCGGTGGCCGAGTTCTAGCAGCCTCCGCAAGGCGGCAAGCAGGGCCGGTAGGTGCTCGGGCCCGATGCCTGCAATCGATACCGTCCGCCGGCGTCCGAACAGGGCCAAGGCGGGTGTCGCTTGCGCCGCGAACCAACGCAGTATCTCTTGCGAGCCGCCCACCACCACCCAGGCATCGGTCTCGATCTTGCCGACCATCCTGGCGACCCGCTGCATGTCCAGCCGCAGATCGGACAGACTATGCGGAGAGAAAAAGACTTGATGACCCGCCTCAATCAGGCGGTGCTGCAACTCGACGATGTAGTGCACGTGCGTGTCGCTGGCCTCGTAAAGCATGAGCACCACCCGCAGCGGGCGGGGCTTTATTGCACCCTCCGGCATCACGATTTCGCGCCGCCGCCGCGGCCCCTGTCCCACCAGCAAACCCTCACGCTCGAGCAGCCCCAGCGCCGCCTCCACGATCTTGCCACTGACCCCAAGCTCCGCCGCCAGCCGCTTCCTCCCCGGCAGCACCCCGCCCCAGCGCCCCCGCAACAGCCCTTCGCGCAGGTGCGCCGCCACCTGCTCGCCACCCGATGAAATGTACAACCCGGACACCGGTAAAATCTGCTCCAATTGTAGGCCAGCCGTCGAGTAAGAAAAATCAATATTTCCTTTACTCGACCTTGCTATGGGCGAGATGTGAATCGACCACTGAAGTGGCGACGAAGTGAGCACTCGCAAGTTCTTTCCCCCCTTTTATCCATTCACCCTCTTGAAAAGCCCCTCTTTTATCACTCTTTCCCGCCTCGCGCCCCGCTCGGGTGCGCATGCGCTTCAAGTCATGGGGGGATCGGGTCGGGAAACCCACGCGTTCCCGGGCATGGCACCCAACAAACCACTCAAGCTCTGATTACCACTCAAACCCTAACAAAAATCCAAAATCATGAAAAAGCACATGTCAATCAACAGCCTCAACGCCGCGCTGCTGGCGCTGGCACTCGGAACCGGCAGCGCGCTGGCTGTCGACGGCACGTGGATAGACGCCGCCGGCAGCTGGGGCGATGCGACCAAATGGACCGGAGGGATCCCCGACGTCGCGGGCGCGACGGCGGGTTTCCAAGCCTCTCTGGCAAGCGGCAACAGGACCGTCACGCTGGACGGAAACCGCACCATAGGCATCTTGAATCTCGGCTTCTCTTCTAACGCTAGAGGATTGGTTCCATTGCGCCGCCGTCCGAAGCAGGCGGGCGAGCCCGCTAGGGCTCAAGCTCGCCTGACTGCTT
>Ga0268284_1001196_pt1 | contig 14216 bp, 8 predicted proteins | sample saktaG_14_FD_190137 | JGI IMG/M metagenome (GOLD analysis project Ga0268284, IMG submission 190137) | Saline water microbial communities from Sakinaw Lake, British Columbia, Canada - sak_2013_06_06_40m | ecosystem: Environmental > Aquatic > Non-marine Saline and Alkaline > Saline ... | reverse complement strand
TACGAAGATATTCACGGGGGGAAAAGCCTTTGGAACGAATAACGATAGCTGGTTCGGTAGTGCTGGGGCGTCTGCGTCGGACCAGCAGGTCGATACGAACAGGATGGGCGAAGCTGTAGCGGTCTTAACTGAAGCGGGGCAAATGGTAAGGAGAACCGTACGGATTGATGATCCCATCGAACATCGTTTCGAGGGGGCTGCGACAAATCTGACCTGCGCGGCGCTCGCGGTCGGCTACGAATCTGGCGAAATGGAAGTCGTCTATTACTTGGTCAAACTGGATGGACGGAAACATTCTGTGGCGATATTTCAGAGACTCAAGGAACTGATGCGTGGACAACTCTCATCAGCATCTACAGTCGTGGGTAACATCTTGTCGAGATTGGAACGGTAAACAATGACGTCTCCCAACAACCGCACCGACCGCCTCCCCTGACCAAGGCCCGTCCAATACCTTTATGGAGAATAATGCAATGAAAGAATTTATCACCTCTTTTAGGAGAAGAAAAACCATCCAACTCGCTAAGCCGCTGAAAATCCGATTTGTTTCTTTGATTTGTTTGATTCCACTATCGCTGAGTGCGCAGTACAAATACACGTCAGTCAACGGCAACATCGTGATTACTAGATATACGGGTTCCGACACAAATATTGTCATCCCGAGTATCATGTTTAACGCCCCTGTCACTATGATCAAAGATGGGGCTTTCGCTTCCTGCAAAAGACCGACGACGATTATGATCCCAGCCAGTATAACGCATATTTCTACATTTGCTTTCTCCGGGTGCCATTTGACAGCCGTAGATGTCGATATGACCAATACTGTCTATAGCAGCAAAGACGGTGTTCTGTTTAACAAATCGCAGACGTCCCTTGTACACTACCCAAAGTGGAAAACGAACGATAGCTATGAGATTCCTGGAACTGTCAAGTGCATCGAAAAAGTAGCGTTTGATACATGCACAAATCTGGCGCATATCAGTATCCCTGACAGCGTGACCGCAATAGGCCCTAGCGCATTCAGTAGCTGTAGCAAACTGAAAAGCATCTCGATCCCTTCAAGCGTTACGGTGATTGGCGAAAGAGCTTTCCAGGCGAACAGTCTGCCTGCAATAACGGTTGATGGGAACAATGCGTTTTATAGCAGCGTTGAGGGCGTCCTGTTTAACAAGGACCAGACTGTTCTCATTCGCTTTCCGTCGGAAAAGGCAACTGAAAAATATGCGATACCCGACAGTGTCACCAGTATCGAACCCCATGCGTTTGATAATTGCTTGAAGCTGACCGACATCACAATGACCGGCAGTGTCACTAATATCGGGAGTGCTGCCTTTATATGGTGCAGGAATCTTGCCAGTCTTACCGTTTCCAGCAGAGTCACTTCCATAGGAGAAATGGCGTTTGCTGAGTGCACGTCCTTGTCTAACATTTCGTTACCAACCAACGTCACGACCATTGCAATGGGCACATTCTTTGATTGCAAGAGTTTGAAAAACATCATAATCCCTGACTGTGTCACATGTATCGGTGACCGTGCGTTCTACAGTTGCCGCAGTATGTCCGATATGGTCATCCCTGGGGGTGTCACGAACATCGGTGAATGGGCGTTTGCCTTTTGTAGTGGTCTTACCAATATAGTCATTCTTTCCAGTATCGAAAGGATTGAGACAGGCACATTCAGCGAGTGCAGAAACCTCGCGAGTATAATACTCCCTGAAAGCGTTACCCGTATCAGAAAATTGGCATTCTATAGATGCTGGGGCCTGGATAACATCACAATACCAGCCAAAGTAAATGAGATTGGAGAAAAAGTTTTTGAGGAGTGTCAAAACCTGAGGCGTGTTCTGTTCCGAGGAAATGCTCCCGAAGTCGGGACGGAAGTTTTCAACAAAGCCGACAACGCCACCGTCTATTATCTGCCGGGCACGACTGGATGGACGCAAACCTTCGGCGAGAGAACAGTTTTGCTTTGGAAACAATAACCGGGCAGTTTCAACTTGATTTTTTAATCAGGAAGAGAATATTGTTGATTCGGATGCCAGCAAAACCACCATGGAACAAGACATACTATGAAACAAGCAATACGTGTCCTAACTGCGTTTCTGGCCCTTCCTATGGTTGGCTCTGCTTCGGGATACATGGGAGACATCGCCCGGGCGTGGAATGATGCCAGCATCGTGGTAATGGGCCGACCGTCCTTGGTTCCTAGACCGGAAGAGAAATGGGAGATGGAGCAAGCATCCTATTCAATGAGGATCGAGAAAGCCTACAAAGGGGCCAAACCAGATGGCCAAATCGAATTTCTCGATCCGTATTTCAGATCCACAGCGTCGCTTCATATCCGTGACGGCTCAAGGTGCCTTTTATTCATTCAGACATCCAATGATAGAAACGAACAGCGGCGTCACTCGACAAAAAACTTAGGTGCGGTTTTGTCCGGCCTTTGTGCTTTCCGCGTGACGGATGCGACCCTCCCGAAAATCGAGGATGCAATCGAGACGGTCGCGAAATATGAAACCTTAGGCCCGTTGGAACGTAAGCCATTCTTGTTGCAGCACTTGTCGGACACAAATGATTATTCCCGATCATTCATCGTCCGCGAAATCCTGATCGCTAGAATACAGGAGGCTATTCCGCATTTTCAACAACGCCTGGCACACGCTACGACTGAGGATAAAAAGCTCTATGAGATCTGTCGTTTGCGATGCCTTGGTGACCCCGGTGTCAAGGCCTTGCTTCTTTCCTGGCTGGCCGATGATTCGTTCACCCAAAAGAGGGAGATTGTCGAGGAGCTGGTGCGTCTGAATGACACGTCTGTTGTCCCTGCTATCCGCAAATACATTGACGCAGAGGATGCCCTCTTGGCCGTTTCAGCGCGGAACGCTCTTCTCCGTCTAGGGGATCCTGATGGCAAAAGCCTCTGTCTCGACATGGTCCAGAAGGACATCTCGCCAACTGCTCGACATAACGCTATTTATTACCTGAATTGGGAATTTAAAGGTGAATTCACTGATAATGAAAAAGCGATAATCAGAAACCTTGTTCATGACAAGGATGAAAGTATTGCACGTGTCGCTGGCTTCATAGTTGAAAAATGGAAACCAATGCCCAACAAGCCATCGGAGGCGACATCGCAATAGCGCCACGCCTCAATGACAGTGTTCGTGGCGCCGTGGAACTCGCGCTATAACCGTAACGCATGACCCAATCTCGCTTGCCCTCCACCCCGTCCCCATGATATAACTTTTCAAAATATAAAACGACCCGACTGCACTGTGTTGGTAATTCTTCACAGTGCGGTCTTTTTTTATAGACCCGGTTGCTGACGGATTATTTTACGTTTGCGTCCCTTCGGCTGCTCTTGGCGTGTCAACGCTCAACGCCCAACTTTTAACGTTTAAGTTAGAGGCCAAGAAAAGCGGTGCCGCGCTCGTCTAAGGAAGATCGCCGTAGGGTTACACCCCATGGTGAAAGAACGCTTCTCAACGTAATATTCAAACTGTCAAAAGAGTTAGAAACTGAACCCTGACACCCATTTTCCGACAAGGGAGGACGCGCTTTGACGAGAGACAGACTAGACTTTCCGGACAACTTCATCTGGGGTACCTCAACCGCAGGCCACCAGGTCGAGGGCGGCAACGCGTGTTCCGACTGGTGGGCCTGGGAACAGAAGGGCTTGATCGTGGACCGGACGGTCTCGGGCCGCGCCATGGATTACTGGAACCGCCACGAAGAGGATCATGCCCTCATGGCGAAACTCGCTTATAATGGATTTCGCCTCGGCATCGAATGGTCGCGCATCGAACCGCAGAAGGATCTTTTCGACCGTGACGCGATTGAGCATTATCGGCGCATCCTTCAATCCCTTCGTAATCACGGATTCAAGATCTGCCTCACCCTGCACCACTGGGTGATACCGCGCTGGGTCGCTGATCAGGGCGACTGGCTGAATCCTGACACAATAAACCAATTCCTGAGGTACGTGACGTTCGTGATCAAGGAGCTGGGGGCTTTCCCTGATTACTGGGTGACGCTGAACGAACCCATGGTGCCGGCGGTCATGGGCAATCTCGTGGGCCACTTTCCGCCGCAGCGCCACTCGATCAGGGCCTACCGAACCGTTTCCAGAGCCTACCTTCGTGCCCATGCGGAAGCCTACCACCTGATCCACAAGCTGCAACCGCTGGCACCCGACGGCACCCCATCAAAGGTGGGTGTCGCCATGGCGTATCCGTGGATCGAGTCCTGGAACTCGCCTGGGCTCGCGGGTTGGTATGAACGTTTCGCTGTCTTCATCGCGCGACGCCTGGCTTCTTTGGCGTGGGATCATACCATTCAAACCGGCAAACCCCACTGGATTCATGGCGGGCCCGCCATTGCCGGCATCCAAAACTCCTACGATTATTGCGGCATCAACTACTACACGCGGGCGTCCCTGAAAGCGGACCGGCGAAGACGCAGCCAGTATTGGATCGACGACACACAGGCACCCGAAGGAATAAAAGTGACCCAGATGGGTTGGCAGATCTATCCGGAGGGTTTATATCGTACGCTCCGCTCCGTATGGAAACGCTTCGGGAAACCGATCCTGATCACCGAGAACGGCATCGCAGACGATACGGATCAACAGCGGCCGTGTTACATTGTCGAGCATCTTGCACAGGTTCACCGGGCTCTTCAGGAAGGCATCCCGATACTCGGTTACTTCCACTGGTCATTCTTGGATAATTTCGAGTGGCGAGAAGGGTTTGCGAAGCGGTTCGGTCTGATCGCCGTCCAACACGACGACCCGAATCTCATGCGCACGCCCCGCCGCAGTGCGTATCTGTACTCTGAAATCGCGAAAAAGAACGCGTTAACAAAGGAAATAGTAGAGGAATACGCGCCGCAAGCCGCATACGTGTTCAGCTCAGGTGTAACAACCATTGGCAACCCCAAAAAGATGGCAATATGAAAAACCCCTTGTTTTATAATGTGAGGCACTTGCAAAACCTCTGGCGGACGCGACAGAGCGCGTCCCTCCAGTGCAAAAGCCAGTTCTTCCTGATTTTTGGAGGGCCACGCTCTGTCGTGGCCGTTTTCGGCGGAGGTATTGCAAGTGCCTCATGTATCAGACATTTGAAAGGAGATACCTATGAACAATGACACAACCCAGCAGCAGGCTTCGACCCCCGACGCCCTGACGATGACCCCCTCGACCCGAGGAGCCAAAATTGTAATTTTATCGGCCAGCTCCGGAAGCGGGCACACGCGCGCAGGCGAAGCGCTAGAGGCTGCCGCTGCGGACTTTCCAGGCATCGCTTCGGTGAAACACATCGACGTGCTGGAGTATGGGTCGGCCCTGCTCGGAGAAATCTATTCAGACATGTACAAGCAAATGGTCAGCAAGACCCCTTCGCTTTGGGGATGGTGGTACGACAAAAGCGATACGCCGTGGAAGGGCGAAACGTTTCGCGTCACCATGGAACGTTTTCAGATGCAGCCGCTCATGGAGTGCCTGAAAGCCGAGGATCCCGACATCACGATCTGCACACACTTCCTGGCCTCTGATATCGTCTCCTACATGTTGCAACACGAACAGCTATCCACGCGGCATGCCGTTGTCGTGACCGATTTACATGTCCATGCCTTATGGTTGTGCCACCAGTTTGAACATTATTTTGTTCCCGCGGATGAATCAGCCTATTACCTGCGCCAGATTGGGTTTCCGGATGATCGCATCACCGTTTCAGGCATTCCGATTCATCCGATGTTTTCACAGCGCATGGATCAAGAGGCGCTTCGAAGTAAACTCGCGGTTGACCCTTCACTGCCCGTTGTTCTTTTCTCTGCGGGAACCTTCGGCATGGAATCGAGCATCGTGGCCATTCGCGCCCTCCTGCAGATGGAAATGCCCGCGCAGATCGTAGCCCTGTGCGGCAGGAACGAGGAGCTCCTGACTGAAGTCATGCACGCGACAGAAACCGCGCCGGCGCATCTGAAGTTCAAGGTGCTGCCTTACACGTCCGAGATGCATGAATGGATGGTGATCGCCGACCTTTTTATCGGCAAGCCTGGCGGGCTTACGATTTCGGAAACCATGGCGAGCGGCTTGCCCATGATTCTCCTAAACCCGATCCCCGGACAGGAAGAGATCAATGCCGCAAGCATGCTCGAGCAGGGCGTGGCCGTGAGCCCGACAGATGTCGTCACGCTTCCGTACAAGGTGGATCTGCTATTACGAGAGCCGCAGCGCCTGGCTGGAATGCGGGATAGGATGAAGCAACTGGCACAACCTCGGGCGGCCTATACAATCCTCGAGACCCTGCTCGGAACTCCGCCACGGGAATGCGGACGATGAATCTGCGAGCGGCGACAGAGGGACAGACAATGCATTACTTGTCCGTGTAGCTGGACTTCATTTTCCAGCCTTTGACCTGCCTGGCCGTGACGTCACTGCCCTTGCTGAAAAGGGTGATCCCCAGATTCTCAGGAGCAAACACGCAGGCAGCCACGGCAGCCTGACGGTCGTTCGCAAACACTTCCACGAGATTCTTGTCGATGAACACCCTCAAGGTAAGGTCTTCGCCCGGCTTGAGTTCAAAAGGCGCCGGGACGCTCCCGACCTGCAGCAGCTTGCTCTCCGGCACATACGCGATCCTCAAGCCGTTTTCGCCATTCTTATCGCACAGCACATTCAGGCCGACGTCTTTCGCCGTAGGTGCTTTGAATGTCACCGCCAGCTCAAGCGTGTTGCCGCTGATCTCCTTGAGCGTATAGGCGACATCGCCCTTCACTGTCATGTTTTTTTCCTGTTTATGATCGTAACGGAGAGATTCGAGTTCCTTCAAGGGCTTGATCCGCAAGACGCCGTCTTTCGGAAGCTCCAGCTCGCGCGGCAGCGACTGGACACCCGTCGGGGCAATCGGCAGATTCATTATCCAGGCCCACATCACACGACGCCCGTCTTTGGTCAGAACAGATTCAGGCGCAAAGTAGTTATTGCCGTTCCAGCTCATCATGGCATGGAAGTCGGGCAGATACTTCTCATCCTTGAAGTCACCGAGATAGTAGCGGCAGCCCCTCCCATGGTTGATACAAAGCAGCATCCATTTGTTGCCGATCTTAAACATATTGCCGCAAGAGATGTCTTCATCTCTTTTTACATCGAGATGGGTCGGCATATCCTTGTGCAGCAGATCCCCAATATATTCCCATTTTTTGAGGTCTTTCGACTTCATCAGGGGCGGATTCCCGCCGCCTGAAATCGCGTAGTACGTATCGCCGTTCAGCCAGCAGTCCGGATCCCACTGACGCATGTCCGGAACTTTTCCGTCAATCGGTTCAGGCATAACCGTCACTGGCTTCGTCCATGAATCCAGGTTGTCGTCCAACGCAAAAGCCATCTGGTTGTGACCCGATCCCTCGCCGTGATAGATGATTGCCGGCTTGCCTTCCTTGGTGATAAAACCTGTACCGCTGAACATCCCGTGCCCCAGCTTTTTCCGGGTGAGGACCGTGGGGTGCCAGGTCCAATGCACCAGATCCTTGCTCGAGACATGGGCAAAATTGAACCCATCGTGATTATAGATGTAATGCAGATGATACAGGCCTTTCCAATAGAAGACGCAGTTCGGATCACCCGGCATGGCATTGCCAGGGCCGGGATGGACCAGATGATAGGTCAGCCAATTCGCCTTCGGATTCGCCGGCATGGACGGGATTTCAAACCCGGCGGCGGTGACGACGTCGGCTGCCTTTTTAGTGGACGCAATCAGCGCGGCGCCGCTCGCTTCCAGCACGAGGTGGCCGCCCTCGATCCGGGCTCCGCCGGACAAATTGTTGATCGGAAAGAGCCCCATGCGGTCGGTCTCTTTGCCCTTCTCGAACGTCCACCAGGCAATCGGCTTGATCGCCGATTCCTTCTTGGGCTCCAGCTTTTTCAAGTCCTCCGCACTCAGCGCACGGTCATAGATCCGGGCATCGGCAATCGAGCCCAGCAGGGTCTGGCCGGTCCCCGCCCCCTCATGGCGGAGACCGAAGACGGCCTGGCTGTCCCCAGCGCCCAGCAACTCAATGTTGTTGGCTTCGTATGAGGCGTAGGGCTCGCCATTGCGGTAGATGGCTATCTGGTTTCCTTTGTAAACAATGGCCATCTGCGTCTGCGTATTCGCATCGGCAGTTTCTGCGGCATTGGCGTCCTGCTGGCTCTGCGTGCGCTTGAAAAAATCGCTGCCGGCCATCCACTTGCCCGCAGCCTGTTCGCCGAAAACAATCCCATCGAACGCATCATCGCTTTGAAGCGTCAACGCGCTTCCGCCCTTTTGGTGGGTGTTGGCCAGGGAAACCCACGACACCAAGGTCTTGTCGCTGCCCGCGGCGGCCGCGCTGCACACCGATAGCAGGCCACAGGCCATCAAGCCATGCGCCGTCATCCGCTTCATTGTTTTTTATACCTTTGATGGGTTCATGTTTATTGACATTCCCAATTACCACGCATCCGTTCGAAACGGCGAGGCGGGCAGGCCTTCCTTGTTATACAAATTGCAGCCGTCGGGGTTCATCGTGAAGGCATATCTCACCGCCACCGGCTGGGTCACCGTGGGGCTGGAGACAACCACGGTCTTGCCTTCGATCACCGCATCCGCCCAGACCCATTTCTTGTCCTCGCCGGCAATGGAGAAACGAGCGAGTTTACCGCCCTTGTCCTCAAGCGTCGGGTTGCGGCCCTCTTTCTTGCCCACCATCAGGCCGGTTCCGACGTGGTCGAATGCCAGACGCGCCTTGCTGCCCTCGATCGTGAGCGCCTTGAACAGCGGCCCGGAAACCTCCAGTTGCTTCTGGCCATAGTCGCGATTGAGCGCCCAACGGGCGAGGCGCATTCCGACATCGTATTTGTTTTTCGGGTGGATGTCGTCCTTTTCGGCGAGTGGCACAGTATCGATGATGACGGCCATGCCGGTATTCGGAATGGTAAGCGACTTGGTTTGCGCCTCGCGGAGTTTGGCCCAGCCATCGCCGCCGGCAGGGTCTTGTGACGCTGCCTGGAAACTGGCAAGCTGGACGAAATAGAAGGGGAAATTCCCCTGGTTCCATTGCTGGCGCCAGCCGCCGATCAAGGCGCGCATTTTGTTATAATACGTTTCGCCTTCACCGCCGTTGGATTCGCCCTGATACCACAAGGCTCCCTTGATCGGAAGCTGCACGAAAGGGTGAATCATCGCGTTATACATGCCGCTCCAGCCGTTGCCGCCTGGATGGGTGGTGATGGCCGGCATCGGGGTGGTCTCGGAGCCAGTGGCCAAATCCTTCCGGGTCTTGGCGATCCAGCCTTCCATCTGGGTCAACGAATTGGACAACTGGGCGCGAAAGGACTTGATCGCTTCCTGCCGAGCAATGAACTCCGGCTTCAGTTCGGCGACCCCCTCAAGCCCCTCGGTTGCCACCCACGGCTCGATCGGAGTCCCGCCCCAGTTGTCATCCACGATCCCAATGGGTACGCCGGTCTTTGCGAGGACTTCACGGGCGAAATAAAAACCCACTGCTGAAAATCCGCGCGCCGTGTCCGGCGAACACACCTGCCACGGTGTGGCAGCCGGGGCCTCCAGTTGCGGCTGGGCGGACTGCTCGTGATTGATCTTGATGCGGCGGATCTTAGGCAAGTCTGCGGTCTTGAGGTCGTCGTCACGGCCCAGGCAACCATTCAAGTCCATCTCCATGTTGGATTGGCCGCTGCACACCCAGAGGTCGCCCATGATGACGTTCTTGAGCGTCAGGCTGTTCTTGCCCTTGATGAGCAGCTCCAGGTTCTCGCCACTCTTGAGAGCCGGCAGGGTCAGCGCCCACTGGCCGTTGCTGTCCGCTTGGGTCGTGGCGGATTTGCCTGACAGGGTCGCGCTCACCTGCTCGCCGGCATCGGCCCACCCAAAGACGCGCACGGGCAGGTCGCGCTGCAGCATCATGTTATCGGTGAAGATCTTCGGCAGGCGCACGTCCGCAAAGGCGGGCATGACTGTCAGCGCAGCGGCTAACAGAATCAGATGGGTATTGACGGGAAGGGTTGAAACGGTTTTTGTTTTCATTTTGATAGTGATCCTCTTGTTTGTGTGTGTGTCGATGTGCAGATTCATACCAGTTCGGCATTCATGATTAATATCTAATATCACGGAGGAGGCAAAAGAGTCAATCCCAAAATCAGAAATTGCCCCATCCAGAAGCACAGTTTTAAAGCTTAAGTTGAATTGGCTGCGCGTTTGTAGTAACCTCGTAGCTAAATGAGACTCTGGATAAACAGGATGTGGATGGCAACCGTTGTCGTTGCGGCGTCTTCTGCGTGGGCGCAAAAGCCCTGGGTCATACGGACGTGGCAATCGGATGTGGGGCTTCCGGACAACACCGTGGTGGGCCTCGGGCAATCCCCAGATGGCTTTCTGTGGGTGGCGACGCCTGCCGGGCTGGTGCGCTTTGACGGCCTGCAGTTCCGTCCCTACGCTCCGGTGATGCAGACCGGAACGCCGTCCGGCTTGATCCAGTCGTTGCTGGTGGACCGCCGCGGACGGCTCTGGGTCGCTCGGGAGCGGGGCATTGGAAGCGGCATGGCCTCCGGCCAGACGTCTGCAACCGTAACCTCTGAAAACGGGTTGCCGGAGCGCGAGACGCACATGATGGTGGAGGACGCCGAGGGCGATGTGTGGATCTCCTATATCAGCGGCGAGGTCGTGCGCCTCCGGGAGGGAAAGACGCGCGCGTTCACAAAGGCCGACGGACTGCCCGGCAACGGGATCTGCGAATTGTCAGCCGGCCCGAAAGGATCCTTGTGGTTTGCGCAAGGCGGCTGGATCGGCGTGTTCCGCGACAACCGGTTCTGTCCGCTGGCCGCGGCGCCGGCCCAGCGCATCGCTGCCGCGCGGGAGGGAGGCCTCTGGTTGTGCAGCGGTAAGCAGCTCTTCAAATACACCGAGGGCGGCACGGCGGCACACATGTGGGAGTTGCCGTCGTGGGATCCCAAGCCGACCCCGACAGCTCTTTACGAGGACCGGACTGGCGATGTGTGGATCGGCACGACGGAGGCGGGCTTGTTCAGGTATGACCGGAAAGATTCGACGGGCTCGCGACTCACGGAGCATCAGGAAATCCTGAGCATCAAGGAAGACCGTGATGAAAATGTGTGGGTCGGTACACGCGGCGGCGGCCTGATCCAGTTCAAGCCACGAGTGGTCGAGTTAAAGGCTATCGATGTTTCTTTCCCGCTTACCGCCGTGCGGTCGATCTGCCAGGATCCCGCCTCCGAATTCTTGTGGGCCATCGGACAAAAAGGCGAAGCATCTTGGAGGCAGGGCAACGGCTGGAGTGTGTTGTCCACCAACACCGGCTGGGCCTTCCCCAACGCCCAATGTATCGCCGCAGACCCCAACGGCGGGGTGTGGCTCGGCACGCAGGCCCATGGCCTGCATCGCTGGCAGGCCGGCAAGGTGACCGACAGCTTTACTGCGACGAACGGTCTGTCCGGCGACTGCGTGGGCGCGCTGCTGCCGACCCCGGAAGGGCTGTGGATCGGGAGCGGCTCATCCGACGGGCAGCAGCAGGCCTTGCAATATCTGGAGGCCGGGCAGTTCCAGACGCACGCCCTGGCTGCTGGCAGCGGGCCTGTTGTGGCGTTGGTGAGGGACGCTGCCGGCGACTGCTGGGCAGCGACATCAAAGGGTCTGCTGGTGCGGGTACGTCAAAAGGTTCTTCGGGATGAGACCTCGGCCACCTTTGCGCAGCCGTACGCGATCCGCTCCCTGTGCGCCACGCCGGACAACAGCGTCTGGATCGGCTATGGCGGCCAGGGGCTGGGCCGACTGAAAGACGGACGCTTCAGCCGCTGCCGGACTGATCAGGGGCTGCATGATGATTACCTCTCGCAAATTATTTCAGATGGCCGCGGACGGCTGTGGTTCGCGGGTAACCAGGGCATTTTCAGTGTGCGCGAGCAGGAGCTGAATGACCTGGCTGCGGGCCGCGCTGCGCGGGTGCACCCGGTGGCTTACGGGCAGCAGGACGGGTTGCCGCGCTTGCAGGCCAGCCATGGTTTCACGCCAGGCGTGTTGTGCGCCAAGGACGGATCGTTGTGGTTCGCGATGGAGTCAGGTCTGGCGCTTGTAAAGGCGAATGAATTCACGGAGAACCCAGAGCCGCCGCCGGTCGTGATTGAGCGGCTCACGGTCAACGGCAAGATTGTGGCGGCTTACGGGGCGGGCGGGCCCGCGACCGCGCCGGACGCTGCTGCGCCGGTCGAGCTTCGCCAGAACGGCGCACGCGTACACCTGCCGTCTGGCCAGCGGCAGGTGGAGTTTGTCTTCACGGCGCCGAGTTTCAAGATGCCCGAGAGCCTCGGCTTCAGGTACCGCTTGCATGGCCTGGACAAGGAGTGGGTGGAGGCTGGCACGCGGCGGACCGCCCTCTATCCGCACCTCCCGCCCGGCGATTACCGCTTCCAGGTCAAAGCCTGCAACAGCGACGGCGTCTGGAACGAGGCAGGCGCTACGCTGGAGCTGACAGTTGAGCCATACTGGTGGGAGACTGCGTGGTTCCGAGTGGTGGGGCCACTGGCGGTTGCTGGGATATTCGGCGGAGGAGTCTTCGTGTGGTTGCGCCGGAGGCGCCGCTTCCAGATCGAGCGCCTCGAATTGCTGCGGGCCACGGAAAAGGAGCGGGTCCGCATCGCTCGCGACATGCACGACGGACTCGGGGTACGGGTGACGCAGATCGCTTTGCAGTGTGAGCTCATGCAGGACGATATGGACAAGCCGGCCCAGTTCCGTCACCACGTGGACGAACTTTCCCAGAATGCACAGGCCGTGGCGCGTGAGCTGGATGAGATCGTCTGGGCCGTGACACCCGTGAACGACACGATTGAAAAATTTGCGACCTTCATCGGGCAATTTGTCGATACCTGCCTGACGACCGCAGGGCTCTCCTGCCGCCTGGCGTTGCCCGTGGAGCTGCCGGAGTTGCCGATGTCGCCCACGGTGCGGCATCAGCTCTTTCTGGTCGTGCGGGAGGCGCTGAACAACGCGATCCGTCATGCGGCGGCCCAGACCGTGCGGTTCAGCCTCGCGCTGGAGGATCGGCAGTTGACCCTGATTGTCGCGGACGATGGCTGCGGCTTTGATCCTGACGGACATCTGCAGGTTTCCGAGGAGCGCCTTTTTGCTGGGAACGGACTTGTGAATATGCGCAAGCGGATGGAAGAGATGGGCGGCGCGCTGAAAATCGCCAGTGCACCCGGCCGCGGTACGACCCTGACGTTTCAGGTGAGGATATGAAAAATAAATGAATAAAGTGACACGAACCCAACCCGAGCTGCTCACCGTGGCCATTGTCGAGGATGATGCTCAGGTCTGCAGGCAGTTAGCCGCCATCATTGGACAAGTGCCTCAGTTTGCCTGTGTCGGCAAGTATGCCAACGGCGAAAACGCGGTGGAAGGCCTGTTGCAGAAACCGGCATGCGTGGTGCTTATGGACATCAATCTTCCCGGGATCAACGGCGTGGAGTGCGTCCGGCAGGTGACCGCGCGTCAGCCCGCCACGCAGGTGATCATGCTGACGGTGCATCAGGATGCCGATACGATTTTTGAGGCGCTGTCGGTCGGTGCCTCCGGCTACCTGCTCAAGCCAGTCCGCAAGAGCGAACTCATCCAAGCGATACACGATGTCGTGGCAGGAGGCTCACCGATCACCAGCAGCATCGCCCGCAAAGTCGTCCAGTGCTTTCAGCGCCGGTCAGCCGTAGATTCGGCTGGACTGGAAGAGCTAAGCGAGCGCGAACGCGCAGTGCTGGATCTGCTGGCGCAGGGCTATATCTACAAGGAGATCGGCGCGACGCTCGACATCAGCCTGTGGACGGTCTCCACCTACATCCACCGCATCTATCAAAAGCTTCACGTCAACAGCCGGGCCGAAGCCCTGGCCAAGTATCGACGGGTCGGACGGTAAGAGGGGTCAGGAATCTGAAACTTGAAACTGGAAACTTGGAATCCAGTCAACACAGTCAATCGAGTCAATATGCTCACTCAGTCAACCCGTCAACCAGTCACCCAGTCAAAAATTTTTTAGCATCCGAAATACGCGAAACCGCAGATTGACGAATGATGAATATCGAATCATGAAGGGGGAGAGGATTACTTCGACATTCTGCGGTTCAGAATTCGGCAATCTGCGGTTGACTTTCCTCTTATCACCCAGAGAATAAG
>Ga0268284_1001194_pt1 | contig 14231 bp, 6 predicted proteins | sample saktaG_14_FD_190137 | JGI IMG/M metagenome (GOLD analysis project Ga0268284, IMG submission 190137) | Saline water microbial communities from Sakinaw Lake, British Columbia, Canada - sak_2013_06_06_40m | ecosystem: Environmental > Aquatic > Non-marine Saline and Alkaline > Saline ... | reverse complement strand
CCGTCGTCACATTCGTATCGTCGCTGGAGTACGTGACTGCCAACCCCGAACTCGCCGTCGCCGTATCCGCAAACAGGGTATCGGCCAGCGTCTTGGCGACATTCGTCCCCAAGGTGAAGGTGATGGTCTGGCTGCCCTTGTCAATCGTAAAGTCCATCGGGTCGGACGAGGCTTCAATGTAATTTACATCCGCTGCCACCGTCACAGTGCAGGTGTAGGTGCCGAGGTCCGTCGGCGGGATGGCCGTAGCCTCGTACGTCGTGCTGCCCGTGCCCGCATAGCTAAAGGTCAAGGCTCCGGTCGATCCGCCCGCGTCAGCGGTGTTAGGCCCCTGCGCAGATCCATTGTAGAGGAAGCTGGCGGAGCCGGTGACCGTCACAATCGGCGTCGCCGGGTTGACGGTTTGGGTGTCCAAGGCACTGGAAATGCTGCCGGTATAGGTGGCATCGCCATCATAGACGGCCACGATGTTGTCGTGGCCGCCGCCCGTGAGCGTGGTGGTCGTGATCGTGCAGGTGCCGCCAGAGAGGCTTCCGGTGCCGATGGTCGTTCCGCTGGATCCGCCGTCTTTCAGGATGACGGAGCCTGTCGGGACGCCAGGACCTCCGTCCTCGGCCACGGTCACATCGAAGCTCAAGGAATCGCCGTAGGTCGAAGTCTTGCCGGTACCCGGGCTGCGAACCAGCGCGGTCGTTGAAGGGCTGGTGCCCGCGACGGCAACGCTCAGTGACATCGATTTCATCACTGTAGCGGCAGTCCCCGCCTGCGTGACGAACCCGACAGCGGTGATATTTGCCGTAAGTCCGGTTACTGGTTCGGCGGTGGTGCCATTAAAAGTGGCCACGGACGAATAACCACCCTCGGCATCGGTGGTGATCACCGTCGAAAGAGTGTTCAACCCTTCAATGCCATTGCCATTCACATTATCAGGGTTGGGTCCCACGGTACCCCAAGCCCAAGCACCCGAGGGACTTAGGACTACCATCCACCAATGACCAGCAGTCTGGGTCCACGTCCATTCCAGGATATAGACCGTGGATGCAAAGGGGGTGAACGGAAGTGATGCGGTATTCTTGTCGTCTCGGGCACTCGACACGCCCGCACCGTTAAAAAGCCAATCGCCTGTCGTGGCGGACCATGTGGCGGAAGCCGAACCTCCGTAGTTATCCAGGCGGACGTCCGGGACAGAATTATTAAGATCTGTGCCGATCGGGCCTCCAATAAAATTATCCTGGTAGATGATCGTAGCCTGGGCTGTACCGCCCGCCAGTAGCAGCGCCGCCACACCGACGGCGAACAACTGCCTGGTTCGCGTTGTCTTCCCGAGCCTGTTGACTCGTGTATGAAACACTTGCTCGTTCATGGCTTCTCCTCTTTTTTGTTTCGTGCCTTCTGGCGACCCGAAACGTTGTTGCGTCAAGGGGCATCCCTCCACAGGATGTCACTTTTCGCTACTGCATGGTGGAGAGATTACCACAGTATGTAGATTTCGTCATGTCCCTAAAATAAGGGACAAGGACGAAAAGGCCTCAGTGTTCCCTGCCTGTGAATTTGGCGACCGCCTGGGCGCGGGAGTGGACATGAAGTTTCTCGTATATCCGGGCGATGTGCGTCTGCACGGTCCAGTAGCTGATGTCCAGTTTGTCGGCGATTTCTTTTTGCAGCAATCCTTTTGCGAGCCATTCGAGTATCTCCTGCTCGCGGGTGGCCAGGCGCGTCAGCTCGTCGTTCGCGGCCACGGGCTTCTTGAACGTCTGCACCACGCGTCTGGCGATATTCGAGGTCATCGGCGCTCCGCCTGCAACAGCTTCCTTGATGGCGCCGATCAACTGGGCAGACCGCACCGGCTTGAGGAGATATCCGCAGGCACCGGCGGCAAGCGAATTAAAGATCGCATCCGTATCATCATTCACGGTCAGCATGATCACCAGCACGTTCGGCAACGCGAGCGAGAGCTTCGACACACATTGAACGCCATCCATGCCCGGCATGTTGATATCCATCAGGACGACCCGCGGCCGCAGCGCAGGCAACTCGCGCAACGCCTGCTCGCCGTCAGGAAAGGCGCCGACAAACTGCACGTCAGGCGCGGCTCGCTTCAGCACGATTTCAAGCGTACGCCGCAAGCCGGCGTTGTCTTCAACAATAGCCACGGGTATCGGTGCAGTTTTCATGAATTCACTTGGGTTCTTTCCAGCGGTAGCGTCAGCGTGACAACCGTGCCACGCCCGGCGGCACTGCGGCGCTCAAACGTTCCGCCAATCTGTTCCATTCGCGTTCGCATGTTGGCGCTGCCATGGCCAGCCTTGGACTCTTGCACAGGCTCAACACAGCCGCAGCCGTTATCTTCGATGGTGATGACCATTCTCTCGTCCACGGCAATACTCAGGACAACCTCGGTCGGCGCGCCATGCTTCACGGCATTATGAATGGCTTCCTTTGCCGTCAAATACATATTGTGCCGCTGGAAGGAGTCCAACGGCAGCGGCGGCAGGGTTTCCGGCAGATTCAGGCGACAGCGCACCCCTGCAAGCGAGAGGTAATCCTGCGCGAACTTGCAAAGATAGGCGGAGAAATGTTCCAGCGTGTCGTTAACGGGTTTAATAGCCCAGACGATCTCGCCTAACGTGCGCACATTGCTCTCGGCACGGGTGAAGATCTCGTTCAGGTACCCGCGGGCCGGAGTTTCTACGGGAAGATCTTCCTGTGCCAACTCACTGAGCATCGCAATTTCTGCCAGGTTAGCGCCCAGATCATCATGGATGTCCCGGGCGATACGGCCGCGCTCCCGTTCGACAGCTCCTTCCCGCTCCGCCTTTTCGACCAACAGTCGCATCCTGCGGAACGCCAGGTAACGCACAATACCAGCAACGGAACCCAACAGAGACATCATGGCCAAAAGCTGGAACCACCACGTCTGCCAGAAATACGGCAACACTTCAATTTTCAGCGACGCGCCTGTTTTGTTCCAGACGCCGGAGCTGTTGCAAGCGATCAACTGGAAACAATAATCCCCGGGCGGGATGCGCTGATAGGCGGCGATCCGCCGCGTGCCGGCATCCATCCAGTCTTTGTCCAGGGGGTGCAGCCGGTACTTGAAGCCCATATCTTCCGGCTTGGTGAAATTCAAGGCTGTGAAGGCAAACTCCAATTGCCGCTGACCGGAGGACAGACACACGTGCGGCGTGCGCCCCCACAACTCGATCGGCGCGGCAGCCCCTGGAGCTGTTAGCGAGGTGTCCACGCCATAAGCCGCCACGGCCTTGCCGTTGACGCTGACCCGCTCGATGACCACGGACGGCTCCTCCTTGTTTTCCTTGAACAACTCGGCCGCAGACACGTCGGCCAGGCCGGACTCCATCGCAAACACCAAGTGCTTGCTGGTGGTGAGCAGCGCGCCCGGCCAGAAGCCGTGGCTGGCCTGCAAGCGCGGCAGTCCGTCATTGCTCCCGTAGGCCACCGAGCGAACCCGCAAGGCCAGGCCCTCCGCCAGTTCGTCCAGTTCGCTTTGGAATACGCTGAAAATTCCGCGGTTGCCCGCAAACCACAGACGGCCGCGGGAGTCCGGCAGGATCTGCGAGATGTAGTCGTCGTACAAACCCTGCTCCATCCGGCAGCGGCTGAAGCGCCCGGCCTTCAAGCGCCCCAGCCCCTGGCCGCCATAGCCGATCCACAAGCTGTTGTCGGGGGTGACTAACAGACAGCGGATCGCGTTGGGTTCCGCCAGGGTGGTGGAGGTTTCATCTGTCAGATCATTCCCGCGCACCCGCAAGAGCAGGCCGCTGAAAGTTGCCGCCCAGCAGTCGCCGGCGGCGTCTAACGTCAGGGCGGTGACCGGCCCGCTGGTTGTGGGCAGCGGGAAGGTACGGAACTGCCCGGCCTGCCAGCATTGCAGGGCATGGTGCTGCCTGTCGCTGGCGCCGACCCCGATCCACAATGCGCCGGACGGTACTGCCAGTAGCGCGCTAACAGAATCGCCGGCCAAGCCGTTGGCGGGGGTGAGGCTGGTGGTGAGCGCCTTGTCCTGCCAGCGGTGCAGGCCATGGGTTTGGGTGCCGATCCAAACCCCGCTCTGGGATGCAGCGATCACGCACTGGGCATCTGAGAAGGTCCAACCATCGTCAGACAAGGGCACCCATCCGCCGCCCCAGCTCCGCCACACCATCCCGTTTTGGGTGACGATCCAGCGCGTGTCGGTCATGTCTTGACAGAGCGAGCGCACCGGCATGAACTCGATCGGAGAGGCCGGGGATAACAATTCCACGGCCTTCGGCTTCAATTGGTTGAGGCCGCCGCCGCGGGTGCCGATCCACACGTTGCCCTGCTGGTCGGATTTCACGCTCAGGATTTGCTGATGTTCGGTGACTTTAACGACAATTCCTGAGTAACGGAACAAGCCCGCCTCCTTGGTTCCAATCCACAGGAACGTGGCTGAGCGGTCTTCGTGGAGCACCGTCGGGGTGACCTCGGGCAACGCGGTCGGCAAGTCGCCGACCTTCTTGAGCGATCCTCCCTCGGTGTAGCGGGAGAGTTCCTTGCCCGTGCAAATCCAGATGCCTCCCGCCTTCGCCGCCGTGATGCACTGGGCCTCTACCTCGGCCAACGGGCGGAACCTGCCGTCCCGATAAACGCCCACCCACCCGCCTTGGGAAAACCACACATGTCCGTCCGCATCGCTCGTCAACTGGCAGGTGCCGCCACCGGGCAGGCCGTCTGCCTCGGAGAAGGCGCGCATCCGGCCCTCCTGAATGCGCACGACCTTGCCGCCGATATAGGACAGCCAGAGGCCATCTGCGGAATCCACCGCCATCGTCTCGGGCATTAGATTTGGCAAGCCTTCCGCCACGGTCAGCACCTTCGTTGTGCCCTGTTCTACGCAGACCAGTGTCCCCCGTTCCTTGGCGAGCCACAAGCGTCCGCGCCGGTCAACCCGCATGGTCTGGATCAGGTTGGCCGCCCCGCCGGCCGCAGTCGCCGCTGCGAACGGTTGGAACCGCAGACCGTCGAAGCGCACCAAACCCGCCGGGGTGGCCACCCACAGAAAGCCATCGGTCGCCAGATCGATCCCCACCACCGTGTTGTCCGGCAAGCCCACATCGGACTGCCAGGCCCGCGTGAACCAGCCCGGGCGATCCTGAGCCTGCACTGCCGGCTGAGCCCCAAAGACCAACACCACCAGCAGGCTGTATCTTATCCATCGTTTGTTATGCAAGAAAATCATCACAGAATCAATCACTCCTCTTCTTTAAAATTAAAATACAGACATCCCCTTGTCTTGTCAAGTCGCAGCACTTCTAATTATGGCGTGGGATACGATTACGATTCCGCCTAAAGGCGGTACTCCGAACAGGGTTGTGCAGGATTTCTCTCGTTTGGAGTTCCGCCTTTAGGCGGCCTCGGCCATCATTAGAATTGCTGCCCCCCAAGGGCTGGGCGCATTTCCGATTCATTGACTTTGGAGGGTCGGGTTACACCCCGACCGCGGCACGGGTGTAACCGTGCCCTCCAACTCGCACTGAAACGGGTCATTTATCATATCCCTGTCGGCGGAGGGTTGACAAGTCAATGAATCGGGGATGCGCCCCCAAGGGCTGCGAGTTGCACTTCCCCCTTTCTTTTGTTATTATCTCTGAGCTCATCAATCAGGAGAGATGTCATGTCAAAGTTTTTTAATATCGCTGGTCCCTGCATCCCGGAGGAGCATTATATTGTGCCTGTGCTGGAACGGTTGCCGCAACTGCCCCGGCTGATCGCCACGAAGCAGTTCTTCGTGATCCATGCCGCTCGGCAGTCGGGCAAAACCACGCTGCTCAAAGCGTTGGCTCGGGATCTGAATGCCAAAGGTACGCATGTTGCTCTCTATTGTTCGCTGGAGACTGTGCAGGGCATCGTTGATGTTGAGCGGGGTGTCCCGGCCATCGCACGCGCTATTTTAAACGTATTGATTTGGCATCCGACCTTCAAAGACCAACCGCGGCCAGCAGTGGATATTTCCGACTACACTATGGCCGTGAACAGTATGCTCAGCCAACTCGCCATGACTGCTGGCAAGCCGCTGGTGGTGCTGTTCGACGAGGCGGACTGTCTCTCCGGCCAGACCCTGATCTCCTTTCTTCGACAGCTCCGCGACGGCTATGTCAACCGCGACATGGCGCCCTTCCCGGTCTCCGTCGCCCTGGTCGGCATGCGCAACATCCGCGACTACAAAGCAAAAGTCCGTCCGGACAGCGACACGCTCGGCTCGGCGAGCCCCTTCAATATCGTGACCAAAGCGCTGACGCTGACGAACTTCACGCGAGCCGAGATCGTTGCGCTGTATCGACAGCACACGGATGAGACAGGACAAGTCTTTGAAGAGGCGGCTTTTGATCGCGTGATCCACTGGTCGTGTGGTCAGCCGTGGCTGGTGAACGCATTGGCGCGTGAATGCATCGAAGAGCTTCTTGAAAACGACTTTACACAGCCGGTCACGGGGGCACTGATCGATCAGGCCGCCGAAGTCATCCTGCGCCGCCGCGACACGCATATAGACAGCCTACTCGAACGCCTCAAGGAACCGCGTGTACTGAAGATTCTTGAGCCTGTGATTCTGGGCACGGAACCCGTTGAGAGCACCTTGTCTGATGACTGCCAGTATGTCCTCGACCTGGGCCTGCTCAAACGCGAAGACCGGACGCTCAAGCCAGCCAACCCGATCTACGCCGAAGTGATTCTGCGTACACTGTCGTACGACACACAGGAAAGCATGGGCCGCAGCATTGCCACGGCTCCCTGGATCGACGGCGACCGCCTTGATATGACCGGAATGCTCCGGGCCTTCCAGGGGTTCTGGCGAGAGAACAGTGAGATCTGGCAGGAGCGCTACGAATACCGCGAAGCGGCCCCGCACATCATCCTGCAAGCCTTCCTCCAGCGCGTAATCAACGGCGGCGGACAGATCGTGCGCGAGTATGCGCTCGGGCGCCAGCGCATCGACCTGCTGGTCTGCTGGCACGACAGCAGCTACGCGCTCGAACTCAAGATGAAGAACCAGTACCGCCCAGAGGCCGCGCACGCTCAGCTCTTCGGCTATCTCGACCGTATGGGCTTGACCGAAGGGTGGCTGGCGGTCTTCGACCGCGACCCGGCCGTGAGTTGGGAAACCAAGCTGACCTGGCAGACGCTGGTGTCCGAAGGCAAGACCGTGCACGTCGTGGGGCTGTAGCAGATTGACGAATGATGAATATCGAATCATGAGGGGATACAAAGGGACAGGCTTTCTTGAGTTTGGCTTAAATTACCCATATAAAAAGCCAATATACGAACTTAATTACCCATAATTTAATCCATTTGTGTTGCTTTTTAGGACGCACTACTGTATTGTAGTGTTCACTCAAGGGGGTTAAAGATGTATCGTACAGCCATGGAATACCTGAAAGAATGGAAGACGAGGGGCAACCGGAAGCCGCTTGTCATCCGAGGCGCGCGGCAGGTCGGCAAGTCGCACCTGGTTCGCGACTTCGCAAAACTGGAGTTCGACACGTTTGTGGAGGTCAATCTGGATGAAGACCTGAGCGTTGTCCCGTACTTCGACAAGCTGGATCCCCTGGAAACACTGCGCCTGCTCGAACTGCACTTCGAAAGGTCTCTTGAGCCGGGAAAGACGCTTCTGTTTCTCGATGAAATCCAGGCGGCACCCCAATTGTTCGCGAAGCTTCGCTACTTCTACGAGAAACTCCCTAGCCTTCATGTCATCGCTGCAGGTTCGCTGCTGGATTTCACTCTGGAGCAGCATGACTTCTCCATGCCGGTCGGCAGGATCGAATATCTTCATCTGGGCCCCATGGGGTTCTCTGAATTTCTCCTCGCCATCGGACACGAAAAGTCCTGCGCTTTTCTCAAGGCCTTCAAGTTAGGAGACGACATCCCGGAACCCCTGCATGATAAACTGTCCGATCTGCTGCTCTCCTATATCGTGGTCGGAGGAATGCCGGAGAGCGTCGCAGCGTTTGCAAAAAGCAAATCCTATCGGGAGTGCGACTTCATCAAGAACAACCTCCTGGCCACCTACAAGGATGATTTCATCAAGTATGGAAAAAAGGTCAACCTTCAGCACGTCCTCACGGTCTATGAAGCGTTCCCTAAACTGGTCGGGCGTAAAGTTAAATACGTGAACATCTCCCGCGACATCAAACCCCGTGACTTGTCACAGGCACTGCATAAGCTGGAGCTGGCCAAAATCTGCCATCTGGTCCATCATGCTTCATGCAATGGCATCCCTCTAGGTGCCGAGACGGATGCCAGCACGTTCAAGCCTCTTTTTCTGGACGTCGGACTGTTGCTGAGTGCGTGCGGTCTCTCCATGACCGACATTCCGAGCGCGGCGGATCTCATGCTGGTCAATTCCGGGCAGATCTGCGAGCAGTTTGTCGGACAGCATCTACTGTACCGGCAATCGCCTTACAAACAACCGGAGCTATATTACTGGTTGCGCGAGAAGCCTTCTTCTAATGCCGAGGTCGATTATGTGATTGCCTGCGGTCAGCGCATTATTCCAGTTGAAGTGAAAGCTGGAAAAACAGGCAACCTGAGATCGCTCCATCAATTCACCATCGAAAAAAACATTCACTTCGCGATCAAAATCAGCTCGGAGCGGCCATCGCTGGTCAAGGCCTCTGGCAAGATGCCGGATGGAAGGGTCTACGAGAGCCACATCCTGAATCTCCCATTCTATCTGATTGAAAAGCTCGACTATGCGAATGCGGATTTCCTCGAGCGTGTGGAACAAGAGAGCCTCAGGGGGAATGGATGAATACATGCAAACTTCTGGTTGATCCGAAGGCCACGCCTGAGACCGTGGCGCTTTTCTTTAATCTGAAAAAGGTTTTCGGAGTTTATTGCCTGGAGGCAAAACAAGGACGGGCCCGGTTACTTTGTCCCTAATTTAAGGGACATGACAGGATTCACAGACTGTGGTATTCTCTTTACTTTTCGGAAAGTATTCTCTACCAACAATGACATGGACATTTTTTTAAACAAGAAATCGTTGCTACTGGTTGGGGCTTTACTCGCTGGCATCGTGCCCTTGGCCATTGCCCAGAATCCTGACAAAGCTTCCGTGAAACCCGAGGTACTCGAAAAACTCCGCCAGCATGGAGTCGAGAAGATTCTGTTTGTCACGCGCGCCAGCGTGCTGGTCGCGATGCTCAGCAAGGGCAAGGTCAAACTGGCCGATCCCCAAAAATCTGAAATACAAGGACCATCCGCAGTTCCGGATCTATCCGACATTTGAGATGGCCACCTCCATGACCTCGCCAGTACCCGAGGAGCAGAGATAACGCACATGAAAACAATGAAAGTGAAATGACGCCATGAAACACAACGCCATCAACCGCTTTGCGACCCGCCTGATCACCATCGTTGCGATGCTGTCCTGCATCCCGGCAGCTTCCGCCGCTGACCTAACAAATTTACGCTGCGAATACCGCGACAACCCGCTCGGCATCGATGCGGAGAAGCCGCGGCTGTCGTGGGTGATTGGGAATGAAAACTTGAAACTGGAAACTGGGGTACGAGGAATTCGGCAGAGTGCTTACCAGGTGCTGGTGGCATCGACGCCGGAGTTGCTGAAGAAGGACAAGGGCGATTTGTGGGACAGCGGCAAGGTGGCATCGGATCAGAGCATTCAGGTGGAGTATGCCGGCAAGCCGCTGGTCAGTGGGCAGCACTGTTTCTGGAAAGTGAAAGTATGGACAGCGAAACTTGAAACTGGAAACTTGAAACTGAAAGAGATGGCATGCAGCGAGTGGAGCCAGGCAGCCTCGTGGTCCATGGGCCTGTTGAAGCCCGAGGATTGGCAGGCGAAGTGGGTCAAGGCGGGCGGTGAATCGTCGCCCTGGCTGCGCAAGGAGTTTACGCTTGCGGCTGTGCCGGAGAAGGCAACTGCCTTTGTGAATGTGAAGGGCAATTATGAGTTGTCCATAAACGGAAAGACGGTCGGCGATGATGTGCTCATGCCGGCTGTGGCGGTCTACCGGAAACGCACGCTTTACAACACGTACGACATCAGCAAGTACCTGCAACCCGGCACCAACTGTGTGGGCATCTGGATGGGGCTTGGCCTGTGTTATACCCGGAAGGGTCCGGAGTATATGCCCATCGCCCGGGTGCAACTCGACATGATTGTTGGCGGACAGCGCGTGGTGGTGGGCACCGATCCCACCTGGACCTTCATGCAGAGTTCGCATGACGAGTTCGGCTGGGGATGGTGCGGCAACGGCCGCGAACATATCGATGCCCGCCGTTCCATCGAAGGCTGGAATAGGGCTGGCTGCACGAACGGCGCATGGCGTGCTGTGGAGGAGTTCGCTGAACCGAGCGGCGTGGCCACGGCGCAGTCGTGTCCGCCTAACCGCATCACCAAAAAGTTGCCTGTGGTGAAATGCACCGCGCTGACGGCAACCAGCTACGAACTGGATTTCGGCACCAACCTCAACGGCTGGTTCACGCTCAAGCTGCCCAAATTAGAGGCCGGTCACACGGTAACGATCCGCTTTGCCGACAAGCGTTTGAAGTCCGCCAAAGAAGAAGTCACGCCGGATAAAAAGTATGAGCTTCCCCCGGGAACCTGGAAGCTCGATACCGCCAATGGCCCGCTGGCGTACACGACCTACAGTCAGGAAGCGCGATTCATCTCGGCCGGAAAGCCCAACGAACAATTCTGCCCCAAGTTCAACTACTTCAGCTTCCGCTATGCCATTGTCGAAGGCCTGCCCGCCCAACCGGCGCCCGGCGATGCCGAGGCCTTGATGATCGAATCGGACCTCGACCCTGTGGGCACCTTCGAGTGTTCCAATGCACTTTTCAACCGCATCCTCGAGGTCAATATATGGACGATCCGTTGCCTGAACCTGAGCGGTTACATGGTGGATTGTCCGCACCGCGAGCGGATGGGCTATGGGGGCGATGGACAGACGTCCATCGACACCCAGATCATGAGCTTGGATGCATCGGCTTTTTATACCAAGTGGATCACCGAGTGGCTGGACGAGCAAGACCCGGTCACGGGCAAGTCAGTCCAGTATGCGCCCACGGGAGTTGGCCCTGACGGTAAGCCGGACCCTTGCTGCTGGCTGTTATGGGGCGGCATGATTGATGTACTCCCGTGGAAGAGTTACCTGTATTACGGTGACCGGCGGAATCTCGAACGCGCTTACGAGCCGATGGTTCGTTACCCGACCGTGTTTGTTGAAGGGGCGTTTCCGGATAAGCAAGATCCGCTCAGTCCGAGGAATTGTGACACTGGCAGCGACTGGGTCGCGCCCGGCATCGGCATGCAGGCGCCGCCTGGGAATGAAATTTTCGTCAACTGCTACCGCGTCTATCTGATGGACCTGCTGGCGAAGTCAGCGGATGCGCTTGGGAAAGCCGATGATGCAAAAAAGTATCGGTCCAAGATCACGGAGCTCAAGGGACTCATCCATGCCAAATATTACAAGGCGAATGAAAAAATGTACGACAGCGGGCGCGAGTTGGATCAGGCGCTGCCGCTGGCGCTGGGCGTGGTCCCCGAGGCCCTGCGGGGTGGCGTCCAAAAATCGCTCGAGGACATCATCATGGTCAAGAACAAGGGGCATCTGGACACGGGTATGCTCGGTACCTTTTTCCTGTTCCAATCCCTGCGGGAGACCGGCCGTAACGATCTGGCCTTCACCATGGCCAACCAGGAGGATTACCCGGGTTGGGGCTACCTGCTGTCGCAGGGCGCGACCACTTTCGGCGAACAGTGGGACGGCTATTGGTCACAGATCCACGCCTGCTTCCTCAATCCCGGCGGCTGGATGTATCAGGGCCTGGCCGGCATCCTGCCCGATGAATCCGGCCCCGGCTTCAAGAAGATCATCATCAAGCCCGCAATCGTCGGAGACATCACGTGGGTGAAGTGCAGCTATGACTCGGTTCACGGAAAGATCGTGAGTAACTGGAAACTGGAAACTCGAAACTTGAAACTGGATGTAACCATTCCGATCAACACGACTGCGACGGTGTATGTACCTGCGAAGGATGAAGCTGGAGTCACCGAGTCCGGCAAGCCCACCGATCAAGTGAAGGGCGTAAAATTCCTGCGCATGGAAAACAATGCCGCTGTCTATGCCGTGGGTTCCGGGCAATACAGTTTTCATTCAGTCCAATAAGCAGAAGAAAAAAATATGAAACACACACTCATAACCTGCATGGCTTTGGCCATAACCTCCGTGCTGGTCCACGGCGAGGAACCCGCTGGACAACTCAAGAGCCTGCGACTGGCCATCGAGGATATGACTAGCACCTTCGGCGCGCGCTATCCGCAGGGCAAGGCGTTCGCCGGGCGGTTGTCTGAACTTGAAGGCCGGATGGCCGCCAGCGGCGGCAGTCAGGAATTCAACGACGCCTTGGCCAAGCTCAGCAGTGACGCCCTGCTGGCCAATCCGCTGTTGGATTTCGAACGCCTGCTGCTCGTCGAGCGCGATGCCAACAGACTCGGCCTGCCGCAAAACTGGGAGGGCAACTCGAGCCTCCCCCGCGACGGGTTCAACAATCGCATCGCCGTGCTCTCGCCAGTCAGGCCTAACGGCGAGTTGCGGCCCTTGTTCAGCCCCGAGGGCGGCCGATTCGTCGGGGACGTCGATCTGGATTTTGACGCGAAACGCTTGCTTTTTTCAATGCCCGGATCCAACGGTTGCTGGCGGGTGTTCGAAATGGATGCCGACGGCCGCAATCTCCAACCGCTGCCATTGGTCAACGAGCCGGACGTGGGCAATTACGACGCCTGCTATCTGCCTGACGGGAATATTATTTTCGGCTCGACCGCGGCGTTCACGGGTGTGCCGTGTGTGCTGGGAACCTCGCACGTGGCCAATCTTTTTAGGTTCGAACGCAAGACCGGGGCGATCCGCCGCCTGACGTTCGATCAGGACCACAACTGGTGCCCGACAGTCCTGAACGACGGGCGCCTGCTCTATCTTCGTTGGGAATACACGGATCTGCCGCATGCCTTTGCACGCATCCTGTTTCACATGAATGTGGACGGCACAGACCAGAAAGAGTATTACGGCAGCGGCTCCTACTGGCCCAACGCCATGTTTTACGCGCGGCCGATCCCCGGTTCGGCGACCAAGTTTGTCGCCGTGGTCGGCGGACATCACGGTGAGGCCCGCACCGGTGAACTGGTGCTCTTTGACGCCGCCCGGGGGCGCTTTGAAGCCGAAGGCGTGATCCAGCGCATTCCAGGCCGCGGCAAGAAGGTCGTGCCCATCATCTCTGATCATCTGACGGATGCCAGCTTCCCGAAATACCTCCATCCCTGGCCGCTCAGCGACAAGTATTTCCTGGTTTCAGCCAAACCCACGCCAGGCTCGAAATGGGGAATCTATCTGGCAGACGTCTTTGACAACCTGGTGCTGGTCAAGGAGAGCGCGGATAACAACGCGCTGTTGGAGCCGTTTCCTTTCCTTCCGCGCAAGAGGCCGCCCGTGGTGCCCTCGAAGATCCAGCCAACACGCAAAGATGCGCTGTTTTCGATTTTGGACATTTATTCCGGCCCCGGACTGGCAGGGGTGCCGCGCGGCACAGTCAAAAAACTGCGGGTCTTCACCTATCACTTCGCGTATTACGACATGGGCGGGCACATCAATCGCGTCGGTCTCGACGGCCCGTGGGATGTGAAGCGCATCATGGGGACTGTGCCGGTCGAGGCGGACGGCTCGGCATTATTCCGAGTCCCGGCCAACACCCCGATCTCGATCCAACCGCTTGACGCCAATGGCCAGGCCCTTCAACTCATGCGCAGTTGGATGACGGCCATGCCCGGCGAAACCCTGTCATGCATCGGCTGCCATGACCAGCAAAATTCGACTCCTCCTGCCGCCAAGGGTTTGGCCCTGTCAAAGGCCCCGGCGGAGATCACCCCATGGTATGGGCCGGAGCGCGGATTTTCATTCGTGCGCGAGGTGCAACCGGTGCTCGACCGCTTCTGCGTCGGCTGCCACGACGGCAAGACCGAACCCGGCCGGCCGGCCCTGCTGGATTTCCGCAATGCGCCGCCAGTGCATACCCAGGCGGGCGATCCCACGTACAACAACGGCACGCAATTCACGCCCTCCTATCTCGCGTTGCGCTCTTTTGTGCGCGGCCATACGATCGAGAGCGATATGCATCTTCTCGTCCCCTGCGAGTTCGGCGCCGACACCACCGAACTGGTGCAGATGCTGCGC
>Ga0268284_1001193_pt1 | contig 14246 bp, 8 predicted proteins | sample saktaG_14_FD_190137 | JGI IMG/M metagenome (GOLD analysis project Ga0268284, IMG submission 190137) | Saline water microbial communities from Sakinaw Lake, British Columbia, Canada - sak_2013_06_06_40m | ecosystem: Environmental > Aquatic > Non-marine Saline and Alkaline > Saline ... | reverse complement strand
GGCTTCAGGATGGATAATCTGACCGTCTGTGTCCAGAATTCCGGCTTTCAACCATTTCCGGATCAGGTTGAGGAACGCCCTGTCATCGATACGTTGATTGAGCATCCTCAGTATCCAGTCATGGCCCATGTTATCGAAAAAGCTTTTTATATCTGCTTCAACAATATAACCATGTTTACCAAGCTGAAGATTGGAGGAGAGGTCCATGACCGCTTCCTTCGCACTCCGGTTTGGTCGGTAGCCGTGACTGCTATCCAGAAAATCCTGCTCATAAATCGCAGTCAGCAACTTGGCACAGGCCAGTTGGACTAGTTTATCCTCCAGTGCCGGTATCCCCAGCGGCCTTTGCTTTCCGTTCTCTTTGGGTATGTAGCAGCACCGTACCAGTTTGGCGCGATAGCGTTTCGTCTTCAGTCTCTCCGTCAGGTCCTGGATGTTTGCCTCCAGTTCTGCCTGATAGGTTTCTACTGTCTCCCCATCCACACCGCCGACTGCATCTTTGTTCAGATCATGCCAACAGTCCAGCAGGAACTCAGCATTCAGACACCGATAAAGATCCCGAAAACGATGGTGTTTGCAGGCTTTTGCCCGATTGGCTATTCCCTGCAGTGAGGTTGGCTTGTGTTCATCCGATCCTACCACGTCCGGAACAAGTTTCCTTTGCAGGCTTCGTACTTCCGTCAAGTCCTTCCCCCTGTAATGGGCTTTCCCCATCTCTGAGTACTATGCTTGATAAGACACCTCGCGGGCTTGTAGAGATCCGAACCTCATCAGTTCTTTCCTCCCACCTGGCCCGTGGGACTGTTGCGGCGGCTTAGGTTCCAGTTTAGTCCTGTTTCAGGGTTTCCCCTTCATTGCCTAAGTAACTGTATTCCATACTACCGCTGTCTCCACGGCAGGAGCCCTACGGGGCTTCCCGGGTTCTACGACATATCTCTTCCTGCATGCCACGGCCTGTAGACTCCGACGGACCTCCACCTCCTTGCCATATCGGGGGGTTTCGTGTTGCCTTCGTGCTACATGAAACACTCGGCGTCCGCAACAAGAAAATCTCGAAGCTGTACCAGCACTTCAGGGAGCGCAACCTCCCCTGCGGCCTACAGAATTCTCTGCCTACGCTTAGCCCATCTTGTTCGCTACCTCACGGTTGCTCCGCCATGGACCCAAGGCTCGATACGGGTGGGTGGCTAGCCCTTACAAAGATGCATTGCTGCACCTCCTCCCGACAGGGACTTTCACCCTGCAAGATACACCGAGCTTATCCCGGCGCGACATGCTTATTTCTGGTATCCTAAACAATAGTCGATCCGATCGGTGATCATAATCTTGTTATGCACGATTTTATGCTTTGAATCGATATAAACGGGAATTCTAACATGAGCGACAAAATCTGCTGATGAATATTTTTTCCGAGCGCTGGCAACGGAGATTAGGACCAACAACGGGAAGACAGATCGTCTTTTCATGATGGACTCCTTTATGTCGGAAATGACCCTGTATTAATTTCAGCATTTTCTGTCAACAATAAACTCTTCGTCCAGAAAGGCATCAGTCGTGGGCTGAGCCGTGATCGGGGATCTGGTTTATTGTCTTTGACCACAAGAAATAATATTGACGGGGGACTGTGGGTTGGTTACTGGTGGATCATCTCAAACAATTGACTGGGTCGCTGCTGAATCTCCTTGAAAATATCCACAATCTCCGATACTGTCACTTCCAACTTCATGGCGCTTTCTCCTTTCTGATAAGGTTTATGGGGATAAACCCTTCTATAGGAAAAGCGCCTTTTTTTCTACCTTTTTTTATATGAAAATGGATTATTTACTATTTAATTCAATTGGTTGTGATAGCCATTTTCATTGTTCGTTGTGGCCGCACCGGGCATGGGGGTTAGTCAGTTATGAATTTAACACAAAACATCTCATACTACCGGAATTGGAGAAAATCCAAATGAAATTGATTGCAATTGATGCTGAAAAATGTCAACGCGACGGCATCTGTGTGATGGAATGTCCCGCGCGCCTGATAGAATTGAAACCGGGCGATAAAATCCCGCAAACAATTCCTGAAGCCAATGAATTGTGTATCCGCTGTTATCATTGTGTTGCCGTTTGCCCCACAGGAGCGTTAACGCACGAAGACCTTGCCCCGCAGGCTTGTTCCCCTGTTCAGAAGGGACTGGAGTTAGGGCCGGAACAGGTCGGATATTTTCTGCGTTCCCGCCGATCGATCCGGGCTTATAAAAAAACTCCGGTTGACAGGAATATTCTAACTACGGTAATCGATGTTGCCCGATATGCCCCCAGCGGCCACAACAGCCAACCTGTTAAATGGCTGGTGATACAGGACCGCAAGGATGTATTGCATCTGGCCAACATGGTGGTCGACTGGATGCGGCATGTTCAAAAAGAAAATCCAGCCATGGCCCAAATGCTTCACCTGCACCGGGTCATAGCAGCCTGGGAAGATGGAATAGACCGCATCTGCCGGAATGCCCCTCACCTTGTGGTCGCATACGGTGATAAAACCATTTTGCATACCCAACCAGCATGTGTTATCGCCCTGACCTATCTGGAACTGGCAGCAAAGGCCCAAGGCCTTGGAACCTGCTGGGCAGGATATTTCAATGCTGCAGCTGCGTTATGGCCGCCTTTGCAAAAAGAGTTGGCGCTTCCTGAAAATCATGCCAGTTACGGTGCCATGATGATCGGATATCCCATATTTGTGTATCATCGTCTGCCAGCACGAAAAGAATCCGACATATCCTGGCGATAATCAGAAAGTTTTCTGTATACCATTCTGATAGGTAAAACTCCAGCCAAACGGAGGAAAACGTGAACAAACTTGAATATCAGTATTGAGACAACAGGCAGACCTATCCAAACAAGACGCAGCAGTCATGATGGAACTCTTTTTTGACAGGATGGCACATTTTCCTTGAACGTGGCGATAGGGTTGAGATCCGCGGACTTTGCAGTTTCTATGTCAAGGAATATGAAGGATACACTGGCAGGAATCCCAGGTCAGGAGAGCAGGTGTCGGTTAAATCCAAGAAATTGCCGTTCTTTAAAGCTGGGAAGGAACTGAAAGAGCGGGTGAATCGGTAAGGGATGGTGAATATCAAAATGGAACCGATCGGCTTTCGATTACTGTAGGTATTGTTGAGCATTACCGAGCCGTCAAATGTTGTGAATAGGTCGAGTAGACCGGGGCCTCCCGTGGCTATAGGCTGAAGTTTGTATTCTCTGTTTGCCGCCTGGTTTCCCGGCGGTGCCACAAGATCACAGCCATACCTTCTGTTGTTCCCCGGCCCCTCTGCAGATCCGGACAAGCGGATTTCCCATACATCCGGCTCTTCGGCCAATTATTCAGATAGCCTCTAAACTACGATGCGAATTCAGGGCCTCCACCTCGCATTAAAGATGACTGTCTCTTATCCTTGTCAGGTCAGTGCTCACCGATTCCCACTCTTTGCATAGTGTCAATGTTTTCTCCTTTCACGGGCGATTGACCGTGGAGACCTTCGCTCAGCGGGAATTAGCCGCTTCATCGCTAAACCATTGCGGTCGTACTGGTCTCCATCCCTCGCATCGGCGTCTTTTGGCCGCCTCCTTTTACGTTGGCCGGCCATACTCGGTTACTATCCCTTCGATCAGGGATGATTCGCCAAGGGCCTTTGGGTTATTTTCCGATGCTCGCCTGGTTACTCCATCGTCGTTGTCATGCTCGATGCTGTCTGCGACCCCGGGGTGTCGGTCGGCACTCGTCTTTAACGCACCTTCCGTTTTGCCTGCGCCTGTTATCAAGGGATCGGCACTTTCCCAAAAATTCAATTTCTCGGGGCTATGTGTCAGATTCAGAGCGTACACTCTTCACCTCGCTTGACTCGTGCACCTCCCTTTAACTAGGCAGATACACTACCGGGCGGTTGACTAAACCTTACCCGGGAGGGCCTATGCTTTCGCATTCCCCTCTCAACGTTGAACCAGAGCCAGGTTCAAACGATAACAATATTGTTGATGGAGCCCTTTACTCGTCCAGCACTTTTCTGACCATTTCGGCCAGGTTCTTCATTGAGAAAGGCTTCTGGATAAAGTTGACGCCCGGGTCTATCACCCCGTGGTGAGCGATGACGTTGGCTGTGTACCCGGACATGAACAGGCGCTTGAGGTTGGGGTAGAGGGACAATAAATTTCTTACCAAATCCCTGCCATTCATCTCGGGCATAACCACATCGGTCATGACAAGGTCAATCTGGTCAGTGTGAGCTTCTGCCGTACGTATGGCCTTTCCAGGTGTGTTTGCAGCCAATACGGTGTAACCATATTTTTCGAGCATCATCGTAGTCATTTTTAGGATGGCCGAGTCGTCTTCCACCAGCAGGATGGTTTCATTGCCACGTTCAGCAGATTCCGCCGAATTTTTCCTCTGCATCAGTTTAATTTTTCCCATATGCCGGGGCAGATAGATTGTGAACGTCGTTCCCTGTCCCTGTTCGCTGTAGACGTTGATGAAGCCGTTATTCTGCTTGACGATGCCATAGACCGTGGCCAGGCCGAGTCCTGTGCCCTTGCCCTGCTCCTTGGTCGTGAAAAACGGCTCGAAAATTTTATCAAGGGTCGCCTTGTCCATGCCGCTGCCATTGTCGCTCACAGTCAACATCATATAATCTCCAGGGGAAAAACCCGGGTGAGAAGCGCAGTAATCGTCATCAAAGACGTCATTACCCGTCTCGATGGTCATTTTGCCGACACCAGAGATAGCATCCCGGGCATTTACGCACAGGTTGGCCAGTATCTGGTCGATTTGTGAGGGGTCTACTTTGACCTTCCACAGGTTCTTGCCTGGCAGCCAAGCCAAATCAATATCCTCTCCAATAAGTCGGCGCAGCATCTTGAGCATCCCTTCAATGGTTTTGTTCAGATCTAACACCTCGGGTGCGATGGTCTGCTTGCGGGCAAAGGCCAGTAGTTGCCTGGTAAGATCAGCTGAGCGATTGGCCGCTTTTCGGATTTCTTCCAGGTTTGATACGATCGGACTGGCTGGGCCCACCGTGTCTATGGCCATATCTGTAAAGCCGATGATGATGCTCAGCATATTGTTGAAATCATGAGCCACCCCCCCTGCAAGTCTACCCACTGATTCCATTTTCTGGGCTTGGAAAAGCTGAACTTCGAGTTTAGCCTTCTCATTCTCTGCCTGCTTTCGTTCGGTAATATCAAGAATTGACCCTTCAAGGAGTCCCTGTTCCCGGTAGAGCCGCAGGGATGTAAGGCAGTTTCTTACACTACCTTGTCGCTTGTTCAGAAATTTAAATTCAAATGCAGACACGCTACCGTCCGCAATAAGCCTTTTTACCATCTCGTCGCGTTCTTTCGGATCTATCCAGAGATCCACTGATGGCTTTCCAATCGTCTCCTCCATCGTCATCCCGACGATATCGAGAAACTTCCGGTTAATTTCAATAACCTCAGATCCGTCGAGCCTTGACCTGAATATGCCGACTTCGGCGTTATCGAAAAGGTTCCTATATTTTTCTTCTCGCTCCTTTAAGGCTTTCTCCGTTTTCTTGCGTTCTGTGGTCACCTCGGTATAGGTTATGATGCCTCCGATTTCACCATCAACCCAGCGCCAGGGGCGGCATTCCCACCGGTTATAGGTGATTGAACCATCAGGGCGTTCAAACCAATCATCTTCATTGCGCTCTATCGCGCCTGCCAGACAGCGTTGATGAACATCTTTCCATTTTTGCGGCATTTCCGGAAATACCTCGTAATGATGTTTTCCGATGATGTTCTCTTCCTTGACATCATAATCCTGGAGATAACGATCACTGACTGCGATGTAAAAAAGATTGACGTCGTACACGGCGATGGCATTCGGATCGTGTTTGAGAATATATCGCATATTCTCTTCACTTTCTCGCAGCGCTTCTTCAGCTCGCTTGCGATTGGTGACGTCACGCCAAATGCAGTGGTAAACTTGACGTCCGGCAATATCAATTAGCTGTGCGGTTACATGAACATGCCTGATTTCACCCTGCTTGGTACGCTGGAGTGTTTCAAAATCATCGAACCCATTCTTCACTACTTGCTGAATGCGGTTCCGCGTTTCTTCGTCCGTTTCTTTCGCTTCGATATCCGTCATGCGCAACTTGGCAAACTCCTCCCGCGAATAGCCTAACTGCCGACAAGTCTGATTATTAAACTCGATATACTGAGTGGTTTCTGGGTCCAGGATCACAATACCATCCGGCCCTTTCTCGAAAAAAGCACGATAACGGCTTTCACTCTCTCGCAAAGCATCCTCTGCCCGCTTGCGATCGGTGATATCGCTAACAACTCCTTCAATGGCTACTGGACAGCCCTTGTCATCCTTCACCATTATATTTCGCTGGTTGATCCATCGGATACTCTCGTCTTTATGAACGATTTTGTATTCGAATATCGGCGCAACAAAACCTTTGAATAAGTTTTCCCATTGTTCTTCAAAGTACGAATGCCAATCAGGATGAATGACCTCGCGTATAAGGAATGGATTGTCATACCATGTTTCAGGTGGGTGGCCGAAAATTCTCACCGCCGCTGGGCTCACATACTCATACTTACCATCGGACAAGGACATCCTGTAAATCATATCAGGGGAGTTTTCTGCCAGTCTTCTATACCTTTGTTCGGACTCTATCAAGGCTCTGTTAATATTTCTTTTCGAAACTGAACTTTCCGCCATATCAGTTATAAAGCCTACCAGAGATTTGTTGTATTCAATAATGAAATCAACTTTTTCATGCTTGAAGACCGGCACTTGATCGAGCGCTTTAAGATAATCGCCAAGATTGTAATCGAACTCATTAGCTTGGCGGACAAAATAATTACGGTCAGGAATCTCACCTTCATAAAAAAACTGTCCCAGAAACAGTGTCGCCAGATGACTTTCTGCAATAATAATGGGAATGCCTATATCCCATAGACCGTTTTTACATTTATAGTGACACGCCTCGCCTTTAACAAGATTGTGCTTGATGTGTTTGTCACTGGCCTGGCATCGTTTGAGTGATTCCGGGTTGGCACGGTGAAATTTGACACATATTTCCTGCCAGCCAGTACCGACCAAGACGGAACCGTTAAAAGCATCAATGATGCCAATCGGCATGCCTGATGCTTTATAATTTGCATTTGCCATCTTTTGGACAGCAGGCAAATCAATTAGCTCGGACAGTTGGAAATTGTTCATTTGTCAATCCTGTACAGTATATAATTTAGGGCGATCTTATAATGTGCAACTGAATTGTTATGATCCTGACAAGGATTACAATTTTCTTAGCTCATGATTACTTGCAATATCCTTAATAAATACAATTTTTGAAAATTTTGCCATGGGATAACATATCATGAAGATGGTTCTTCGTATTTTTTGCTGCACAAACAGCAAAAAAACAAAGATGATTTATCGGAGGATCCTGTCTGGTTTTTAAAAAGTTAAAACCTTGTCAGCATCCATAGACAATTGATAAAGATCATCCATCCAGGCAATTGGGCAAGAACTTGATCCCTCCAGACCGTGGGATTTCATACAAACCCCTCAGACGTAAAAATCTCCTTCATATTGATTTATCTGCTCCAATACATTGAACTGTCCAGTGCTGTATTGTTCAAAAAGGACTCCCTTCCCAAGCATGAAAACACTTACATCGTCTCCTTTTTTTACAGCTACGTTGGCTAACCGCATAGCATTGTAGGCTGTTTCGGAATCATCCGTAGAAATAATGAACAGAACATTCATAATCAACCTCGTCTTATCTTAAAAACCAACTTATTATTCGTTAAGTATTGTTTTTCAGATTTATATTCACGCTTATTTCTGGTATTTTGAATAAATTCGGTTAATGAACAATCAACATTCGGATAACTATTGTGGATCTGTGGTTTTGGTAACTTCCAGCACCTCCCGCAACTTGGCTGCCAGGTCCTGCTTTGAGAACGGCTTATGGATAAAATGCACCCCCTTATCCAATACGCCATGGTGGGCAATCGCGTTGGCAGTATAACCAGACATGTACAGGCATTTTAGATCCGGGGATAAATGCAGCAGCTTTTCAGCCAAATCTTTGCCATTCATCTCCGGCATGACAACGTCAGTCATGAGCAAATCAATCCGGCTGGAATACGACTGGCGGATGCGGATGGCCTCGTTTGGTGTGGAAGCCGCTAATACGGTGTAACCCAGCCGTTCAAGCATCATCGATGTCATCGTTAGGATTACTATTTCATCCTCCACCAATAAGATGGTTTCGTGGCCGGTGGTACCCCCCCCCGCTGAAACCGCTATTTGCTCCTGTACATCCGTTTCCATATGCCGGGACAGGTATATCTTAAATGTCGTTCCTTGATCCGGCTCGCTGTAAACGTTAATAAAGCCGCTGTTCTGTTTGACAATGCCGTAAACGGTAGCCAGCCCAAGTCCGCTACCTTTGCCTACACCCTTTGTGGTAAAAAAAGGTTCGAATATGTTGTCCAGTATTTCTTTGTCCATGCCGGAGCCATTGTCACTTACGGCCAACATAACATAATCGCCGGGGAAAAACCCCAGATGGTCGGCACAATAGCTTTCGTCAAATGAGATAGTCCCCGTCTCGATAGTGACTTTTCCTACATCCCTTAAAGCATCCCGGGCATTTACACACAGGTTAGCCAATATCTGGTCGATCTGCGAAGGATCCAATTTGACCGGCCACAGATTCCTGCCCGGCAGCCAGACCAGATCGATGTCCTCGCCGATGAGCCGCCGCAGCATCTTTAACATCCCTTCCAGGGTTTCGTTCAGGTCGAGCACCTTGGGGATGATGGTCTGCTTGCGGGCAAAGGCCAGCAACTGCCGGGTCAGATCGGCGGAGCGATTAGCCGCCTTGCGGATTTCCTCCAGGTTGGCATGGATCGGTTCGGTCGGTTCTACCTGGTCCAGGGTTATCTCCGCATAGCCGAGGATAATCCCCAGCATGTTGTTGAAATCATGCGCCACACCACCGGCCAGCCTACCCACGGATTCCATTTTCTGGGCCTGAAGAAACTGGGCTTGCAGTCTCGTCTTTTCTTCATCGGCCCGTTTGCGTTCGGTGATATCGTAATTTGTACCGATCAGGTTAATGGCATGGCCTAAGGAATCTCTCTGCACACTGGCAAGAGCACAGATGCTATGGATTGTACCGTCGGACCAGACAACCCGAAACTCGGTGTCGAAGTCTTTTTCTCCCCGTATCGCCATCTGAAGTTCGGCCTCACTTTTCTGCAGGTCTTCAGGATGAACTCCCGCACGCCAGGCTTCATACGTGCCACTGAACTTAACAGGCGTGATGCCGTAAAGACTAAACATCTGGTCATCCCAGATCAGATTGTTATTGACGGTATCAAATTCCCAAATGCCGATACCGCCTGCACGACACGCAAGAGACAGACGTTCGGTGATGTTTCGCTGCTCCTCTTCGGCCCGCTTGCGTTTATCAATTTCTCTTGACAACCGTCTGTTCCATAACAGCGATAACCCCAGCAGGAGAGCGAAAGTGCCTCCGATTACAAACGCCCATTTCAGTATCTCAACCCAGTTCGGACTGTACTCAATTCGAACGCTGAACCATTTCTGGACAATTGCATCTTTCCTGTCTGGGGTAATGGCTGCGATGGCTTTGTTCAGAATAGAGACCAGTTCCGGGTAGTCCTTGCGAACGGCATAAAGAAAAGGTTCAGGGGGAAGATCCGCAATACCGGCTATTTTGAGATTCGGATAGTTCTGCAATACATAGCCGGCGATATATGTCCTTGAAATCAAAGCGTCGGCTTTTGATTCCGATACCGCCTTGAACAATTCATCACTATTGTCCACCTGGACTGCCTTAATCTCAGGATAGGGGCTGAGCATTTTATCGTATAGTCTCACCCCCTTTATTGTTGCGACTTTTTTTCCTTTCAGTGCTCCGATGCCACTGATAAAAGGGGCATCGGTCCGAGTGATGATGACCTGCTTGAAATCCATGAAAGGTTCAGTGAACGTCATATATGCCAGACGTTCAGGAATGTTAAATGAAAGGAACATGTCTATCTGGCCGGACTTTACCTTTGCATCTATCTCCGGGAAATCACAGATAACGTACTCAAATTGGATGCCTGTGTATTCTGAAAAAAGGTTCAGGTAGTCAGGCTCAATTCCTTTGATGACTCCCTTATCAGAGAATTTCAACGGCGGAACTACGGGAGTCATCCCGACGCGGATGGTTTTGTGGTTTTTCAGCCAGGCATCTTCATCAGGAGTCAGCCGGATCATGTTTACGAGTTTGTAATAGTATCGTTGCGTCGGATCCTGTATCCATCGGGATTCAATTTCAGACAGTTCTTGATAGGATATGGCGTTAAAACCTTTATCAACAAGAGCAAGGAGTTCCGTATTTTTCATAAGAACACCTGCACAAAATTTTTCACTGTACAGATGCTTATCATTCATTCCAAACTCACCGGTTAACCCCATGCGGTCAATAACAGATTGTCCTACTTGCGAAATGGCTATAAATCCCTTTGTTTTTTCTTCACGGGAAATCTTGACAAGTTCCTCTCTGGTATCGCAGGCTAAAACCTGGATGTCAGGATAGTATTTTGTCAAAAACTCTTCCAGTTGAGATCCGCGAAGAACTGCAAGGCTTCGCCCTGAAAATTCCTTGATGTCGGAATGTCCCTGTTTCAACGGGTAGAATAGATTGACTCCACATTCATAAAAAGACTGAGAACCGTTAATCCACTCGAAATGCTCCGGTGAATATAAGAATCCAGAGTGAATATCGGCTTTCTGATTTTTCAGGTTTTCAAGGGATATTTTCCAGTTGGATGAGATAAATTCAATCTGTTTGCCGGTTTTTTGTGCCCATAACCTCCAAATATCCACAAACATGCCCGCAGGCTTGCCTTCAGCATTTAAGAACGTGAACGGTTCAAAATCTGAGCTGATAGCAATAACCAGCGTGTCTTTGGGAGCCTGCTCCTCGGCAACCGCAAGTGTAGCCAGGAAAAGTATAATCAATAATAGAGCAGATTTTAGTTTCATAAACTTCCAACTTCATGGGTTCTTGCCCATATAATTGGTTTATGGAAGGTGTTTGAAGCGTAATACCTCCCTTCAGTCTATAAGGGAGGTAAGGGAATGTTGCTTATAATATTAAACTTTTACTGGAAAAACACCTCTTAAAAACATGAATTCATATTCAGTTGGAGTTAACATTACTTGAATCTTTCGAAAGTATCTTTCACGAGAATTTCGTTGACGTATATATTTGTTTTCTTAAGAAACTCGGCACGTGAATATTCCACTTTTGAAAAAACTATGGTTGAGTAGAGCTTTTCACTTCATCTATCACCTTCCGGATCTTATGGGCCATTTCTTTTTTTAGCAGTGGCTTTAGCAGAAACTCCTTGATCCCCATAGTCTTGGCCTTTTTCTTGGTGATATTTTCGCTGAAACCGGTGCAAAGGATCACCGGCAGGTCCGGACGGATCTTTATCAGTTCCCGGGCCAGCATATCGCCGGTCATCTGCGGCATGGTCATATCGGTTATGACCAGATCAAATTGGTCAGGCATCGCCTTGAAAAGCGCCAAAGCCTCGAGACTGCCGGTTCTGACTTCAACCGCATAGCCCAGGGATGAAAGATTTTTATTGAGTATGTCAGCAATGACCTTTTCATCATCCACCACAAGAATCCGTTCGGTTCCGGTAGGCAGAATTGTATGTTCTTCGGGTTTTTCCTCGGCTCTGCCTTTAATGACCGGAAGATAAAGATTGAAAGTAGTTCCTTTATCCGGCTCGCTGTAGACCGTGATCGTACCCCCTGAATCCTTTACAATGCCGTGAACGACCGACAGGCCCAGGCCGGTGCCTTCGTTTTTAGGCTTGGTGGTGAAAAACGGATTAAAGATCTGGTTCATGACAACGGCAGTCATGCCGTGGCCGGTATCGCTGATCGCCAGTTTCAGGTAAGCGCCCGGCTGAATCTCCGGATGAGATGAACAAAACTCGGAATCAAGCTCGACATCGGTCAGGATGACTTCTAACATGCCGCTCTTTCCCCGCATGGCATAAGCCGCATTGGCGCATAGATTCATAACGATCTGATGGAGCTGGGTCGGATCGCTCAGGACCAAAGACTGGCTCTGGATGTTTTGACGGATGTCAATGGTAACGGGCAGGGAGGATCTTATCAGTTTCAAGGCCTCTTTTACGATTAGCCGCATCTGGACAGGCGCTTGCTCTTTCTGAGTCTGGCGGCTGAACGAAAGAATCTGATTCACCAGGTCTTTGGCGCGGACGCCGGCAGCAAGCACCCCTTTAAGATCGTCCTGAATTCCGGAATCGGTTTCAAGCTTCATTTGCGCCAATTCCGTGTAGCCGATGACAGCGGAAAGAATGTTGTTGAAGTCATGGGCGATGCCGCCGGCCAGGGTGCCGATGGCCTCCATTTTTTGCGCTTGCTGGAGTTGGGATTCAAGCTTGACCCTCTCTTCATTGGTCCGCACGCGCGCTGTGATGTCGCGATTGCTGGCCCGCTGGCCCAGGTACTCCCCTTCGCGGCCGTGCACGCTGATGCAGATGTGAGCGATCCAGCGCATTTCACCGGACCGCGAGAAAATACGAAACTCTTGCGTGTGTGATACAAGGTTCGGACTATCGCCGTTATCAATATGACAGTCAAATTTATAACGGTCATCAGGATGAATGATGCGATTCAACAGACCAGGGTCTTTTACAAATTCATCAGCCCGATAGCCCGTTATCCGCACACATGATGGAGAGCAATAGAGGAAACGCTGGTCAGGGCTCATCCAGTACTCCCAGTCAAACGTGAAGTTCGCCACCATTCGATATTTCTCTTCGCTCTTTCGAAGCGCCTCCTCAGCCCGTTTTCGCTCGGTGACATCTATGATGCTGGTTATTAGGTAAAGCGGCGTTCCCTGCTCATCGCGGAGCAGCGTGATGCTGACGTCCGCCCAGACGATGTCGCCGTTTTTGTGGATGTACCGCTTTTCCATCCGATAGTCGGCCTGCTCACCATCCAGAAGGATGCGCACACATTCCCGGCTTTTCGCCATATCGTCCGGATGGGTGATTTGCGCAAAATCGAGCTGCTGGACCTCCTCGATTGTATAGCCCAGCATATCGGCAAACGCCTTGTTGATCCGCAGGAATTTTCCGTCCGGAGCCATCAGAGACTTGCCGACGGTGGAGCGTTCGAAGATGGCCCGGAAACGCGCTTCGCTCTCCCGAATCTCGGCTTCCGAGCGCTTGCGGTCTGTCAGCATCTTGTTGGCATATTCCGCTATCTGGTCAAATTCAACAAATTTAATCTTTTCTCGGTCGATTTCTTCACTAGAGTGCGCCACCTTGTTAAAGAATGAGATAAATAGATTGTAATCTTTCCTGAATCCTTGGTTTAACCAATTATAAAACAGGGATAAAACCGTGAATATCGCTATAATAATCAGGAGATAATAAAGCAATTTTTCTTTTATCTGATTATCCAATCCTGTTTGCATCAAGGCAAGATCCGTTTCCACATCATCAAGATACACGCCGGCGCCGACAATCCATTGCAAGTCCGGGATTCCGTATATAAAAGAGGTTTTTGGCGATTCTTTGTCCGATGTGGTCAGTTTTATCCACGAATAATAAATATAATCACCTTCAGGTTTTAAAGCGGCTTGGTGCTCTTTTTCAAAAATGTTTTTTGTCTTTTCGGAATTGTCATTGAAAACCTCCCATAGTTTTTTTGTTCCGGAAAAAAGTTTTCCGTTTGAGACTAACGCATCTCCATTTAAGTTGTTAACAAAAATATATCCTTCTTCTCCAAACCGTATTCTGCTGATAGCCGAAAGCAGCTCTGTTGTTATTTGACTCTCAACATCATCAACATACAAACCGGTTCCGATAATCCAGTCATATGGCTCAAACAGTTTGATGAAAGCTATTTTTTTAAAGCCATCCCCTGCCAACTCCGGTTTTGTCCAGTGGTATTCGTAAAAGTCTTCGCCGGATTGCTTCGCGATTTCAATCATATCTTTAATGACAAATTGACCGCGTGTATCCTGTATATTCAGCAGATTCAGTCCTTCCATTTGCGGTCTGTCGGCAAATAACACCTCGACACCATCCAGTCGGGTTATAAAATAATAACCGCTTCCATTTTCAAATCGAATGGGTCTTAATGCATCCAGG
>Ga0268284_1001192_pt1 | contig 14247 bp, 8 predicted proteins | sample saktaG_14_FD_190137 | JGI IMG/M metagenome (GOLD analysis project Ga0268284, IMG submission 190137) | Saline water microbial communities from Sakinaw Lake, British Columbia, Canada - sak_2013_06_06_40m | ecosystem: Environmental > Aquatic > Non-marine Saline and Alkaline > Saline ... | reverse complement strand
AATTCCACCTTTTACATAATCACCAGCCAGCACATCTGGGTTTCTTCCTATCCCGGCGCCCCCCCCTACTTTGTGGAAAATATTCCCGGGGATATGTGCATGAATTCGATGATCTATCATGATGAGTACTTGTTAGCCGCCACCTGTAACGGTATTTTCCGCAAGAGATTCCAGTCCCAGGAAAGTTGGGCCCAAGTAGTAAATGGCCCGGTCACAAATGTTACCTGCATGCATGCCAGGCACGTGAACAACAACGCCACGGAATTGATAGCGGGCTGCTCGTTAGAAGGTATTTTCTGGTCCCACGACAATGGTGAAACCTGGTCCAGGGACACCACACTGCCGTATACTCGTTTTTCCATTACAGCCATTTGCAGCAATCCTGATTACCTTCTTGCCGGAACGAATGGCCCGGGAGTTTTCCGTTTCATGGCCGGTGATATGTGGGAATATATGAACGACGGCCTTGCCCAGGCAGATGTAACGTCCATTGCCTATTGTGGGAGCTATTTCCTTGCCGGTACGAATGGCGCCGGGCTGTTCAAGTCTGACTTAAACGGGGGATTTGTTCAGAACAACCAGGGTTTGAATTCGCTGGATGTCAGTTTTGTTTATAATGCATTCGTTTGTTCGGTTGTTTGTGCCGGTGGTATCCTATATTATTTCGATAACATAAGTAACCAATGGATAGACTTTAGCCACAACTCCTTTGGAAATGTAGCATACGATTGCAAGGGAATGTATGTGAATCCCTTCCACAGCGATGTCATTTACGTTGCTATGCAAAATGGAGTCTACTACAATAAACTGATGCAAGATCAAATCTGGCACCCGATGAAGCAAGGGCTGGATGGAGTGTCAATCACCGGGTTTATCTTCCCCGATAGCATCATGTATGTCTCTACAGGAGAACATGGTATCTATCAGTTCAATACCCTTGATTCCATCTGGCACCAAATGGATATGAGCGGACTCGGAAACCCATATATCAACTCCCTGGAGTATTACAACAATAGGCTATATGCAGGGACATGGGATGGAGTGTTCTACACTAAAATCGGGCAAAGCGGATGGGTACAGGCTGATTCTGGAATTACGCAAACTCATATGATCCATCTTGAAGCATACCTTGAACTCCTTTTCGCATCGGCATATCCAAATAACTGTTATGTTAAGGTGACCGATAACAGTGCATGGAGAGACAGAAGTGACGGATTTCCCCAATGGACGTTCCTCCGGGACTTGATGGTAATCAGTGATAATTATTATAATTATATCTATGCTGCGACCAATCGCTCCCTGTGGAAACGCGCGCTGGGAGAAATGAATCCAGGGATATTCGAGAAACGATCTGCTTCTAATGTCAATGGATATCCCAATCCCTGCCAGGATGAATTTCATATCGATATGAAAGGGCTCTCCACCGATGCCATTGCCTGCAGGGTGATGAATTTGCAGGGAAAGACTATTGCAGAATTCCGATTTCCGGCAGGCCGATCGGGGGAGTGGGTACCATCCATTACGGTTAAAGGTCTTCCCTCCGGTTTGTATCTTGTAGAGCTGACCACAAATGATTCCGTACATATCGTCAAACTAGTTGTTGAATAATGGATAAGCATATCAAAGCACATGTTGATCTCGAAATCAAAGAGATTGACATCCAGGCTAAAGGGATGCGTTTTAATGCTTACAAAGAGGCAAAGCGCAGGGAGCTAAAAGGATATGTCAAGTCAACCTCCCCTTCATCTTTATGGATGGTTTTGGAGGGAGAGACTGATCAGGTTAACGATTACATCAACTGGTGTCGTACTTACTTTCATACAAGTGAAGACCAGGTCGTTACGAGAAGGAAAAACAGACTATTACAATACGACGATTTCCGTATTATGGACTAAATCGAACATCACAAATTCAATCCTATGACAAAATTTCTGAAAATTAACTATATCCTTCTGATCAGTTTCGTATTGTTGATCGCCACTGCAGGAAGGGCTCAGGTAGCCATTAATACCTCAGGCGCTGCCGCTGACGCTTCGGCCATCCTCGATATAAGCAGCACATCCAAAGGATTCTTACTCCCCCGGATGACCACCGGTCAGCGGGATGCCATCGCCTCTCCCGCCGAGGGGTTGATGATTTTCAACACCACTACACATACACTGAACTTACGTGACAATTCAACCTGGACCATACCACCGGGCGGATTCTTATGTGGAACCAGCCGTGTGCAGGATATTGACGGCAACCTTATCAACACAAGGCAAATTGGGGATCAATGCTGGCTGGCTTCTAATTTGAACACGGGGATCAGGATCGAATCATCCGCTGATCCTTCAGATAACGGTGTTATTGAAAGATATTGCTACAATGATGAAGATGATTCCTGTGCTGTATATGGTGGATTGTACAAATGGGATGAGGTGATGCAATACAGGATTGATTTTGAAGGAATTCAGGGAATCTGTCCGTCAGGTTGGCGAATTCCGACCGTGCAAGAGGCCATAGCGTTAATCACCGCCTTAGGAGGTTATGAAGGAGCCGCCCCAAAATTAAAAGAGGCAGGATCGAACCACTGGTGCCCTTCTAATGATGCCAATAACAGTAGCGGATTCACCGCATATGGTGGAGGATACTTTACACCGGCACATACGTTTAGTGGAATACGAACAGATACAAAGTTCTGGACCACTTTCAGCGATATTATCGTCGATGTCAGAAAAGCATCCAATATGACCCTGGAGTGTGAAAGTGTCTGGGCAGGTATAACCGAAATGGAAACGACTTACGGTTTTGCTGTCAGATGTATTAGAAGTGATAATTAATCATTACTGAAAATCAGTTTTACCCCATCCCTAAAGGGAGTCTGATTTTCAGCAACTGTTTGAAAGAGAAAAAATTAAAAAAAGTGGAATAATGAAAAAAAGGATAGGATATAAAACGATCTTGCTGATTTTGGCGCTCATTTTTTTTCACCCTGCCTTCTCTCAAGTGGCAGTGAATGAGGATGGAAGCTCTCCAACAGCTTCTGCCATGCTGGAGGTTAAGTCAACGTCAAAAGGGTTTCTTCCTCCCCGGATGACCATGGTGCAACGGGATGGTATCTCATCGCCTGCCGCAGGCCTGGTGATCTACAACACCGATGTTAAAGGATTGAACCTGTTTGACGGGACCAAGTGGACCACGCTCAGTGATGGGTTTCTTTGTGAGTTTAGTCAAGTAGTTGATGCAGAAGGCCATATATATAACACTGTCCTGATCGGCGATCAATGTTGGATGGCTTCCAATCTGAATATCGGTACGCGCATCAATGTAGGTGCATATCCTGCTGATAATGGGACGGTGGAAAAATATTGTTATGAGAATAACGAATCCAATTGCAATACCTATGGAGCATTGTATGGATGGGCAGAGGCCATGCAGTATGTCAAAACCGAAGGCGCCCGTGGTATCTGTCCTAACGGGTGGCATATCCCAACTCACAACGATTTTTTGACCCTTGTAAATTTATACGGAGGTCAAACACTCGCTGGAGGACCGCTAAAAGAGACCGGCACTGCTCATTGGGCTGCACCCAATACAGGCGCCACCAATGAAAGTGGGTTTACCGCTTTAGGAGCAGGCTGGATTGTATACCAGGATGGTCCCGGAACCCAAATTTCCTATGAATGGCATGTTTATACCTATTTCTGGGGTTCATGCTGGACTCACGAAGGGAGTGATTTTGCTGATGTTCTTAAACTTCATTACTACTATGCCTATGCGGAAATCGATGGACGGCAACTCGAACATATCGACGGTATGTCGATTCGGTGTGTGCGCTCTGATCCTGCCGACTGAAAGACTTGAGTGAATTTAATACAGAATTGTATGCAAGAGAAAAAGACAACACCAGACGCTCATTATTTGAGTTTATTTTTATCGCTTATCCTTGGTTACCTCTTGGCCGTTCCGGCTTCGGCCCAACTGGGAATCAATTCTACCAATGCTGCAGCCGATGCGAGCGCTATCGTAGATATATCATCCACCACCAAGGGATTTCTCCCTCCACGGATGACAACAGACCAACGCAAAGCCATTGCCAGTCCGGCCGAAGGATTGGTTGTATACAACACAGACCATCAGTCCATCGAGGTGTACAACGGAGAGGTATGGACCACCAATACCGGGCAATTCAAATGCGGCAATACACAAATCAAGGATACTCAAGGGCACCGGTATGAAACGGTACTGATCGGGACTCAATGCTGGATGGCGGAGAATCTGAACAGTGGTAACCGGATCAATGGATCGGTTGACCAATCCAACAATAGCATCATTGAAAAGTATTGTTTTAATGACAATGATGCCAATTGTGACGAATATGGAGGCCTGTATCAATGGAATGAAATGATGCAATACGTAACCACGGAGGGAACGCAGGGTATTTGTCCCACCGGATGGCATCTGCCTACCCTGACTGAATGGGCAACACTGGTTGCTTTCTTAGGCGGGTCAACCATTGCCGGAGGTAAGATGAAAGAGACAGGAACAAATCATTGGTTGGTACAAAGTATAGGAACCACGAACAGCTCGGGTTTTACCGCGTTGGGGGCCGGCTATTTATATGAAAGTACATTTTATGATTTAAAAGGCTCCTGCAATATCTGGACATCCAAAAAAGAGATTATTGGGGATGTGGCCTGGTACTATTCCATATGGGATTCAGAAGATACGATCATACTAGATTCCGGATCATATGATTTGGGATTTTCTGTCAGATGCATTCAAGATTAAATATATGATATCAAATTATTTACCCATGAAAAAAAATTACCTGGTTCTCTTTGCGATAATAGGAGCATGGATCCTGACTAGCACTCCCTGTATTACATCCGCTCAAACCAATTACGACACCGCTGGATACCTTCCACAGGTCAGACTGGTTGCATCCAATGGTTTTAATCCTTTCGTGATGAAGAGCCAGCAAGAATTAGTGATCAGAGTCAGTGAGCTGCCTTTAGGCACTTCGGGTACTTCGGGTACCTCCAGGGTCTATTTCGGGTTCGTGGATCATACGTTTGCGAAAATCGGCCCGGAACACACCGTTACCGGGAGTAACTTGGCGGAAGCAGTGTGGACTGTGAATCTGGACACTTGCAATTTTCCCCTCTCCACGCAGTTCAGGATGGAGGTTCAGTGGAGCGGCGATAGCATTGCTAACTGGTACATCCCTTTGGGAAACCTTCCCGATACCATGAAACTTGGCTGTTCATACGGGTGGGGACCCTATATCTCGAATCAATATCCTTTGAATGACTCGTTATGGAATCCGGTGGATCCCCAAAAAAACACCATTGTTTTAAAGAATCTCCCGCCACGAACTACCAAGGTGATGTTTTATCTTCTTGAAGGGGATTACACCATTATCGATTCGGTGGAATGTTCGCCGTTACCTCATCACGATTACCTTGATTCGGCCCGGATTGTAAATGCCGTCATGACGGACCTGCCGTTATCAATCCGGTTTATCCTTCCGGTTGCTTATTGTGAAGGAGGGCCTGCTACCGGAGTCCATGCATTGCACAAGATGGTTTTGCTCCCTCAACCCCCGAAATTTTTCTGCACTGTCAATGACACAACCCATACAGATTCCATTCCGGCCATCAACCAACGTCCTATGGGAGGCCAGGTAGCAGTGGTTGACAATGTCAAGCACGGAGAGGCCTCTAACCGGAGTTTCGGATGGGAAAAGCAACGTGGGATATATTCATTTGTCGTGGCTACCGATGATTTTACCATTGGCGCATGGGTACTTCCTGATGTCGACACGATCAATCAGGCTACGAATGGGGAGATGACTTTTTTAACTGCTGATTCTGCCTGGAGTATCTCCCTGAAAAAAGCCTCCGGTTCACTTCAACTGATCTATTACCGGAATATCCGGCATGAACGGCTGGACATCTTCACGGCCACATTGGAGTCGAACTCTATTCTGGATGGGAACTGGCATCATATCGCATTTCTCAACCAGGGGCTCGGTACCCCCCAAAAGGGCACTTTTTATCTTGACGGTCAGCCTTTAACAACCGAAACCAACTGGAACAGTTACCACATGGCGTCAGGCAGTAGTACGGTCTATCTCTATGGCAGGCCGCTCAAGTTTGGCGGATGCAACGCGCTGGCCAAGAACTCATTTGATCGCAGTTTTATCAAACGGATGGATGAGATCAGGATCTGGAACAGAACTTTGTTACTGGATGAGCTTCAGGCCAGCATGCACGACATTCAGCTCCAGGATGAGTATCTGATCGGATATTGGAATTTTGACGACAAAAACTGCCGGTTGAATTTCTTCGATGACCTCAGCTTTCAGAATAACGGTGGAATATTCCGCGAAGGCGCAACCCTCGCCGGTGGGGAGCCACGGTTTTCCCGGAAAGATACCCTTCTTCTGATCTCCAGCAACACCCAAACCGATTCGGTTAGATTCTCTTTTGTAGATGAGGACAACCGCGTAATCGATTCGGTAACGATTTTATCGCCAGGCGGTAAAGCCCGGTTATTATATAATCTCTCCGCATTGCCTTTCGGGACCCGGTTATTGCGCACCCACGAATATTATCAGGAGGAGACCGACTCCGGTTTTATCCATGAATTTCTGATGCGTATCATCCCGCCGGCGCCAAAAACCAGCGCCCGTAACGGGTGGGGAAACTATTACCGGCGATCCTGGTCCAATACGCCACCCAGTATGGCAGACAGCGGTTGTTTATACAACGCGGTAACGGTAAGCGGATTGCCGGAAAATACCTGGAAAATTACTACCGGGCTGGCGCCCATGGGGATGTTGAATCATCCTTATGATACCATCACTTTTTATAACAACTCCAATCCGTACCAGCACTCTTTATCCCTTGATGGAAAAACAAACTTCATCTCCACCTCCGCTGTTACCGAGGTACCCGAAGCCTACACCCTTATGTTCTGGTTCCGTAGCACGACAAAAGAAGGCGGCATCATGGCGATGTTTACCAACAATATTGGTGGCGGACCGGCAACGAGGATGAATCATCTGGTCGCGATGAAAGAGAATGGCTCTCTGCTCTACAACCTGCTCCTCAACCTTGGAAATAGCCAAATATCCCTACATGCCACAGGCCAGTACAATGATGGCGTATGGCATCACCTTACCGCCGTCGTCACCCCTTTTCGGCCACCGTATAAAATGGGAAAAGCATCTTTATTCATTGACGGAAACATCGTGGATGAAAAGTGGTTAATAAAAGATCTGGTCACTTTTCCGGGGCATTGGATGTTCGGAAAGTGCCAGGATTCCGTTCCACCGGTGATCCGTGACAGCGTGGCTGCCCATTTCCAGGGCTCATTATCGGAGATCAGTTTGTGGAACGATCCATTGGATTATAGCAGGATCAATCGTGCCATGTACCTCCCTTCGCTGGACACCATGCAACATGTTATTCACTATTACAAACTGGATGAGGGGTCAGGGGATCTGGTGAAAGACAGCAAAGGATCACTGAATGGGACACTGGAAGGAGGTCCGCAAAAATGGTTTACAGATCCCGGACTAAATACAGTCACCTGGCATCAGGATATGATTGCCGGAGGTCAGGCCGGCGGAACCTTTTTCGTGAAAGCCTGGAGTCCTGAATGCGATACCGGCCGGACTTACCAATTGGGCAGGTTTAATTTAATAGACCCCATCCATACTTCTGACAATTCACTTTTCACCTACAGATTTTCTCAGGGACTCGGATATTTTGACATGGGCAACTCACTGACTCAGATGGTTGACGTCAAGGTAGAGGATCAGATGGGGCAGCATCCACAGGGATATATTTTTGTGTACGAAGTATATGGCCCTGACGGACATCTTTTCCAGATGGATTTTGACACCGTTCCGGGACCTATCCTGGAGTATAGTTTCGCAATTGAACTGGGCGACCTTCCCATAGGCAGCTTTTTGATCATGGACATCCTGGATGGCTATTCCACTGAACGGATTGGACAAGCCTGGTTCCCGATACTGATCCGGCCTTTTGTTCCGCCAAAGATTCATGGCGATTTTGGCCCCTTCATCCAGGCAATTGCCCCAGGGACCATGAAAGCGATCAACACCTTTACCATCAAAACAGCTGATATTGATGAACTGGGAAATATTAAAGCCAAGTTCTATACCAGCAAAGGGATTTTCATTGATGAACTGGATGCGATGCCGGTGGGTGCCGGTAATGAGACCTGGCTGGTAACCTACGATATGGCGGAACTACATCCCCCGTTCACAGGGATGGAACTGGAATATTATTTAGGTCAGAATCCTGACCCTGTTGTGGTTCAAGGCCCCTACGATATTACCATCACCCGAACCAGGCCCTATTGGTTCGATTTTTGTAAATCTTCTGATTTTTCCGACATCAAAGAAGATTCAATCAACAAAGTCGTGACCTTTAATCTCAGATCTCCTTTGGAGGATCCGGTCTCTTTTAACAACGATGTAAGCATTGTCCTTCCAAAAGATGTACCACTTCTAAGCGGAGTCCTCGGCATGCTTTTCAGTCCGTGCATGGAGATCAAGCTGAAATTCAATATCGATTCACTGAAGCTGGAGATTGATCCTTCCGACACACCTAATCTCTATCAGGATGTTATCCATATTGGCGCGGGAAAACGGAAAGATTTCCGGATCGATTTCACCAAGGATGAAAATAATAGTTACGAACTGGATGCCGATGACAACCTGTTTGCAACTCAGAATTTCCACTTTTCTGCCGGGATGACTACCGAACTGGAGTCCATCGCACAGATGGGTGAGGAGATCAAAGAGATCATCGACATTGCCGGTAGTATGAATCCGGAAAGCGCTATCATTTCACCCTCCTTCTCTATCTCCTACAGCGGCAACTTTAATTATGCCAGCCGCCTTCATCTGAAGCTGGATACCATTGACGGTCAGAGTCAATGGGGATCATACGGCAACCTGAATGTTACTGCCCGCGAAGGCACTCCGGGATACGAAGAGAGTGCCTCCTACCATTTTTACGGAGGTTCGTTCGGCGTGGAATTTGAGATCGGAGCCAAACTCCTGGAGGGGCTGGTGGAGGGCGATTTCTGTGTCGACATGAGATTTAATGCAGGATACGGACACTCCTACATCACCCTTCCCAAGAACGACACCCGGTTTCTGAAAGATCTCTGCATGGATATCCATGGGAAAGTGGTTGTGAAAGAGCTCTGGGGGCTTGCCTCACAAACAGTTTGGGGACCAACTCTGTTTTACTCTCATCGTTTTTGGGGAGATGACATGGATGATTGTTTTGCAGAAGACGACTCGGGAGACTCGCCCCTGGCCGGAGATTTCATCCCGGTCAGCAAATTTATCAAAACGCCGTTGGCTTACCCGCAAGCTTCAATCACCACTTCGGCCAATTACAACCTATTTACCTGGCTTGAGAAAGGGGATAGCTTGGGTGAACGCCACTTACGTTCACGCTTCCTGATGAACAAAACAAAAAAATTCTCTGATAAGCTTACCATCCACAGTAACACACATGCCATAAATAATCCGGTAACAGCGGGATTCAGCGACAGTACAGTGTTGATCTCCTGGTCGCAGTCGAGGTACACCGGGCTCACCCTTTCTCATCAACGAAGTGATCAAATTATCCGCAAATTTGCCGAATCCCAGGATGTATGGTATGCGGTGTTTGATATCACCACCGATAGCATCCTTCAGATCGATCACATTTATGATGATCTTTCCGGGATGACTACCGGAAGGGCTGAAGCGAAACCATCCCTTGCGGTCCTTTCTGAATCCCTGGCCGTGCTCGTGTGGCAGGTGGCTAATCTCGATAACCATACCTCTGACCTCTGGTATGCCACTCTTTCCAAATCAAGTGACACATGGATTCCCAGTCACCCGGCACAAATTGTTGGTATCAATGGGATTGAGACCAGTATTTTCCTGTCAAAAACGGATGAAAACAGAGCGGTTATGACCTGTTTGAGCAACCCGTCACAGGAGAGTGCAACGAACCGGATTCTTACACTCTCCTTCGATGGAAACCACTGGAGTGATGCAGTTGTTCTCTATGAAGAGCCTAACCACTATATCAATTTCCTGGATATGGAATTTACAGAAACGTTTGGAGGGGTTGTTATTTCCTCGTATGTTACCGATACTTCCCGCATCAATTATGAAGTCATCTCGCTGATTCCATGGAATGCAGTGATAAGTAACTGGATGGAAACACCGGTGAAATTACTGGTTGACTCAGTGCACCACTTCCAATACCCCCAGATCTCCATTAATAACGATGGAAAAAGCACGATAGCTGTCAAACTGGAAAAATTCGCGATCAAAACCTCGGATCAACGGATCAGCCAGATCGATCTGTTATCGGGCGATCTTTCCCTTCCTGCCGGGCATTGGTATCACATAGCCGCCAACTCTTTGGTATGCGATACCACCAAACAGGTTTCCGCGATCAGTTTGTCGTATGTCGGAGTGGACACCCTGATGTTACTCACCCAGGAGTATGTCATGCTCCCGGGCAACACGCCCTATATCCCTGTCCATGGCCAAACCTGGGGGAATCCTTACATGAATCAGGTGCTTCGTTGTTTTTCTGTGATCCGGGACAGCATCATTGATAATGTGCCCGAAAGCGAATACAATGTGGGAATCGAAGATCCCATGCCGGTGGAGTCGGAAGCGATTTTATTTCAGACGTTCCCCAATCCGTGTACGACACACTGCACAGTTGTAATTGATCTTCCCGCTCAGACGCACATCACCCTGCAACTGTTTAATATGAATGGGTATCTGATCAGTACTCTTGCTGATAAAACGCTGCAACCGGGGATGTATAACTTGCAGGTGAACAGTTCCCTTCTGCAGCCAGGCACCTATATTTACAAGCTCACAACAGATCATTCAATCCTGACCCGCCGGATGGTTGTAATCCGCTAGGTAACAATAAAACTCACAACATGCAAAAGCAACGAAATCTCATTCGCTCGCTGCCACTACAGGTAATGATCAGGCTATTCGTTATCCTATCTGTGATGATAGGATGGAATTTAGTGGCTTCCGGTCAGTTTATGAAAAATTCCGGCGTCAGAATCGTTATAGATGAAAATAGCGGGATCTATCTCCAGGGGGATTATTTCACTACATCCGCCGTGGGAACCATCGCTTTAGACGGAACGTTGTCTCTGACCGGATATATGACAGCAACCGCAGGCACTCTTTTTTCTTCCCCTGATGCCACTGGAGTTCTAAAACTTACAGGTCATACCACGAATTATTTATCACAACCCGGGATACTCACTGTAGATGGCTTGTGGATTAACCTGGCAACGACTTTAACGTTGACTCCGAATCAACAGATGACCATCAAGGGTTCTTTGGTTGTAGATGGCACGGCCGACTTGTATTTGCAATCATCCGGTGAGTCAACAGCCTCACTCATCATGGAGGGAAGCGCCACTGGTTCCGTAATATGTCAACGGCATATTGATGGCTGGACAGATAATGACGATGGATGGCATCTGCTCTCCTCTCCGGTCATAGATCAATCTGTCAATCCAAATTTTACAGTTGATCCGGAAACGGATTATGATTTTTATCTGTGGTCGGAACCGGATGGTTTGTGGGTCAATTATAAAAATTCCACGGAACCACCAACCTTTTTTACTGCCAATGGCAACAGCAACAACTTCGTCTCCGGGCGGGGGTATCTGGTAGCCTATAAATATACATACACCAAAATGTTCTCGGGATCACTCCATTCCTCCAGTGTAGTGGTATCAGGACTAACTAATACAGAAGGGGATACACATACCGGATGGAACCTGGTTGGCAATCCTTTTTCCTGTGCGCTGAAATGGAATAAGACCTCCGGACCTGGCGGATGGAATCTAAACAATATAGGGGGAATAGCAAAAGTATGGGATGAATCGGAAGCTAGCTATACCGACATCAGCCAGGGAGAGATCATCCCTGCTACACAGGGCTTCATGGTACAAGTGTCGGATGCAGGGACCGGATCGCTGAACCTCTTTGCTGGTGACAGGACTCATTCTCCAATCAATTGGTATAAAGATCACGAGGTAAATGTCATCAGGTTACGTGCAGTGGATCCTGCGGGGAGTAAATCACAGGAAACAGTGATCAGGTTTCATGAGGCAGCAACCGGATCATTTGATGCGGACTATGATGCCCATTTTCTGGGAGGGTATGCTCCCCAATTTTATTCGGTCTCCAACGGGCATGAGGTCTCCACCAATGCATTGTCCATGCTCACGGATGAATTACGAATCCCATTGTATTTTATCAAAAATGAAAACACACTCTTTTCGATAGAAGCCGATAGCCTGATGGATCTTATTCCTGCTTATCCGGTCTACCTGACAGATCGCAAACTGGGCGTCACCCAAAATCTGACACGTGACCGTGTTTATACATTTATCGCATCTGACGGGGATGACCCCTACCGGTTTGATTTGCATTTCAAAGCGGTTGGAGTGAGTGAGTCTCAACCCACTTCATCGGTACAAATCTGGAGTAACGATCAAACCTTATACATCAGAAATCCGCACTCCCTCACAGGGATTGTCGACATCGTCAGCATGACTGGTCAGCGGATCCTGCAGGTTCCGTTGACCGACGAATTGCTTCAGCAACATCAGCTTCAGGTGGCTACAGGAGTCTATTATGTCAGAGTCTATGGACAGCAAGTCTTCGGGTCGCGGAAGGTATTTTTCAATTAAACAGCACTCTCATGAAACTATGGAACATCTTTTATCTCCTGACTTTTGCGTTCTTTTTCCTCTTCTCTGGTCAGCCACTTTCGGCTCAGGAACCACCTCCTCCACCAGGAGAACATGGATCTGAAGGCAATCAGGATCCACGCGGAGCTCCAATCGATGGTGGATTAGGAATTCTTTTAGGCTTAGGAGCAGTTTATGGAAGTTGGAAGGTATACAAAAGCAGGAAGAAGGAGTCCGATCAGGAAATAGAGGAGAATTAATTAGGCTGGACTCATTGTTTTTTGATAGCATCCAGCATATCGAACCACCGACGTTCCATGGATTGGATCAGTGTGAATTGCACCTTGGCCCGTTGCAGGTTGTGCCCGGGGTGATGGATCTTGTAGTAAGTATCCCCGTTAATGTGGTCGGTAAGAAACCGCAGGCCGATGATATAGGTCATAAACTTTGCCGAAAAGGCAAGGTGATCAATCTCAGTCTTTGTTAATGTGCTTCCCGCGCTTTCAAGGAATCCTTTTGAGTATGCGTCAAACAGGTTCAGATCGATCCTTACTTTGCTAAGATCGGGTTCATCCTCGTCGGCCGTGCTTGCTCCCGTACGGATCGCATCCCCAAAATCAAACAAAGCAGATCCCGGCATCACTGTATCCAGATCAACAATACAGATAGCTTTATCTTTGGAGTCGAACAGGATATTGTTGAATTTGGTGTCGTTATGCGTAACCCGCACTGGAAGCCGACCGCTCTCCATCAATCGGTTAATGGAATGCATCTCCTGCGTCCTCTCACGCACAAAACGAATCTCATCCGAAATCCGGGATACGAGATCCGCACTATCATGTTCAATGGCCTCGTCAAACTGCTCCAACCTCCAGGTAATGTCATGAAAACGGGGGATGGTTTTAGCTAATGCTTCAGGAGAAATATTAGCGGTCAAGACTTGGAATAGTCCAAACGCTTTCCCTCCTTCATAGGCCAATTCCGGATTCTCAATTCTATCGTAACTGAAACTATCCGGAATATGAAAATAGAGTCTCCAGAAGTCGCCTTCCCGGTCTTGGTAAAAAAGGTCTCCTTCACGCGTTGGTATGAGCTCAAGGACTTGAATGTTATCGTATTGATGCTTCTTGCTGGCTAGCTGCCCTCTTATATGTTGGGTAACAACCGCAATGTTATTCATCAACCCCTGAATATCCTTGAATATCTGATGGTTGATCCGTTGCAACACATAATTCGGAGCGTGGTCAGGAGATGTGGTAACAAGATAAGAGTCGTTGATGTGGCCGGAGCTGATCGAAGAAATTGACATGGGGGAACCCTCAATGGAAAAAGCGGCTACAATGGGTGCGAGTTCGTTCATGCTACAAATATGGTATTTTTTCTTTGAAAAGCCACTCCCCTTAAAATTCCCTATTTTAGCCGCTTCATTGTTGAAAATAACCTGACCCCATGGCTGAAATTACAAAGAAAAAA
>Ga0268284_1001190_pt1 | contig 14270 bp, 10 predicted proteins | sample saktaG_14_FD_190137 | JGI IMG/M metagenome (GOLD analysis project Ga0268284, IMG submission 190137) | Saline water microbial communities from Sakinaw Lake, British Columbia, Canada - sak_2013_06_06_40m | ecosystem: Environmental > Aquatic > Non-marine Saline and Alkaline > Saline ... | reverse complement strand
TGCTACGCTTGAGTGTCGCTCATGATACTCGCTTCGAGGTGTGCGATATGGAGGTCAAACGGCAAGGGGTGTCGTATACGATCGACACAGTGCGCGAACTCATGACACGTTATCCGGATACGCGCTTTTCGCTCGTGATGGGCATGGACTCCCTGCTGGACTTGTATCGGTGGCGGCAGGCCCATGAGCTTGTCTCCTTATGTGATATTGTGACGGTTCAGCGTCCAGGGTGTGATGAAACGCCCGCCCTCTCTGATTTACACTTCCCTTTGGATGTGGCGGAGAAAATACTTAAAAATTGCGTGCGAGGACGGCTATGCGACATCTCATCGACAGAGGTCCGTCAGCGTATCGCAGAAGGGCGTTCCATTCGTTACCTCGTGCCCTTGGCCGTTGAAGCTTACATTCTTCAGAATAAGTTATGGGTATGATCTATTTTATCAGCGGAATTGATACGGATGCAGGGAAGACCGTTGCGGTCGGCCTGATGGCGCGCTATTTAATGAAGCAAGGCGTGCGCGTCATTACCGCCAAGCTGGTGCAGACGGGCAATGACGGCTTTTCAGAAGACCTTCTCAAGCATCGCGCCATGATGGGGGTCGATGCGTTTGAAGAGGACACGGCTGGCTTGACCGCGCCTCAGATCTTTACGTTTCCGGCGTCGCCGCAGTTGGCTGCGAAACTGGAGAACCGCATTGTGGATGTCGCTGCGATGCGTAGCGCTATGCGCTTGTTAGCGACACGTTATGACATTGTATTGGTGGAGGGGGCAGGGGGGGTGGCGGTTCCGTTGACGGATGAGCTGCTGACGATTGACTTAGTTGCACAGGAAAAGTGGCCGCTGATTCTCGTGACATCCGGAAAGCTTGGCAGTTTAAATCACACGATTCTTTCATTGGAAGCGGCATCCAGCCGTCATGTGCCCGTGGCGGGAATTGTCTACAACTTTTGTGCGTCTGCACATCCGATCATCGATGAAGACACGCCGCGTCAAATTGTGAAGTGGGCCGATAGGCTTGTTAAAATTCCAGAAGTTAATTTTTCCGCGCTTCCTGACATTGATTTTTCTCTGATTTTTGAATGAGGACGTATGACGGCCGAAGAAAAAACAACCATTGATCGACACCATGTCTGGCATCCTTATGCCTCGATCTCTGTGCCTCCTGCCGTTAACAGGGCTGTGTCTGCGCGGGGCACGAAGATTTGCCTTGAGGATGGAACGGAGCTTATTGATGCGATTTCGAGTTGGTGGTGCGTGGCGCATGGGCATAACCATCCAACGATTGTGGCGGCCATCCGTGACCAGGCCGAGCGGATGGCGCATGTGATGTTTGCGGGCTTTACGCATGAACCTGCCATTGAGCTGGCAGAGGCGCTGATGAAACAGTTGCCGTCGGGCCTCGATAAGATTTTTTTTACAGATTCCGGCTCGATTGCTGTTGAGTGCGCTGCAAAGATGGCAGTCCAATATCAGCTCGCGCGCGGACATGAAAAGCGTTGCAGGCTCGCGGCATTGAAGGGCGGATACCATGGCGACACGTTGGGCGCGATGGCCCTGAGCGACCCCAATGGCATGCACACGCTCTTCAAGGGTATGTTGCCGACCCATTTCTTTGCAGAGCAACCGAAGGTCCGTTTCGGTTCAGAATGGGATGACGCGGATTTTGATTCCATGCGGGTATTGTTGGATGAGCATGGCCATGAAATTGCGGCAGTGATTGTCGAACCGATTTTCCAAGGCGGCAATGCTATGTGGTTTTATCATCCCGAGTATTTGCGTGCGTTGCGCAAGGCCTGTGATGCGCAGGGGATTTTACTGATTTTCGATGAGATTGCGACAGGCTTTGGCCGGACTGGAAAACGCTTCGCCCTAGAACATGCGGGAGTGAAACCAGACATCATGACTGTCGGGAAAATCCTGACAGGCGGGAGCGTTTCCTTGGCAGCCGCGATTACGACACGACACGTGGCCGAGACCCTTTGCGGCGGATCCGCCGGCGCATTTATGCACGGGCCGACCTATATGGCCAATCCAATCGCCTGCGCTGCTGGATGTGCCGCGATGCGCGTGATGGAAACGTACGATTGGCAGAGCGCGGTCCTGCGTATTGAGCATGAATTGAAGAGCCAGTTAGAGCCTTATCGCCAGTGCGCAAACGTTAAGGATGTGCGTGTGCTTGGTGCGATTGGTGTGCTGGAACTCCATGAAATGCCAACCCCGGAACGAGTCCAATCCATCGTGCGGGAAACAGGCGTCTGGCTCCGTCCTTTCGACCAGTATCTCTATGCCATGCCTCCGTTTGTGACGTCTCCGGACGAAATTCTGCGGATTACGCAGGCCATGGGGCGATTGGCTGAATTATAAAAAAAACGGATTTTCATCTCTTTTGCGGTTGTAACCGCAGACAATAAACAGTATATTAATTGCTTTTCTTTTTCCGCTTAAGAAGAAGAGACGAGCAAAAGTAGGCAAGTAAGGAGTCTAGAAAATGGCCAGAACCGTTCCATTGAGTCACGTCCGTAACATGGGTATTATGGCGCACATTGATGCAGGCAAGACGACCTGCAGCGAGCGTATTCTTTTTTATTGTGGCAAAAACTACAAGATTGGCGAAGTGCACGAAGGTGCTGCGACCATGGACTATATGATCCAGGAACAGGAACGCGGCATCACGATCACATCCGCAGCGACCTCGGTGACGTGGCGTGATCACCAGATCAGCTTGATTGATACTCCGGGGCACGTAGACTTTACCGCAGAAGTTGAGCGCTCTCTCCGTGTATTGGACGGGGCGATCGCCTTGTTCTGTGCAGTCGGTGGTGTGCAGCCCCAGACCGAGCAAGTGTGGCGTCAGAGCGAAAAGTATGAAGTGCCTAAGCTTTGCATGATCAACAAGATGGATCGCGTGGGTGCAGACTTTTTTGGCGTCATTGACGAAATCCGTTCAGAGCTCGGCGGAAATCCAGTCCCGATGGTCTATCCGATCGGACAGGGTGAAAACTTCGCGGGTCTTGTGGATTTACTGAATATGAAGTCGCTGACCTTTGATGAAGCCTCGCGGGGTGTTAAGATTATTGAAGGCGAAATTCCAGCGGACATTCTTGAGGAGTGCAAGAAGTGGCATGTCGAGATGATGGAGAAGGCTGCCGAGCAGGATGAGGCGCTGATGGAAAAGTATCTCGGCGGTGAACTCTTGACGGTGGAGGAGATCAAGCATGGCCTCCGCATTGGAACCATGGCACGCAAGTTAGTCCCTGCTTATTGCGGAACGGCCTTTAAGAACAAAGGCGTCCAGCCCTTGTTAGATGGCGTGATAGATTATCTGCCCTCCCCACAGGATGTGGGCACGATTCATTCCGCTGACGATCAGGAAAAATTCCGCGAACCAAAGGATGACGCTCCGTTCTCCGCATTGGCGTTCAAGATTCTTTCAGATAAGCACATGGGGAAGATCACTTTCATTCGTATCTATTCCGGCACGCTGAGGGTCGGCTCCCCCATTCTTAACAGCACCTTGGAACAGGAGGCGCGTATTGGTCGCCTGTTCCGCATGCACGCAAACCGTCAAGAAGCGTTGGAAGAAGCTTATGCAGGTGATATCGTGGCGGTGGTTGGCTTGACCAAGACACGTACGGGCGATACGATTTGTAACCCTGATAATCCGATTGTGTTGGAATCCATCGAATTCCCCGCGCCGGTTATTTCGATTGCTATCCGTCCGTCATCCCGTAATGATAATGAGAAGCTTGGAATGTCTCTGCATTCACTGGCCATGGAAGATCCGACATTCCTTGTTCGTTATGATCAGGAAACGGGCGAAACAGTTATTTCCGGTATGGGCGAGCTTCATTTGGAAATCATTGTCGACCGTCTGCGTCGCGAATTTGGCGTCGAATGCGAAGTCGGCAAACCTGAAGTTGCCTATCGTGAAACAATTCGTCATAAAGTCGAAGGTGAATATAAGCACGTCAAGCAGTCGGGCGGTCGTGGTCAGTATGCCCACGTCTGTTTGCGTCTGGAGCCTCAGGAACCCGGTCGTGGTTTTGCTTTCGTCAACGATGTCAAGGGCGGCGTCATTCCGAATGAATACCTCCCAGCAGTCGAAAAGGGCGTTATCAAGGCCATGGAAAGCGGCCCCTGCGGCGGCTTCCCCGTGGTGGATGTCAAGTGTTCTGTCTATTTCGGATCGTATCACGAAGTCGACTCGAACGAATTTGCGTTTATCGAGTGCGCACGTCAGTGTTTCAAGAATCTGTTTATGAAGGGCAATCCGCAACTCCTCGAGCCGATCATGAGCGTCGAAGTGGCTGTCCCGGAAGATTACATGGGTTCAGCGACCGGTTCAATCTGCGGTCGCCGCGGACGTGTCGAAGGCATGGACGAGAAGGCGGGCGTCAAGTTGGTGCGCGGTTTTGTACCGCTCGGCGAAATGTTCGGTTACTCGAACTCGATCCGTACGATGACACAAGGACGTGGAACCTTCACGATGGTCTTCGAACACTATGAGGGTGTTCCTTACGAACTCGCTGAGACGATTATCGAGAAGCGCAAAAAAGAGGGCAAGGTTCGCTAGTCGGCTAACCAGCCAAACAGAAAAGAACCGCAAATGGTGTTGCCGTTTGCGGTATTTTTCTTTTGGTCAATGGTCAAAGCAAGTAATAACTATAATTTGGTTTCCTCTCCTCCCGCTTTTTGATATTGTGTAAAAATATTTCATAGACGTGTATGATGTTGATCCCGGTTCTGCCGGCATAGGAGGTTCGAGATGATAGTGACGAAACGTGTTTTTGTTGTGTTGGCCCTGTTGTCTGTAGCAGGTGTGCATCTTTTGACGGCAGAAGAGGCTAAGAAATATCCGTTGGCGGGCGCAGACGAGTCAACCCCGTCGCGCAGTCATTATTTCTCCTGGATCGACAACACCAACGAAGGTTCCACGGAGCAGCAGACGCTGGCCAATCTGGATTTTTTCAAGTGGCTCCATGATGAATATGGCATGGATCTGGATATCTATGCGCTCGATGCTGGGGCTATCGATGCTCCTGGCTATTATGGAAGCACCGATTCCGAGAGATTCAAAAAACAATTTCCCAACGGCTTCGGACCGCTCGCAGCGAAAGCGAAATCCTTTGGTTGCCGCTTAGGGGTGTGGTTGGGACCCGATGGCTTCGGTACGACACCACAAGAAGAAAAAGCCCGTACCGACATGCTGGTCACCTTGTGCCGTGATTTCAATTTCCACCTGTTCAAAGTGGATGCGGTGTGCGGTCAGTTGCGCACAGAGAAACAGGATGCATTTATCAATATGCTGAAGGAGTGCCGGAAATATTCGCCGGATTTGATCGTGCTGAATCACCGCTTGGATCTCGGGCACGGCCTGCCTTACGTCACGACAGAGCTATGGGCTGGTGAGGCCTATATCGATGTCTGGAGGGGCAACGAGGGGACCGCCACCCATAACCGCGCCATCACGATTGAGCTTGGTTTGCCGATCAATGAAGCGACGGGCAAACCCAAACGCCTCGTTGAAGACCATGGTGTCTGTCTTTCTTCGTCCTTGGATTATTGGGAGGATGACCTGTTCCTCCAGGCCTTTTCGCGCAATCTGATCTTGGCTCCCCAGTTGTATGGCAGTCCCTGGTTTCTGCGCGATGAGGAGTTTCCGAAGCTGGCTCGCATTTACAATCTCGCCCGCCATTATCGCGACATTCTCCCGCAGGGAATGTTATTGAAGGACAAGGCCGTTGGAACTAACGCTGTTTCGCGCGGCAATGAGACAACCCGTATCATTTCCTTGTGTAACCCTACCTGGAATCCGGCGACCTACACGGTGACCCTGACTGAGGGCATCGGCCTTGTCGGTGATGGTCCCTACGAAGTCCGGCGTTTGCATCCATCAGAGGAGATCCTTGGACACTTCAAGAAAGGCGAAAGCGTCAAGGTGACGGTGCCGGCGTTTCGCAGTTATGGAATGATTGTTTCTAGTGAACCCTCCCGCGAGTTGGGTGTCGCGGGTTGTTCCTACGAGGTGGTGCGCGATGTGCCGGGGAAACCCGCCCAGATCAAGCTGCTCGGTATGCCTGGAACGAAGGCCACGATTACCTTGCCCCCTCAGCCGCGCACGTTTACCAAAGCCACTCTCGATGGCAAATCGGCCGAGGGACTGTTATCGGGCAAGTCCCTGAAGGTTTCGTTCCCGGGCAAAGCACTCAAGCAGCCCTGGCACCGCAAGCTCGTAGACCTGAAGCCCGTGGAGGTTCCTGCGGATGCAGAAGCGCTCTATGAGGCTACCTGCTTTGCCGCAGACAACAACGCTATGGAAATACGATCGATCCTCCGCTCCGGCCCCAGTAAAATTCAACAGGTTAATGCTTCCCGCAATGCGTTCCTGGGACAACCCCTCCTGGCCGAACGCGGTGTCTGGGATCGCCTTCTTTTTGACCAGGAGCCGGGAACTTTCTTCCGCCTGTCCCAGAGTGCCATCTGGCAGGGTGCCCTTCGCATCGACATGGGAAAACCGACCGCTATCGATCAATTGGTGCTCAGGAATGTCGACCAGCTCTTTAAACCAAAAGAGATTTTTGTGTCCGCAGACTTGAAGGAGTGGACAGCCGTGCCGATCCGAAGCGAAGCTGAAAATTCAAGCGAGGCCACCGTCTTGAAGGGCAGCTATTCCGGTGTCAAAGAGTGGAGCACCATTCAGGTTCATCGCCTCACCAGTGATTTTCCAAAAGCGCTCAAGGCTGTGCGCTACATTAAAATTCCAGGCAAGGCGGTCAATATCGGCGAGGCCATGGGGTACTGTAAGAATGTCTTGATTGACAGCTCCTCGTGGCGCGCATCGAATGTTTTTGCTGACTACACCAAGGCACCAGCCCAGCGGGCATGGAGCGCTTCCTTCCGGTTGACAGAGGCCGCCAAAGGTTCCTATCTAGTTATTCCCTGTAATGGTAAGCATGGTCGTGACGGCGCTTATGCGTCGCTGCGGATGAATGGACAGTGGATCGGCGCGCCACGTCGCGCAAAGGCTTATCCGGCCAATCCATGGGAGACCGGCAATGGGCATCCTGATGCCAACTTCAGCTATTTCTTCCCGGTGACCGATGAGATGATGGGTCAAACCATCGATGCGGTTGTCATGCAATTCGAATCCGAGGGCAACCCCAAGATCCCCCTGGGTGAATTCAGTTCGGAAGTATGGATCACCGCGTACCCCATTCCGTATGTGTCCAAGGAGTTGGTGCTTGCAGAATAAGAAGATGAATGTTAAATCTTTATTTTCTTATAGGCTGCTGGCCGGCACCCTGTTCTTGATCGTGGTTTCCGCCCGTGCTGAACAATCTATCGAGCCGCTCGTTGTGCATCGCCCATTCGTGCAATCGGAGAAAATCCAAACGCGCACAGGTGTGCGGACGATGTTGCTCGTGCCGATGCCCGAGGAGCCAGCCTGGCAGGATATGGCATTTCTGGCTGCCGTGCCTGCAGCAACCGTGGTCAACAATGGCGCGCCTTCGCTTGTCGCTCTCGATGCAACCGCCACGCTCTCCTCAGAGGTTCTGGACTACGCCCGACGCTACCAGCCGGATAAGGTGTTTGTGCTGGGAGGTTCGGCGGAAAACCTTGTGGTGGCCGGCCGCACGAGTGATGTGATCAAGGCGAGTTCAGCCGAGCAAGCCGCATGCCTGCTGAGCGCGATGTTCTGGAAGACCTCTGCGATCGCGGTGCTATGTCCGACTAACAATTACGAGTCAGGACTCGTTGCAGCACCTCTCGCTGCACGGTTGCGCGCGCCACTCCTCTTTGTTGGTGCGCAAGGCCTATCGAAACCGACAGTCAAGGAACTGAGAAGGTTGGGGGTTCAGGAGTTGATCGTCATCGGAAACCTCTCACGCGGCGTGCCGAAGTTGACGCAAGTGGCTAAGCAGGTCACTGTACTTTCAGGCGCACGTGATGTCATGGCCTGGACGCGGCAACGCGGACTGACCGTGTCGTACCTTGCGGCTCTGAATCCGCTGGACCGCGAGAGGACGGTCATCAAGAAGCTGTCGCTGGCCGGAGCGCTTCTGGCAGCGGGGCGCCAGGGCCTGGTCGCTCCCTTGACGTATGATGTGCGGTGGAAAGTACCGTTCAAAGGTACGGAGCTGAAGGGCGAAGCGCCGGAGGGTCTGCCGAAGTCGGACGCGAAACCCAAGGAGGGCCGCATCGTCTTGGGTAAACATGAGTATGCGTTTATTTATACCAGCACCCTCAACAATAGCGACCGGAAGGTCAACATCGACCTGAATGGGGACGGCACGTACACCGGAGCCAAAGAAGGTCCTTTTGTAACCGGGGACACCGTGGATCTCGACGGCAAGCGCTACGCGATCACGCTGGGCGGCGGAAACAATGAGGTCGCCAAGCCGGCGGAGCTACATCTGACCTGGCCGCTGGCTGAGAACCTCGTCAACGACGACCTGCAACGTTACTACGAGGCTCTCGGTGCGTCGCCCGAGCACCTCTGCCTCGTGGGCTTTCCGGATGCGATCCCGCAGGCGATCATCGGCAAGGGCGGTATCGTTCAAGAACTGGCTTCCGACTTGCCCTATTCAAATGCAGATACCGACCCGTTCGCTGAAGTGGGCGTGGCACGCGTTATCGCAGAGAATGTTTCCTTCGCGACACTCTTCGCCAGTCGTGTCCTCACGTACACATCCTTGTTCGATGCGGAGTGGAAGGACCGGGCTTGTCAGGCTCGCTGGGAGAACACCTGTACGAAACAGTTTGAAAATGTTGGCTTCGACGCTTCGTACCTGCACACGAAGGAGAACTTGAAGTGGCTCGTGGCTCCAGCGGAGGGCAAGAAGGGGAAACGCGCGGGCACCTTCGAACAGGATTCGCCCCTTGCGCGATGCGCGGTAATGACGCACATGGATCACTCCTGGTGGCGCGAGATGGGCGCTACATTTTCGTGGGACGCGGAGGTGCTCCTGGCACCGGTGGTCATCGAGTCAGGCGGCTGCCTCACCACAGCCCTTGACCGCGAACCAGACTTCCGCTCGGTGATCGCACGCATGTTTCGAAAAGGCGCGGTCGCGTTCAGCGGAAATGCGAGGGAGGGGTGCGCGCCGCAGGAGCTCCAGCGCATGGAGTTTTGGAACGGAGCCCTGGCGGGGCAGACGATCGGTCAAGCCCATCGGCGCTCGATCAACAGTGCTCTCGTGACGATTCACGATAAGAAGGAAAACGCCGGAGGCGCCTACTGGTATCAGCTTCGCATCCGTACACAGTTCGGAGATCCAGCCTTCACCTTGCGTGTGCCTGCTCCGCCACGCTCAGCGCCTGCCCGAATCGCGGTGGACGGTGAGACTGTAACAGTCCATGCGCCTGCGCAATGGTGGCCGGTTAAAATGGTCGTGCCCGAAGACTGGAAGCAGTGGGCGGGTAAGGATCTCTTTGTCCTGAGAGGTTCCGGCACATACGCGCTCCGTCAGTGGTGTAATGAGCAGTATGACCGCGAGGAGACCTTCATGACGGCGGAGTTCACCACGCGCCGCCGCGTCGCAAAGATTGTGCAAGTTCAGAAACCGCCCGCTCCACTCGGCTGGAACGGTTCCTATTACGTCGATGAACACGCCGACGGATCACGGACTTATCGTTGGGCCGTGCGCGTGGCAGACTTTGACCAGATCAAGGGAGTCATGGTCAACGCCATTGAGCGACTCGATTATCAAATCACCTATCAGGAGTATAGCGCTGGCCAAGGAAAATAATGTTTTCAGGGGTGCGCAGCAGGACGCAATACAAGGATATTATGCTAAAGCAAGAAGACAGGAATGACTTGGTCAGTTTAGGGATATTGACCATCATTATTAATTTTACATTAATGTTTGTAAAAATAATTACAGGTGTTGTTGGAAATTCTTATGCGCTTATCGCGGATGGTATCGAATCCGCAGCAGATATTCTTTCATCGCTCATTACCTGGGCAGGGTTCCACCTGTCGCTCAAACCAGCGGATAAGGAACATCCTTACGGACATGGGAAGATCGAATCGTTGGCTGGCGTGTTCTCTGGTTTTTCATTGATCGCCGCGGCGGGTCTGATTGCGTATAACTCTGTAAAGGAAATCGTGACTCCGCATTTAGCGCCGGCTTGGTATACATTGCCTGTGTTGATTTTTATTGTGATTGTCAAGGAGACGTTGTCACGAAAAGTGCTCTGCGCGAGTGCCGAGGTCGGCAGTCATGCATTGAAAGGAGATGGCTGGCATCACAGGTCTGATGCGATTACGTCAGCCGCAGCCGCCATCGGTATTGCGATTGCGCTCTTTGGAGGAAAAGGCTATGAGATGGCCGATGATTGGGGCGCGCTCTTGGCGTGTATCATCATTTTGATTAACGGGGGTTTAATCATAAAAGGCTCCATGCACGATGTTCTGGATGGAACGGTTGACCAAGAATCCATTGATTCTGTAAACAAGACAACGATTAATATTTACCCGGTTGTTGATGCTGAAAAGATCAGAATCAGAAAAAGTGGTATTGGATGGTTCGTTGATATGCATGTGCGAGTTCCCTCTGAAATGACGATTTGGGACGGCCATGCGCTGAGTCATAAAATCAAAGGGGAAATCATGGCATCCAATAGACGCATCTATGATGTGATGATCCATTTGGAACCATCAAAAGAAGCGCCTTACAAAAAAGCATCTGTAGGATGAACGAATTTTTATCTGGAAAGGGTTAAACCGTGAGTAACAAAGATCTGCCTCAGTCTCAACAGGGTGATTTAAAAACAGCCTCTCTTGGACAGAAGCTCAAAGTTTTTATTGAGAACTTGCCGCCGAATCAAGTGACCTTGATGGAAATTCGCGATCTGATTGGTCAGGATGGTTTATTGATTCTTACGGCGTTCCTGACGCTTGTATTCATGGTCCCTGTTTCAATTCCCGGGGTGAGTACTGTTTTCGGCTTTGCGATTTTGTTGGTCGGCATCAGCCGTCTGTTTGATCGTAATTTATGGTTGCCCCAGCGCCTGGCTTCGCGGAAGTTGTCCTCTGACGGCATTCGTTCTGCGCTGACAAAAGGGAGCAAATGGCTGGATCGGCTGGATCGCGTCAGCCGTCCGCATCGCCTGAAGTGGCTGGTGGATGGCTGGATGATGACCACCGTCAACAATGGCGCGCTCATTCTCGGGGCTGTCCTGCTCATGGCACCCTTTGGCTTTGTCCCCTTCAGCAATACGCTTCCCGGACTTGCTTTGCTTTTCCTCGCGATCGGATTGCTGCAACGCGACGGGTTTTGCATCCTCTTGGGACATCTGCTGAATTTCTTTACGATGATCTACTTTGCCGTTCTCATCCTCGGGGGCGGAGTCGCCATTAAAGAAATATTTCAGCGACTGTTCGGCAATGGATAGGATTTAGAATTGAACCACAAAATCCACAAAAAACACAAAGATTCAAATCTTTTTTTGACAGGATGAACAGGATTTGCAGGATTGAATCACGGCTTAACAAGCGTATGCGTCTTGAATGATTGCCTAAAAATTTATATTTACCGTTAAAAAGGCTTAGGAAAATTAAAAAATGGCACTTGCGCGACTGTATCCTGTGTGATACAGTAATGGCATGATTCAAACGTACGAGACCCAGTACTATTCTTCATGGTTTTCACATCTGAGGGATCGCATGGCTAAAATGCGAATCTTGTTGCGAGTCCGACGGTTGACACTTGGAAATTTTGGGGATACTAAACACGTTGGCGAAGGTGTATCGGAAATGCGGATTCATTGTGGGCCAGGTTATCGAGTTTATTTTGTCCAAAGAGGAAAAGAGTTAGTCATTTTGCTGGCGGGCGGAGATAAAGGTAGCCAAACAAGCGATATAAAGAAAGCTATTGAGCTTTCGAAAATCTATTAGGAGGTTTTGTTATATGAAGGAAAAATTAAAAGTATGGGATGCTGCTGAGCATCTCAAGACGAAAAAAGACATGGCAACCTACATGGCTTGTGCTCTCGAAGAGGGTGATCCAGCTTTGATTGCAGCAGCCCTTGGCGATATCGCCCGAGCGCAAGGTATGTCAAAAGTTGCGAAAGAGGCTGGACTTGGACGCGAAAGCCTTTACAAGACGCTATCCATCGACGGGAATCCGGCGCTTGCAACAATACTTAAAATCCTTCATGCGCTTGGTTTGAAGCTTCAGGCCGTTCCAGCATAATCTGTAACTCTCGTTTTATTGGCTCTTCAGGAGTTTGATTTCATCACGCAGGGCCGCGGCGCGTTCAAATTCGAGGTCATGCGCGGCTTCCAGCATTTCGCGTTCAAGGTCGGCGATGACAGTCTGTACATTGTAGGCGTCTTGTGATTCAGCGACCATGCTGACTTCAATTTCCTCGGCCTCCTCGTAAAGCTTCAGCGATTCGTTGATCGCGCGTTTAATGCTTTGCGGTGTAATATGGTGTTCTGTATTGTACGCGCGTTGCTTCTCGCGTCGTGTCTGTGTGATCGTCATCATCTGTTGCATTGCAGCGGTTATCTTATCGGCATACAGAATGACGCGGCCATTGATATGGCGTGCGGTGCGCCCTGCTGTCTGAATCAGGGATGTGGCAGAACGCAGGAAGCCTTCCTTGTCTGCATCGAGGACAGCGACAAGTGCGACTTCGGGGAGGTCGAGCCCTTCTCGGAGCAAGTTGATGCCGACAAGGCAGTCGAAGGATCCTTTGCGTAACCGTCCCAGAATGTCAACGCGTTTGATCGCATCAATCCCGCTATGCAAATACTCCACGCGGATGCCGGTCTCATGCAGGTAAGCCGTCAGGTCTTCGGCTGTACGTTTGGTGAGCGTGGTCACGAGCACGCGGTCGCCTTGCTCTGCGCACCGGCGGATCTCCTCCATGAGGTCGTCAATCTGATTAGTCAGCGGTCTGATTTCAACTGGCGGATCCAGCAATCCTGTCGGACGTATGACTTGCTCGGCTAACACGTCACTCACTTGTTTTTCGTAAACGCTGGGTGTTGCGGATGCGAAGAGGATCGGCCCGACTTTGTTGAGGAACTCGTTGAAGTTGAGCGGACGGTTGTCTTTGGCAGAGGGCAGACGGAAGCCGTAATCGACGAGCACTTGTTTGCGAGCCTGGTCGCCATTGAACATGGCACGGATCTGCGGCAACGAGACATGCGACTCGTCAATGATGGTCAAGAATTCGCCGTTGAAATAATCGAGCAGGCAGGCAGGCGTTTCACCTGCGGCACGTCCGGCTAAATGACGCGAATAATTTTCAACGCCACTGCAATAGCCCAGTTCGCGCAACATTTCAAGGTCGAATTCCGTGCGTTGCTTGAGGCGTTGCGCTTCAAGGAGTTTGCCCATGCTTTCCAACTCCTTGAGGCGTTCATCCAGTTCCTCGCTGATGCGTCCGAGGGCCTGATTGACCTTCTCCTTGGGCATCACGAAATGTTTGGCAGGCGATATCACGGCGCGGAGCAGGGGAGGGTTCTCGGTCTTGCCGCTGATGGGATCAAAGCGTTTGATCTCCTCGATTTCATCGCCGAAGAAGGAGACGCGGACACCGGATGTATTGTAGGAGGGGAAGATGTCCACGGTGTCACCTCGGACACGGAAGGTGCCGGGCTGCGTCTCGTAATCATTGCGCGTGTATTGGATGGAGACCAGTTCCTCCAGCATCTGATCACGGATGCAGGCTTGCCCAGGCTTCAGGTCCACAAGCATCTGTTTGTAGTCCCCAGGCGAGCCTAACCCATAGATGCACGAGACCGAGGCAATGATAATAACATCGTTGCGTCCGAGGAGCGAATTGGTCGCACCTAGGCGATAACGTTCGATTTCCTCGTTTACCGCTGCATCCTTTTCAATGTACGTGTCGGTTTGCGGAATATAGGCTTCAGGCTGATAGTAGTCGTAATAGCTGATAAAAAATTCAACGGCATGCGTGGGAAAGAAGGCTTTCAATTCAGCAAACAGTTGAGCCGCGAGGGTCTTATTATGAGAGACGATAAGTGCGGGACGTCCCCATTCGCGGATGACATTCGCCATGGTGAAGGTTTTTCCGGAGCCGGTAACCCCCTCCAGTGTCAGCCGCGTCGCGCCTGCACGCAACCCGTCCGTAAGCTTCTGAATCGCTTGCGGCTGGTCTCCAGTCGGCGTAAAAGGCGCTTCAATGGTAAAGGTGGCAGGGGTGTTCATTCGCCCGTATTATACAGGATGATTGCATCTTCTTGCAAGCATGCCACTCGCGGAGCAGCAATTCTAATTATGGGTAAGACCGC
>Ga0268284_1001188_pt1 | contig 14292 bp, 16 predicted proteins | sample saktaG_14_FD_190137 | JGI IMG/M metagenome (GOLD analysis project Ga0268284, IMG submission 190137) | Saline water microbial communities from Sakinaw Lake, British Columbia, Canada - sak_2013_06_06_40m | ecosystem: Environmental > Aquatic > Non-marine Saline and Alkaline > Saline ... | reverse complement strand
GTCTACCGCTATAATATGGTTAGGATGGGTGGTGCAAACATATTATTGCTCCGTTCCAGTAAATATGGCGGTAAGGGACACAGGCATAGAAAATGTCACAGATGTCACACCATTCCGGAAGGGTAAATCATTAACCTCAAAAGGACATATCTCCATACCAAAACTGTAAACTTTTAACATGATATGTGCATATAAAATAGTCATCCCTTAACGCCCGTTTTGAGGATACAGATAAAAAATGTAGGAGATATTTATATACTGCCAAAAATAAGCCAAAATTTTGTAAATCCACATGAAAAAAGGGCGTTTTTGCTCGATGCTGATATAGCCTGCGCTTTATCCACTTAGTTTCCACTTATTTCCACTTAGTTTCCACATAAGATACAGTTATTTTCCAGTTAGATTTTGTATGGTAAATATCTGGCAAATGGCTGAATTTTATCCGGGTCTCTGAATTAAGTGTTTCTGGTTTCCGGAGCATTAAATCTCGGGTAGCTTTTTGAGGACGTATTTGGTGTCTAACCCGCCATAGATTTCCCCTTCTTCGCGACCATTGATTGTGACATTGTCACGTATCTTTGTCACAATATATATGCTGGAAAATGTCTTTCCAGCAGTAATTTTTTCCCAGGATGTTTTTAACATGATTTAGCTTAACCGGGTGCAAACTGATGTTGCTGAATGTGTTTATGCTGAAAAGCGATATTATCTGAATGTCTTCCTACTAAAATACCTTATCTTTTAGATTGTTTTTTTCGGTGGGCGAAAATACGATAATATTGGGATAATCCGCAATAAGCTGGGTCCGAAATATCTGATACACGATATTTTCAAAATAGCTCATCCAATTGGTTAATATTTTTTGGTGATTCCAGATCGATGATACGATTTAAATCCCAAAGTTGTACTAAAGGATCACGGATAGGCTCCCATTTCGCCTACGGCGCAATTCTTTCATGAAGAAACACATTGGTGGGACAATGTGATATAATAAGTTGGTTCAGGCAAGTAAAGCCCGAGTTGATCTTGGTGTGCTATCAACCCGTCGGATAGGCTGGGCTTGGTGATGCGTGGTTTGTTCACTGGTGGACCCGAAGAGATTTATCCCTGAAGGTACCCCGTTTGGTAGTTTATAGAGCTGAAAGCATCCCTATGCTTGAACTACTCTCAACGGTATTATATAATTCTCATTCTATTCCAGCAAAGGAGGATCCCTCATGAGCAAGCCTTCCCAAAGTCCGAAACGAAAAAGCCCCCGAAGGAAAGAGATCCCACAGGACATTCCGAAGGTCGATGTCCTGAAGCAAATCAATATCAACGCTGCAGGACTGGACATTGGCGATGGCGAAATATATGCAGCTGTTCCCGAGGGACGGGATAAAGAATCAGTCCGTGTTTTTGGCACTTTTACCGTCGACTTGCATAATCTGGCTGATTGGCTGGAAGCATGTGAGGTGACTACCGTAGCTATGGAATCAACAGGCATTTACTGGGTTCCCACCTACGAAATCCTCGAGGAACGTGGATTCGAATTGTATCTGGTCAACGCCAGCCATATCAAGAATGTCACAGGTAAGAAGACCGACATTCTAGACTGTCAATGGATTCAGCAGCTGCATACCTATGGTTTACTCCGGGCTTCCTTTCGTCCTAATGAGGACATTGCTGCGTTGCGCTCCCTGGTGCGCCATCGGGGCAACCTGATTCGCTCCGCCACCTCAGAAATTCAGCACATGCAGAAAGCGCTACAGCTGATGAATCTCAAGCTGACAAAGGTAGTGAGTGACATCACCGGGTTGACAGGGATGTGTATCATCCGCGATATCGTATCTGGTGTGCACGACCCAGAAATGCTAGCTAAACATCGGGATCCACGCTGTGCCAAGGGTCAAGATGAGATTGCCATGTCCTTGCAGGGGCATTACAAAGAGGAGCATCTCTTTGAACTCCAGCAAGCACTGGAAGCATACGACTTCTATCAAGGCCAAATCCAGCGATGTGATGAGCGAATCGAAGAAGTCTACAACGCCTTCGAGCCACAAGTGGATATAGATGAAAGACCATTGCCTCTTAGCCGCAAGAAGCGTCGCAAACCTGTGCACAACGAACCTGCCTTTGATCTACGTTCGTATCTCTATCAGATAGCGGGTGTCGATTTAACAGAGATAGACGGTGTCAACGTGATGACTGCTCAAGTGGTGCTCTCTGAAATCGGCACAGATATGAGCAAGTGGGCGACGGTCAAGCATTTCACTTCCTGGCTTGGATTATGTCCTCACAACGATAAGACAGGCGGGAAAGTGATCCGAACACACACTCACAAGACTCAGAACCGTGCCGCAGCAGCGCTTCGAATAGCAGCTTCTACCTTATCCAATAGTCATACAGCATTGGGAGGCTATTATCGTCGCATGCGAGCCAAGTTAGGATCTCCTGAAGCGGTCACAGCTACGGCGCATAAGCTGGCGCGTATCATCTATGCCATGCTCAAAAAACAGACCGAATACCAGGACCCCGGCGAGGGATACTATGAGGAGCAAGCACGTCAACGAGCCATTAAGAACCTAAAGCGCAAAGCGAACCAACTGGGATTTCAACTCGTTGGAGAATGCGTTATATAGAAAGTGTTTCTTGGTAGTTCAGTTTCGTGATATATGTCCACATTCTAGAAAATGTGCTAGAATGTGCTAGAATGTGCTACTATGTCATTTAATGAAAAAAAACAAAAAACTACCGGATTTTTTCAAAAAATACAATTATTTTCGATCTTTTGATGTTAAAAATATACCCGGCGAAAAATCTTTTCAGGCGTTCCTATTCTGACAAAATAGCGACTGTTTTAATAGTGAAATTAGACTTGAGCAATTGTGTAAAAAAACAGACAATACTTAACGCCCGTTTTGAGTTACAGATCACATGTGAAAATCTAAAAAGTTATCGCCGAAAGTTTTTCAGATAGACCAGTTTAATATGATTTTATATCACGGGTGTCGACATATAGACCATTACCCCTGTTATTGGAAAATACCGCAACATATGGCGCAAGGTGGCGCAATGTGGTGAAAGTTCCCGAAGATGAAAAAAGACAAAAAAATCATAAAACTGCCGGATTCTTTCAAAAGATACAATTTTTTTCAGTCTTCTGAGCTTAAAAAAATACTCGGCGAAGAATCTTTTCAGGCGTTCCAATTCTGACAAAATATTTTAATTATGAAATTTTCTGCATTTTACCTGTTTTCTGCATTTCTTGCTCTGGACCATAACTGTATTGCCCAAAATAGTTCCATAGATGCCCCTTAGAGCGTCCGTTTTGCCATACACATACAATTCTCCCTTTTTCCTCTGTAACCATGGCAGAACCACCCCGGTATTACTAGGGGTAAAAGGAGGGAAGCTGCGATAAGACGCCATAAGCTTCCCTTCATCGTAATTCATCTTATTGGGAATGACCTCATTGCTTCTTCATATTCATCCATAACGTCGGATAGAGCCAAATCCCGATAGATCGCCAGATTCTTTTCTGTGGAATGCCCTGAAAGTAGCTGTAATTTTGGACTAACGATTCCTTGCCTTGTAAGATAGGTGATCAGTTGATGCCGAAACAAATGAGGATAGACGCGCTTGGTAATGCCTGCACACTGGGCATACTGCTTAACGATCTGGCGAATTCTGCGAGTTGAGTATGGTCTTAGGCGATTTGACTCGAAAAGATATATCGCTTTTTTCTCCCTTTGGCTCTCAATATATTGCATCAATTCTCCCCTGAAGCTGGCTGGAATAAGAACATAGCGATCCTTCCTTCCCTTCCCTTGTTCAATGCGGATCCTCAAGCTCTCCAGGTCTACATCCGTTAAGCGAATCCCCGCCAATTCAGCATTTCGGATTCCGGTGAAGATCAGGAACTTTATCATAACTGTATGTTCGCGGTTACGCGCTTGAAACACTGCATCATAAAAGGCAATTAACTCCTGATCTGTCAGCAGTTCAGGAAGACGTTTCTCCACACTGGCGGGAGTTACTTCCAGATTAGCTCTGATGTGTTGGAAAACTTGTTTTAGATACTGATAATCTGGCCGCTGAGGACGGAGTTGCTGGGCTAGTTTCTTGGCCATTTCTTTGGGCGGTATTCTATTCATTATCAAGCCACCTCCAGGAATGAAGCTTTCCCAAGGTCAAGCTCAAACAGTCCATATGGATTCACATGACCATGAAAAAGCGGGGTCAAGGCTCGCATGTCTTCAGGGCTCATTTCCTCCAGCATCTTACGCTGCTCAATCGTCCGTTCAAGGAGAAGTGTATTGATAAGGATAAGGCAGTTCTGGAGCAGATGAAGTGATAACATGGATATCTCCATATCCTGCTGATTATTCGTCATCAGCTTTCCATGTCCGGCATAGAAGATGAAGTCGTTAGTTCCATTCCAATTCTCTATGACATTCAATCCAGACTGGACTTCCTGTCTGAGGTCAAGAGAAGATAGGTAATTACAGAGGAATAGAGTCTTTTCTGCCTTCCCCAATTCCACAAGTGCCCTGTAGGTGGGATGAGTGGAGTTAACCGAACTATAGCGTCTCAGAATAGCTTCGGCTGTAGCATATCCATATCTCATGGCTACAGTGGCTTTCATCATCTCATCATACTGTTGCTCCACAAGCTTCCAGCAAATTGGACGGGTAAGAACGCCATTAAGGTTTGGGAAGTCAGACGCCATGCCTTTCTCCGGCAGATAAAGCCGCTCATATTTTATACGCTTGAGTCTTGGCATCAGTTTGAATTCATTCAAAAGGCGGCAAAAGGCAAAGGCAACTTCGCTCTGACCATGCGAATCCACGAAGTTCCTCTCCACACGCATTTCTGTATCGTGGCGGATTAAGCCCTCTATCATGGCAGCAGCTTCAGAAGCCGAATAATTTTTCAGTTGAGAGTATATGGAAACTGCGTTGGTCTCCACATGCCAATATACCTTTATACCATATCCTTTGTATTTTGTCCGCCACTCGGCCATCAGATTCTGATCCCATACGCCAAAGCGCTTGCCATCAGAAGCACAGGCATTTCCCTTACCCCAGATGACTGGGTCTCGGAGATGGAGAATCTCGTTCACAACTGCGCCTATTGCATTGCGTAACGCTTCCGTTGAGAAATATGTCTTTCGCACATACAGAAGCTCATCGTATGAATGTCTGGTGTTTGCGTTGGCCATTCGCTTGATCCCCATGTTGGTTCCCTCAGCAAATATATCCAAAAGAATCAATGGGCGCAAGACTTTCCGGGAACGGACTTCCTTTGTCCCTGAGTGTGTGAAGAATCTTGTGAAGTCCACTAATCTATCGGTCTCCACAAAGATATCCAGCAGGTCAAGCATCCCGTAGCGTTCCCCAATAGCTTCCTTTATCAAAGCGATACTGGATGGATCTGGCTGTGCTTCGAGCCTTGAAATCTGAAAAAGTCCCTGTTCAGAACCACCTGGAGAGTAGATTTTGACGTGGGAATTCCCTGGCAAACCGCGGTTGAATTCAGACAGAGCTTCAGTCATCTCCCGGCAGATATTCTCGGTAAAAGTTTGTGCCGACATTGGCTGGTTTAGCCGCTGATAGTAGCTGGCTCTTTTCGCTTCATCCGACCAATCCGGTGGCAGGTCTTCGCTGGGATTGCGCCAAGCATAAGAGCCTTCTACCCATATCTCTTTGCATTTCAGCGCACGTTCCATCTGCAGCAGCACACAGATTTCGTAATACTTGCGGTTGACCCTGATCCTTCCGGTGATCTTTTCCAGGACTGTTGATGACCAACTCTCTGTAACAATACCTTCCAGAGGAACATCAACAGGGAAATATTTGTATGATGTTCTCATATACTGCCGAATGACTTCCAGCGCCTCGATGATGGGCTGAAAACGATTACTACTGCGGAATTTGAGGTTTTCCAGGACCAGAGGGAGCATACGGCGATAGTGACGAACGTATTTCTCCTTCATGAAACGCCGATGCATTCTCTGATATTGTGGACCGCTTGCCGCCTTCTCTATAACCAGGTTGCGGAGTGTATCAGCTTTAACAATGGGGAAGATCACATCTCGGATGGTGCCATCGGGATTTTCTATGGCAGCTTCTGCCATACGAAACAGAATCTGTGTCTTTCCATCAACACGCTTCAAATCCTTAAGCAACTCATTATCTCGTTTTTTCTCTGCACGCACATCAATGCGGTGAATCATCTCTATGAACATTCGCACTATATTGTCAACGACTTCCATGGTGCGGATAGAGATGAAAAAAGCCATTAATCCATAGCGGATTTCATTTGGATGATTTTTCATTTCGACAGCCTTCTCATTAGTCGCTCTTCGTTTCAAAAGTTTCTGGACATTAAAGGGGATATCCATCATATGCTCTTTTGATATTCCAACAGAACGTAATTGCTGCAGTTTGGTTATCTCTCCCTGTAGATTTTTCACACCAGGCCGCCTGGCGGAGACTTTGAGTCTTCCAAACACAGAATGTGCCTCTCCTTCTGGCACTATCAAAAGCTGGTCTATTTTCTCAATAATCTTACCATCCAATCGCTGAGTTATCTGGTGATAGGTGTCAGAAAAGAATCTGTTCAATGCAGCGTTGACAATCCTCTGAAGTTCCTTCTCAGAGGGCAGTTCAATAAACAGAGACCGAAGTCGCTGAACTGCACACTCATAAAGATCAGCATGGATTATTGCCGTTTGAGTGCCTATCTGACGTAGCCAATTCTCCAAATCTTCTTTATCTTGTGCCTCGGGGAACCGGGAACCTGTATACTGACGAATCCATGCAAAATGATTGTCGCGAGTCCGGGTGTGCCAGAGATACTGTTCACTCGGATTATCAACCAGATTAAGTTGTTTGGCAACGAACGCCATGATTTGGCCTGGGATTTCGTTGATATGTTGTGGAAAATAACCAAGGTGTTGCAGCGATTTGAGTAAAATGGCAACCCCGTGTCGATTAGCATCTCCCCTGAATTGAGAAATAAATTCTCGTTCTGTTTCGTCAAGTAGGAAGTGCTCTACAATATCCTCGTAAGTATAGCTTTTCTGAAACTGCGGATGATCGCCTTTCATTGGACACCTCATTCTCTGATGAAATTTCCGAAAATATCCAGAAGCGGAAATTTTCGGCTGGTTTATCGCTATTTTGGTTTATGATTTCCGCCCATTATAGCAGGAAGTGCCAATGCAAGATACAAAAAAGGAAATTCTGACGAAGAAATTTCAAACAGGATTGGCTATTGTAGGTGAGTTTCATGGCTTATGGCGTCTTATCGCAGCTTCCCTCCTTTTACCCCTATTAGGCGTTTGATGCGACTTATGGGATTGGAAGCAATATATCCCAAACCCAACTTGAGTAGGGCAGTTGCTAATGAGTCTGTAAAATATCCCTACTTGCTGAAAGGATTGTTTATACAAAGACCCAATCATGTCTGGAGCACCGATATAACTTACATCCATTTGAAACAGGGATTTGTGTATCTGGTTGCAGTCATAGACTGGTTCAGCCGCTTCTCAGCTTCGCCGAGACCGAGGAAGAAGTATCAAATTCTCTTGATACATGCTTTTGTCTTTCAGCATTAGAGAAAGCGTTTCAGAATGGCGTTCCAGAGATATTCAACAGTGATCAGGGAAGCCAATTCACCAGTGAATCGTTCATAAACAGTCTACAAGCATCAGGCACTCAGATAAGTTGGGATGGACGTGGACGCGCATTAGATAATATCCTTACGTTAGTCGGCGTAACGACAAGCGTCTTTGGCGCAGTGTCAAATATGAAGAGGTATATTTGAAAGATTATGCCAACGTTCCAGAGGCTATCACAGGTCTAAATAGATATTTCAGGTTTTATAATTCACAGCGACCACATCAATCTCTTGGTTACAAAACACCGGAACAGATATTTTTTAGCAATAAAGTATATCAAACACACAACAGAGAGGGAATAATAATCCCACCTTAAAAAAGCTCATTTTTTGTCTTGACAATGGGGTACACTTTACTGAGCTTTGAATCCACTGTTATGTTGTTTCCTGACGGACATTTATATGTACCTCCTACTTGCTTTCATAAGCAGAATTTCTGAATGAAATACTGCCCAGATTATGGCACGAAATTCTACCTTAAGCAAATGTCCAATTTATGGGGTACATTATAGTCCGTTGGGTGTTGGTAGTTGATCCTGAAGGCAAGTGCAGTTCAGAAGCTTTTTTCAGCACAGACACACAGCTTTCAGAAGTCAGTATAGTGCAATATTATGTGCTTCGATGGAATGTGGATGTCACCTTCGAGGAAAGCCGCAGGCACTTGGGTGTAGAGACACAACGTTAGTGGTCAGACAAAGCGATAGAGCGAACCACACCCGTGTTGTTTGGTTTATACTCCATAGTGTGCTTGATAGCCTGTAAATTGTCAAAGAACAGCGAACTAATACCACAATCAACGGCGTGGTATCAAAAACAAGATGTCACCTTTTCTGATGTCTTGGCATTTGTTAGGCGTCATATATGGGAAAACAAATACAGCAAGTCCATAAGCAACAAGGGATATATCCTATTTCATATTAATGAATGGGAATCATTGTTAAACCAACTTGCTGCAGTTGCTTAAATGGCTAAAGTCGAGTTTAAAAGAATTATCTATATTATTATCTATAGGCTGATCTTTTTCAGTTTCATGTGATTATGTAACCTTAACCTTAGTGGGTTTAGCAGTTAGGGTGCTAATATCTAGCGGGCTAATTTCTGGTTCTTGAGCGTTAAATAATATCTGTCTAAGATCGTTTAGAGTATTAATAATTAGCGGGCTAATATTTAGCTCGCTAAATTCTGGCACGCTATTATATAGCTCTCTGAGGATCTTCAAGTCGGGTTTTTCCTTCATAAATACTACCCCAGTCTGGATATCCATATCTAAGAACTGAGGCATCTCACAAGGCAGATATATTCTGTATGTGGGAGGCTTTCTTTGGATAGATTCTTCTATAACTTTTATGCAATGCCGATTTATCAGGGTTGCAATACCTTTTCTCACAGTCATTAAAGAGGAGATGTTACATGATTTTGCAAGTTCGGGTTGGCTCACTTGACACCAGTTCCTGCCAAAACAATATGACAGCCGGTAGAATCTTCTATATAAGGTTTGTTCTGTTACAGTTAAGATCGGCATAAGAATATCATCTACAGACAAATCAACCATCCCAAATCTATTGAGAAAACAGACATTAAATTTTTCATCTTGTGGTTCCTCTGTCGGCTTATCTGATTTTCCCAAGCGTTTATCTAGTTGATGTCTTGCTTTTCTTGCCTCGTCTTTGTTTATGCCAAAACGGGATAAAACTCCGCCTACGCTTTTGTCAAGGTCATCTCCGGTAAGTCTCATAGTATTTCCAGGCAAATAAATTTTAGACCGCTAATTATTAGCAGCCTAAAATTTATCATGCTATTCCTTCAATTTCCTCTGCAAGCCCAAGATAATCTTTGGCTCCGGGGGATCTTCCATCATATTCAAACACGGTTTTATTCATATGGGTTGCCTGCTCGATTGCAGTATTGGAATTAATTATGGTCTGGAACACTTTTTCTGATGTGAAATACTTTTTAATTTCCTGAATAATGCCTTTACTTATTTTGGTGTTTTTCTTATACCTCGTTACAAGAGCTCCCATAAGCTTAAGATTTTCATTCACTTCTTTCACGTCTTCAATGGTTTTCTCAAGTTGAGCAAGTCCGACTAACGCATAATAAGAATTTGCCTCAACTGGGATAATGTAATGGGTTGCTGCTAATAATCCGTTAATTGTTAGTAATCCTAAATTTGGGGGACAATCTATTAAAATATAATCAAAATCTTCTGTGATTTGTGCATCAATTTTCCTGCTTAATGCAATAGATGCCCTTGCAGATCGTGATAATTCAATGTCTGCACTGCAAAGCCTTAAGTCTCCGTAAATCAGACTCACATTATCGAGCCGTGTTTCTTCATGTGATGTAGACACGACTCGTGTTTTATCCATTAATACATCATAGACTGTTCGTTTTGCCTCAAGTGGGTTCACATTTCCTAATGTTAACGAGGCATTAGCCTGCGGGTCCAAATCAATAACAAGTACACGTTTGTTAAGTTTTATTCCTAACGCTGCTGCAAGATTTATGACAGTGGTTGTTTTACCAACGCCTCCTTTTTGGTTCGCAATAGCAATAATACGAAGCATATTACCACCTCCTTAGTGAAAAATAAGATACGAATATCGTAATACATTACCAAAAAAAAATGCAAGAGAATTCCTACAAAAATGCAAGAGAATCTATGAAAAATATATGGGTTCTATGGTGTTTAATAATAGATGGTGACACTATAAAAGACAGCATTTTGGATGACGTAAGCGCCACTATGATGTCGTTTATTCATCAGGTTTTTTGGACCAGAATACGTTGATTCCTGCAGCGCGGATCTCTTTATCTTTACTCACAAGAATGCTTTCAGTTATCAACGCAGTCGCGATTATAACCCGGTCATGAAGATCACGCCCCGGAAAGTCCCTTATGACATTTACAATCTTAGCAGTGAGAGGCACTATTTTATAGGCTTCGTTCTCCTCAATATGTTGCATTGTTTCATCGAAGGACACGGGATACTTGCCTTTCTCCAGCAGTCTCATTATTTCCATCAATACGACAACTGAGACATAGATAATGCCATCGGATTCAGCTTCTTTGATTATCCTGAAAGCCTCTTCCGATAATTTATTATTGCTTGCAAGGTGCAAATACCAGATCAATGAGTGGGTATCCAGTGTTATTCTCTTTCCCATTCTTTAATAACCTCATCAATGGCTTCCTCTGGTATCGGGTCACCGCCTTTAATTACGCCCTGTAAAGAAAAACGTCCCTTCTTCGGCTTTTCTTCATCGTCCCATATCTCGTCTTTTTGCTCTGGATCAATCAGGCTGTTTTTGATAAATTCCTCCACGACGTCCTCCGGTATCCTGATAGCCCTTTTGAGCCTTATTGCCGGAAGACTGCCATCTTGAACGAGTCTTAATATCGTTTTGCTTGACACTCTCAGACGTTCAGCCACTTCCGCCGGTGTCATTAAACTATCCAATTTTTGCATCAATATCCCTCCTTGTATAATATGGGTCATCAGAATCATACCATAATATATTTGCAGTGTCAAGACAAATAAGACATAAGGGACAATAAAGCCGGTAATTCTTGATTAATCTTATATCCAAAGACTGAAGCTCGTTGGTTTTACGATTAAAGGATCAAAAAAAGAAAAAGCGCCAGTTTATGCTGACGCTCTTGGTTTGGATTTACTCCCAAACATCATTGTTAAAGTGCCTGTATCTTTTCCTCGAATTCCTCTCCGGAAAGAATTCCAGAAACTGAACTGACATGCACGTCACCGAGTTCTCCTTCCTGGCAGGCTTCCGAATAGCATTTGCAGAATCGATAGTGTTGAAGGTCGCCTTCATAGTCGTCTTCCAACACTTCACCATAGACATTGAAGCCATATTCCGTTTCCTGCCAAAAACAGTCGCCTTTCTTTATCTTTGTCTGCCAATCCTGCACCTTACTGTCCGCTGCTTCCATCGCTTCGGTCAGAGCGTCCAGCATTTCCTCTGTGCTGTCATAAAACGTTATATTCATCTTCTCACCTCGCTTGCTATCCTCTCTGCTGCATACCACACGAGCAAAGCCATAAACTGATCCGGGGTCTCCACTTCCTTTGAGCGTTCATTGAACGTCCGGCTTATGAAGTCAAATATGTTGTCGTAGTCGGACACCTTCATATCGTCTATCAGGATGCCCCATATCTCCTTCTCAAACTTTCTGTAAAGGTGACTGGTATCCTGATAATAACTCATTCCGGGGAATCCCTGCCTTGCCCCCTGTGTGGCGATGTCAGAAAGGTCTTTTTTATCGAAATTACGCAACAGCCATTCCCTGAATGTCTTTGAATGGATACGCATTATCATTATCCTCCTGACAATGCCTCTGGTATTGGCAGTTGAAACACCCGAATCCGCCTATTGGGTTTGGGTAGAACAGCTTATCCTCAATAGCCCTTATCACCTGAAACACAGTGGCTATTAACCAACTATGCTGTCTTTCGGTTCTCTGCGTCTCGATCACGGCTATCTTCGGCTCTTTGGTCTTGACCAGATTAACCACCTTGATGGTCTTCTCAGGTTTGCCATACAACATTCTATAAGCCCACGAATATAACGTGATCTGTAAATTCTGGTCAATCTCTTGTTGTGCCGGGCTTCTGCCTGTGGTCTTTATCTCGATTATCGTATCATCGGTGAATATGGCGTCTATCTTACCCACGAAATCCCTTTGAACGATAAAAAGCCCGGTCTTTGGGTCAACTATTGGCAGTCTGAATGGCAGTTCGACCTCTGTTGGCTTCTGGTCTTTCATCTCATCCGCATAAAGCTCAAGCAGCTGACCACCCTTCTGATAAAGGTCAGACGGGGCCTCCTTCCAGGCTATCTCATTCTCAGACGTCCCGTCCTTCCATGTGGCGGTGAATTCAGTCTTTGCCATGGCGATGTCTATCCCGCCGTTCATCAGACCCTTATTGATTTGCTCTACGCCCTTATGAATTGCTCCGCCGAACAGAACTGCCGATGGCGTCTTCTCCCATGCGATACCCATCTCATACTGGAAATGGTATTGCAGTGGGCATTGGAGATAACAGATTATCTGGCTTGCTGAGAAGTGTGGTTTTTCCTCATCCGGTATTCTCATCAGTATTCACTCCCCCCGCCATTCTGATTTTGCATGTAGGCGATGAGGGCAGTTCCCATTGTTGGGTTGAGTGTCTCCACCTTATCGGTGCCGAACATTTCCTTGGATTTATCCTGCACGTTCTTGGGAGTCCAGCCAAGCTTTGTCCTCAGTTCCTTGATCTGTGACAACTGCTCTTTGGTTATGGTGGTCCCGCCTTTGGGCTGGGATTTCTCTGACATCCCGGAATGCTTTCCAGACTGATCCGAAGGTTGATCCTTTTTATCTGCGCCATAGAGATGAAGTCCAATGCCGAATAAAGAAGCGCATTTCTTGAGAGAATCACTTGCGGACGCTTTATAGTCGTCTCCAATGGAGATGATCTCACCTGTCTTTGAGTTGGTGGTAATGCTGCTGCAACCGAACTGGGTCTTGGAAACCCCTTCCGCTGTCAGTTTCCCTAACACCATCACCTGTGTGCCGTTGTTCTCCTGTGTCATAACCTCGAAGCTCCACTGACCATCGAAGCTGTCATTCAATCGCTGAATGATTGCATGTGCCTCAACGTAGTCTATGGTATCCCCGAAGTTGCCTTTGCGTTGCTTGATCTGTGATTGGTCAAACGGTTTCTCTAAAAGCTCTCTATTCATTTCGTCCTCCTGTTTTGTATAAGTGCTGTAAATTTGCCACAGAGACACAGAGAACACGGAGAGAATCTCAAATATCGGCGTTCATCCGCGTCCATCTGTGGTTTCGATTTAGATGCTCCTCGCCTCATCCAGAACGGAGAGCGCTTCCTGCATCGTGGTTGAAGTCCAGATTCTGCTGATAGCCTCAGTCTTTTTATCCTCCAACTGCCTTATCTTCTCGCTGGCGTTCTCCGTGCGTTTATCCACTATCATCTTCGCCTTTGAGCCATATATCAGCGTGTCATTGTTATATTTGCTGAAGCCTATCTCCTCCTTTTTCTTCTGCAGCGCAGCTATTTTCTTCTCCATGTCCGCTATCTCCATGTCCATAGCGATTACCCCCAGTTCCTCCTTCACCTTGGCTTTGATCTCAGCTGTAAGGTTGCCCGATTCATCACGGGCTTGCAGTATTTTCTTGCCAAGTACCTCCACCGCAAGTTTGGAAAGGACATTCCTTTGACTGTTATTTATCCTTCCGTTTCCGTCTTTTTGCTCTTTCATCGTAAATTCCTCCTTTTTTTGTGCCATACTCATGCCAAAAATCTTCTAAAAACACACGTTTTGGACCTGAAATCGGTCAAAAAAGACAAAATTCTGGCATGGCTGTTTCAGTGTTATTTTGTTAAAGTGCTTGGATTAGATAAACCCTTGATTTCATTGGTTTGGGGTGGGCATAAAAATGTTGCTCTGCATTACTATCGTTATGGGGCGTTTGTTTCTGCGGGGCGTCAATAAAACTGCAAAAAGGTTTATCTATACTCAGGATATATCGGAAAAAATATCCGAGCAAGGTGGGGAAAATTGACACAAGAGGCAAGTGTGCTTTAAGGGAGAAATGAAAAAG
>Ga0268284_1001184_pt1 | contig 14339 bp, 13 predicted proteins | sample saktaG_14_FD_190137 | JGI IMG/M metagenome (GOLD analysis project Ga0268284, IMG submission 190137) | Saline water microbial communities from Sakinaw Lake, British Columbia, Canada - sak_2013_06_06_40m | ecosystem: Environmental > Aquatic > Non-marine Saline and Alkaline > Saline ... | reverse complement strand
CTGCTGAACAAACAGGGCAAGACAATGAGAAGACGTGCATTTCGTGTGGTGAGACGAATCCAGGAAACCTCGAGTTTTGCTGGTCGTGCGGCAACTCATTGTCAGCACCCAAAAACACCGAACAAGCGGATGGCAAGACGCCTGAAGCTCCTCAACCACCCAACTAACTCACCCCAACCACGCATCTGCCATCGCAGCATACGTTAGCCATGAAAAAGAAATCGTTAGTTATCTTCGCGTTGCTCTTCGTGATGTCGCTAGAGACACAAGCAAACCCTATCGTCGTTACTGATTATAGGTTTGCGGATATCGCCTTGCCAGCATTGCTAGTAGCACTCCTGATCGAAGCAGCAGCCGTGATTTCGGTGCTAGGTTTTTGGCGGATTTGGGTCAGGTGCTTACTGTTTTTATCAGTGATGCACGCCTTCACGATTCCGTTAGTACTTTGGCTTCTATCTGAAAATTACTTTAATTTTTTCTGGAAGTCTAATGTGATGTTCGCGGAGTGTATTATCGTCCTAATCGAATGCCTTTGTATTTTCGCTTTCGCTGCGCTCATCGCCAAACAAAGGAAGAGTATCGGAGCGTGCCTGCTCGCGAGCTTTGTTGGAAATCTCGGGTCCTACCTGGCGGGATTGTTACTCTCAGGACTTTTTGTGTAAACCAACCAAACAACAGCAAGTGCCACCATGAATAACCTCAACCCGCTCGTCCGCAACGGCGCCCGAGCGCTCGCCGTTTCACTGACCCCGGCATTTCTGACGTCGGTCGGATCCTCGATTAGACCAAGACCATGAAACCCTCGCAAATCATCCTCCCCGCGGTCACAGGAATCATGGGTTTGGGGCTGGGACTGGCTCTGGCACCTTCCCTCCGCAAGCCGGGAACCGTAATCGTTGCCACATCGTCTGCGGGGAGTTTGAAAAGCAGCTATTCCACCAACGCCGGCGATGCCGCCAACGATGAGGGAGGAAAATCCGCCCCCCGGACCCGCGCCAGGGACCGCAGTGAAGACAAGAAACCCAAGGAACAACGCGTTTCCATCCCGCTCAAGACCTTGGTTCGGATTCTGAAAGACGGGGATTTCAAGCACGCTTCGAATTTCAATAGTCTCCAATATTCCATGGAAAAAGCCCTGACCCTGCTAGGTGCCACCGAAAGCGAGCGGGAGGACATCAAGGACCTCGTCAACAAATCAAAGTCCGAGATCCTTGCTGCTGAGAAAAACCACCTCAAATTGGGTGAAGTGACCACCGATTTGATTCGGATGGACATGAGCGGAATGCGCGATCCCGCGGAAGAAATCTCCGCCCGGACCAAGGATGGCATGCGGGCGGCCCTGCCTGCGGATTTGGCGGAAGGCCTCATCTCCGCCATCAACTGGGAGAAATATTACCCCGTCGATGATAAGTCATTCACACGCTTGGAAATCACCCGAAATCTGTCGGGAAAACTGACCGTATGGGAGAGGAGTTCCGACGGCGGCATGGGACACCAAGTCAATGCTGAATTCAAAGATGATGGCACACCGCTCCCTGCGGAGCTGCTTTTCGGGGACCGCTGGAAGCCGTTTCTCAAGGGCGTGACCATCCTGCCTAAGGACGAGGAGTGAAGTGTCCTAAATCTCTAAATGGTACCGCATTTCAACAAAAAGTTCGCAATGTCTGCTAGAGCCGAAATGAGCAGTTGATGAGAATATGCTTCGCTCAGGAAAGTGGTGCAACGTGAAGAGCGACCAGGACTGCGACGATTCCACCGGGCGGTTTCGGGGTGTTATTTCTAGCGAGGTGTAACCTCTCCACACCTTTCCGGATGATGCGGGATGAGGATTCCGTTCACCACGTCACCAGTGAGGGGATTCCATCCCAGCGACCAGCAACAACCATCCCGGCATCATGAAACCCACCCTCCATGCCACTCCGTTCCGGGTCACGGCCCGGTTCACGGGCATTTTTCTCCCGGGGGTTTTCCCATGCGAGCACCATCCCAATGCCCCAACCTGAACACAACGACCATGAAAACCTGGAAACTCCGCCTTGCCATTCTTCTCGGCATTCTTGCCGCACTCTACCTTGCCGTTTGTGTTCGTGTGCTGGTGCTGCAAGAGAACATCGTGATTGATCCCACGCCCACATTGGAAGGCGCTCCCGCCATCTCCATGAGCCAGATGTTTGAAGAAGTGGAAGAAGTGTTCATCCCCGTTGGCAGTGGTCGGGAACAAGGCGAACTGCACGCTGGCTGGGTTCCCGCAGCCGACGCCAACGCACCCACTTTCCTGTATTTGCACGGCAAGACCCACAATAACAGCACGCATCCGGAACATGCCCAACGCCTGCACCAACTTGGCTATCACGTCCTGATGGTTGATTATCGAGGGTTTGGCAGGAGCCGGGGTGGTGGCAAACCCAGCGAACCCAAACTCTATGAAGATGCCGAAGCGGCCTGGAATTATCTGACCCAGGAGCGCGGGATCGAGCCGCAACACATCTTCATCTACGGGCATTCGCTGGGCGGTGCCATTGCGGTTGAACTCGCCACCCACCATCCCGATGCGGCCGGGCTGGTTACTGAAAGCGCCTTCACCTCCGTGCCGGCCATGGCCAGATGGAACTGCTGGTCCCGGTACCTGCCCACCGGTTGGCTGGTTAGGCTGCGCTTCAATTCCTTGGAGAGAGTCCGTACCTTGAAAGTCCCCGTGATGTTCATCCATGGGAAACTGGATGTGAAGATCCCCTTCGAAATGGCCAAAGAGCTCTATGACGCCTCACCCGAACCCAAAAAGCAGCTCCTGATCGAGGGCGCTGGCCATGCCAATAGCGGCGCGATCGGTTGGGTGGAGTATAAGAATCGGGTCACGGCATTTGTCCGGGAGCATTTCAATCGCGCCGAGTAATGAAAGCGGAGAAACAAGATGAGCCAGTCGTTGCAGGTCGGGTGGATAGCCCTCTTGTGTGTTATCTGGTGCTCACGGTTCTGAATGCCCTGTTTTGGTTCACGGTGGATTTTGGATCATTCCATCCCCCGTCGCATGGTATCTTTGCGGAGCGCCTCTACTTCTTCGGTATCGCACAAGCTGGTCCACTCGCATCCTTTCTCATTTCCATAAGAAGTGGCTACGTCGTTGCAGGAATTGTCACCATGGTAATCCTCGGCCTCCTGCTTGTTAGTGCACGCGTTCCACGAAGTTGGCCCATCGGGTTTGCCGTCTGCGTTGGGATGGTTCTCTGGTTCTTCCTCGGATTTTGTGTGGCAGGGATAAGAATCACGTAATCCGCGAATCAACAACCACACATCAACATGAAGCTGTTCCAATCACCAAGCTCTGCCGGGAAATTCAATCTTGATTCGGCGCTTTCTGAGAAGGCGAACGTGCTTTCCGCGCAACCCACCCCGCCGGTTCCGTATGATGGGGTTGTGGAGACGGAATTCCGGGATGTACCGCGTCCCGGTCTCAGCGACTCCTTGAGCATGCCTCACAACCGCAACTGACCCCATGAAAACACCACTCCACATTTCCATCCTCCGGCACCTGCTGGCGGCGGGTTTCGTGCTCGCAGCCTGCTCCGGCTTCACCTTGGCGGCTGCGGAGGCCCCACCACCGGACGCCGATCCCGGTGTGCCAGGGGCAGATCCCGCGCCCGCCGTCACGGAGAACGCCGCCACCGCCAAGTCGCCGGAGTCCGGCCCTGGGGCGAAAGCCGCCAGCCATGCCCACCCGCGCCTCACGCTCGCCGAGGTGCGGACCGCCTTGGCCGGGCTGACGGACCTGAGGTCCTTGGAGCGGGAGCACAAAATCATCGAAGGCGTGGACCCGGCGGATATGCCCGCCGTGCTTGACGGAATCAACAAGTTCATGCGCGGCGACGCCCTCCGCTACACCAATCTTCGCTACTCCTTGCTCGCGCGCTGGGGTCGCATCGATCCTGCGGCGGCCCTCGCCTACGCGGAAAAGCTGAAAAACGTCAGCCAGCGCGACGATGCCCAGCAGTCGGTCTTCACCGGTTGGGTGCAAGCGGACTTGCACGCCGCCCGGGCGTGGGCCGCCCGGTTGCCGGCGGGTTATCTTCGCCAGCAGGTTTTCAGGACCGTGGTTGAGATCCTTGCGCACACCGATCCCGTTGCCGCGCTGGACCTATGCCACGAGACCGCCGGCAACTGCAACTGGCCCAACGACGTCGCGGTTGCCCTCGAGAAGATGATCCCGTTAACCCCGTTGGCCACTACTTGGGACACCACGGCAATCTTCATCTTCCGCCAGTGGGCGGAGCAAGATCCGCAGGCATCGGCTGCCAAGGCGGCGGAAATCCTCACCTGTCCAGTGCGGCAGCAGACCTTCGTGGCCATCGCCGAGACTTGGGGCGAGACCGCGCCACTGGCGGCACTGGCGTGGGCCAGTTCCCTGACGAACAGCAAGACAAAACGCTCCATCCTGACCGCTGTCACCGGTCGTTGGGCGGCGGTCGATCCCCAAGCTGCCGCCGCCTACGTTCTGCCGCTCCCCGATAGCCGCGCGCGGAACGACGCCATCGCCGCCATCGCCGGGAGGTGGGCTAGCAACGACGTCACCGCTGCCCTGGCCTGGGTGCGGCAACTGCCCGACGGCCCGACGAAGAACCAGACCATCGAGGGTCTCCGCACGCACAGTTGGGCGCCGCAGGATTTACCGGGCATGGTGGCGTATGCGGAAGCGCTCCCTGTGGGCACCGCCAAAGACAAACTCGTGGAAATCGTGGGCCAACAACTCACCCGCCAGAATCCCGAGGAAGCCTTGCGTTGGGTGCGCAGCCAACTCACCGGTCGTGCGCTCAACAGAACGCTGGATTTCATGGTTAGTATACTCAACAGGGAGAATCCCCAACAGGCGGCCGCCATCATCACGTCCATGCCCGCCGGCGCGGAGCACGATAGCCGGATCAATCAAACCGCTGCCAGTCTGGCCAAGCAGGACCCGGCCGCAGCCATCGCCTGGGCGAACCAACTGCCGGAATCGAGCGCCATCAAACAGGCATGGCAGGGCATTGCGAAGCAGTGGGCAAAGGACGATCTCGAGGCGGCGGCCGATTACGCGCTGAAACTCACCGCTGGCGTGCGGCAGAGCGCACTCGTTGAGCAGGTGGCCACCACCTGGGGGCAAAGCGACCCTCCGGCCGCCCTCCGCTGGGCGCAAGCGCTGCCGGCAGGCGACAGGCAGACCCTGGCCGTCTTCGCGGTGGTTTCCAGTTGGTCCGCAGAGGAACCGGAGGCCGCCGCCGCGTGGGTGGTCAAGTGCCCTGAGGGCGAGCTGCGCGATTTATCCATGGGTGGTGTCGTCTCCGGTTGGGCGCGGACCGATCCCGCTGCCGCCGGCGAATGGCTGAAGACCTTCCCCGCAGGCAAGTCCCGCGACTGGGGGGTGGGGAAGTTCATGCTCAACAGCTCCAACTACCCGGAATACGCCGCCGCCGCCGTGACCCTGATCAGCGATGCCAAGCAGCGCAACTGGTGCATCGAAAACCTGGCCCGCCAGTGGCTGCGCTCCGACCCGGAAGCCGCCCGGAAATGGCTGGACACCTTGGACCTGCCCGCCGACCAGATCGAGCGCTTGCTGAAATCCCTGCCACAACGGTAGCATGAAACCTCAAGAACACTTTTTCAGCACTCAATCCATCCACCAGAATGACCCCATGAAAACACCACTCCACATGCTCAACCTCCGTTGCCTGCTGGCGGCGGGTTTCGTGCTCGCAGCCTGCTCCGGCTTTGCCTTGGTGGCTGCGGAGGTCCCACCACCGGACACCGGTCCCCGCGCACCGGGGGCGAGTCCTGAGTCCGCCGTCGCGGAGAACGCTGCCACCGCCACCTCGCCAGAGCGCGATTCCGGGGCGCAGGCCATCGGCCAAGCCCATCCGCACCTCACGCTCGCCGAGGTGCAGACCGCACTGGCCGGGCTAAGAATCTCACGGACTATTGCGGGCGGAATAACCCCGTGGTCCTTGGAGCAGAGGAACGAAATCATCGCGGGCGTGAACCCGTCGGATATTCCTGCCATGCTCGCCGAACTTGACAGCCGCGGTGCCGACCCCTCCTCCATTCGCGACTCCTTGCTCACGCGCTGGGGTCGCATCGATCCCGCAGCGGCCCTCGCCTACGCGGAAAAGCTGAAAAACGTCTACCAGCGTGACTCTGCCCTGCGGTCGGTCTTCTACATTTGGGTGGGAGCGGACTTGCCTGCCGCCCGGGCGTGGGCCGCCCGGTTGCCCGCAGGGAAGCTTCGCCAGGAGTGCTTCGGTACCGTGGTCTGGATCCTTGCGGATACCGATCCCATTGCCGCGCTGGACCTCTGCCACGAACTCCGCGGTAACTGGCGCAGCGACGTCGGGCTTCGCTCCGAGGACCCTACAAAACAGTCGCTGTTCACAGGAGTCACCACGGCGATAAGCATCTTCCCCAAGTGGGCGGAGAAGGATCCGCAGGCATCGGCTGCCAAAGCGGCGGAAGTTCTCACCGGTCCAGCGCGACAGCGGGCCCTCATGGCCATCGCCGAGACTTGGGCCGAGACCGCGCCACTGGCGGCGCTGGCGTGGGCCGATTCCCTGACTGACGGCAAAACCAAACGTTTCATCCTGATCGTCGTCACCGGCCAGTGGGCGGAGGTCGATCCCCAAGCTGCCGCCACCTACGTCCTGCCCCTCCCTGATGGCCGCGCGCGGAATGAAGCCATCGTCGCCATCGCCGGGGGGTGGGCTAGCAACGACGTCACCGCTGCCCTGGCCTGGGTGCGGCAACTGCCCGACGGTCCGGCGAAAAAGCAGGCCTTCAGCCGTCTCCGCTACCGATGGGCAACGCAGGATCTGCCGGACATGATGGCATACGCGGAAGCGCTCCCTGTGGGCACCACCAAAGACGAACTTGTGCAAACCGCGGCCCAACAACTCGCCTGCCAGAATCCCGAGGAAGGGTTGCGTTGGGTGCGCAGCCAGCTCACCGGTAGTGCGCTCAACAGCGCGCTACAATCCATGGCTTCGCAACTGACCGGCGAGAATCCCGCGCAGGCGGCCGCTTTCGTCGCGGCGATGCCCGCCGGTGCGGAGCGCGACAAGCTGATCAATCGCACTGTTTCCAGTCTGGCCTCGCGGGACCCGGTCGCAGCCATCGCCTGGGCGGACAAACTGCCGGAGTCGCGCACCCTCGAACAGGCCTGGCAGGCGATTGCGCAGCACTGGGCGAAGGACGATTTCCAGGCGGCGGCCGATTACGTGCTGAAACTCCCCGCTGGCGTGCGGCAGAGCGCCCTCGTTAAGCAGGTGGCCACCGCTTGGAGCCAAAACGACCCTCAGGCCACCCTCCGCTGGGCACAAGCGCTGCCCGCAGGCGAATGCCAAACCCTGGCCGTCTTCTCTGTGGTTTCCAGTTGGTCCGTAGAGGAACCGGAGGCCGCCGCCGCGTGGGTGCTCAAGTGCCCTGAGGACGGGTTGTGCGGCCTTTCCATCAGTGGTGTCGTCTCCCGTTGGTCGCGGACCGATCCCGCTGCCGCCGGCGAGTGGCTGAAGACCCTACCCGAAGGCAAGACCCGCGACCAAGGGGTGAAAGCGTTCATGCTCAACAGTTTCAACTACCCGGACGCCGTCGCCGCCGTGAACCTGATCAGCGATGCCAACCAACGCAACTTGTGCATCGAAAACCTGGCCCGCCAGTGGCTGCGCTCCGACCCTGAAGCCGCGCGAAAATGGCTGGACACCTTGGACCTGCCCGCCGACCAGATCGAACGGTGGCTGAAGTCCCCGCCGCAACGGTAGGCGGGCAACTTCTTTTTCCCGCCCTCTTGTCCGGCTTGGGCGGGCGTAGCGCAGCGAAGCCCCGCCACCGGCTATTTCAACGGCCTTCAACTCAATAGCAAATTCCTAGCAATCCGCAAAGCATCGATACCTGAGCAGTCACTCCGCCACAACGAAACCATAGCATGAATAAATTACGGGTAAGGCAAATGACGCGTAAATATTGGATCATTTTGTTGCTGCTGGTGCTGGCGGCGACTTTCGGCGCAACGCGGGTTGGCGTCAGCCGCATAGACCTTTATGCTACACCCAGTTCGCAAACCGGGCCGATGACCTTTCCCAAGGACTTCTACTGGGGCGCGGCGATTTCCGGCCAGCAGGCGGAAAGTCAGCAACCCAGCGACTGGACGGCTTTTGAACAGGACGCCTTCAAGAACGGACGATTTGAAACCGGCGCCATCCCCGGTGCTGCCAAGCCTAAACATATCCACGATTTAGGAAAATCGTCGGAAGCCGTGCGCCGTGAGAAGACCGGCTTCGACAATATGTATCCCGAAGATATCGCCATGGCCAAAAACATGGGCCTGAATGCCTTCCGCACTTCCATTGACTGGGCGCGCCTGTTCCCACGGGAGGATATGAAGGAGCCAGACCCACAAGGCATCGCCTTCTACAAGGGCATTCTTGCCGAGATGAAAAAACAAGGCATCACACCGTTCGGCACCCTGTTCCACTTCGCCACACCGGCGTGGTTCTTCAAGCCAGACGCGGCAGGCAAAAAAGGTTGGGAGCGCAAGGACGCCATGGAGCATTGGCAGCGTTACGTTTCGGCGGTGGCCGAAAACTTCGTTCCCGACATAGAGCAATGGTGTACGCTTAACGAACCGCTTACCTATATCTACAATGGCTACATTGAAGGGGTATTTCCACCCTTGGAGCGCCGTCCTGACGTATCGGCCACAGCCGACGTTATCGAAGCGTTGCTCAACGCTCACATGATCGGTTACAAGACTCTGCACAAGGTAGCCGAGGCCAGGAAGGCCAAGGTTAATGTCGGCATCACCAAGCATACCCGCTCGTTCGAACCTCTGCGCAATTGGGCGCCGCTGGACCGCCTGATCGCCCAGAAGATTGATCAGGCGTGGAACTGGGACTTCAACGATGCCATCGAAAGCGGTCAGTTAAAGCTGACCAACACCAAGGTCGACAAGAAAATCGAGGGGCTGAAAGGCACCGAGGACTACATCGGCATCAATTACTATGGCCGCTATTACGTCAAGTTTGATATCATGAATCCGCTCAAGCCTAAAGTCCTGTTGCACGACCCGGCCGCCATGAACGAGCCCTTCAATGACCTGGGTTGGGCCTCCTATCCGCATGGGTTTTACCGTATCCTGACGGAAGCCAACAGGCGCTACAAGAAGCCGATTTTTGTGTTGGAGAATGGGACGGCGGACAAAGCCGGCAATGACGTGGCCCGGCAGAAGTTCCTCGTATCTCACATCCGCGAAGTGTGGCTGGCCATCAACGAGGGTAAAGTCGATATCCGCTCCTACATTCATTGGTCTTTGTTCGACAACTTTGAGTGGGCCGAAGGATTCACCGCGCGTTTTGGCCTGGTCGCCGTCGATTATGAAAACGGCTTCAAACGAGTTCCCCGGCCATCCGCAAAGCTATATACGGATATCGCCAAGGCCAACGGCCTTTCGGCGGAAATGCTCAGGAATCTCGGGCAACCCTAAACCTCGACGCAGAAAGGACATTCGCTCAACTTCTTTCCCCGCCCACCGGTCCGGCTTGGGCGGGCGTAGCGCAGCGAAGCCCCGCCACCGGCTGTTGCAACGGCCTTCACCCGCCGGAAAATTCCTAGCAGGCATTCGATCCGCGAACATTCCATGTAACCTGCCCCGGTATTTCCGGATGAAGATCCATGGTGGTTCCGCACGGCGATTGGCTATCAACCGGTCCCGGCGAGGCTCAAGCGCAGCGGGATTCCGGACCCCACGCAAAAGGGCCGCCTCCTGTTCGAAAGTGTGACCATCTTCAACCATCGACAAGCCATGAAATCACCATTCAAACCGTCATGGCACGTTCTAACAGCCGTGGCGGCCGCCACCGCATGGCTGGCTGGTACGGCACTGGCGGATGTGGAAGCGGGACTGCCCGAGGGTTTCACGATTCCCCCGTCCACCTTGTCGCCGGACGGACGTCTCGGCGTGTTGGTGCCCGACTCCGCTCGTTACCAGGGTTACCATGACACGAACCGTAACCGGCTGGTCGATGCGGCCACCGGCAAGGAAGTGGCGGTGATCCGGGCAAGAACCGGCGTGGAGCACGCGAACCACGTTGGCATCTATCCCCGGTGGACCGAAGACGGCAGGGGACTGCTATGGTTGGTGAGTGACAAGTGGTTTCCCCGCGCCATGGTCTATTTGCGAATCGCGGACGGCAAGGTGAAGTGGCAGCGGGACCTGTTAACCATGTCGCAGCAGGAGATTCTGAAGCGGGTGCGCAAGGCCGACCCGGTCGCCTATGCCGCCGCGGTAAAAGAAAACAATAGCCCCGGGACAGTCTTTCCGGAAGGCTTCACGATCAATGTGAACATCGTCGGAAGCGAGGTAGGGATACCCTTGCATTTCATCGTCGACCTGACATCCGACCCGAAACACCTCAATTGCCCGCCCGGGGGGAAAACCCTCAGCGGCCGGATTGATGAGCCCCCGCTTGCCGAACGCCATCCCTTCCATGTCATGCCCCAGGGGGAGGTCGTGGAAGCGAGGATGCGCGGCGTGCTGGCGGTGGATGGCGCGATCACCTGGTCGGGCTTCAGGGTGGTCACCGGCGCGAAGGCGGTGAAGTGGTACCAATACCTGTATGGCGGGCAGGGCGGTGAGTGGCGTGGCGACCTGCCGGAAGATTTCGTGGCCAAGTTCCGCGAAGCCGTGCCCGAAGCCATGGCCAAGGTCCAGGCATACGCCCGGGAACATCCCGAGGTGCGGTGCTGGAGCATCGTACTTATGGCCGAGCCACGCGCACCGGATTCCCTCGCGGTCGATTTCCTCATGCTTTTCGATTCAAACAGCCCCGGCTCGCAGGATCCCGGCGATCCTAACTGGCGCGAGCGGGTGAATTTTCCGCAGGCGGGCGAGATCGTGGCCTCTTTGGGCGGAAGCCTCGAGGAGGATGGCACTGTGAAGTGGAGGAAATTGGATGTGGCGACCGGTGTCGAAGCCGTCCGTCGCCGGGCCGCAATGAAGCGGGACGACTCCGTCCAGGCCAAGGCGCGGGCGGAAATCCAACGCCGCGTGGAGGCCGCCGCACCGGAAACCATGGCCGCCTTGCGGACATTCGCGGCCACCCAACCGAAAAGGGAAGAAGTGTGCAATACGGATTACGATAGAACGCGCCTATCGGACCGGCATCATCCGGGCGTCCGGCCGGAAGGCTTCACGCTGACTCTGGAACCGGCCTACGTCGATTCGCGCCAGATCGGGTTGCCGTTAGAGGCCGAGTTCCAGGCCCGCCTGGAAGGCACCTTGCAGGCCGACGGGACCCTTGTCTGGGGCGGCTTCACCATCCTCCACGGCGAGGAGGCCCGCAAAGCCCGCCGCGATCGCGCCGCCGCACTCAACCACGACGGGTGGCCTTCTTTCCTCGGGCCATAGAATTCCCCTGCAAACTGTCCAAACAAATGAAACATCCCCTCTCATTCCAGGTCACCAACCCGCACACTGGCTTTTTCAGATGTGCCAGCCATTCCGGTCTCCTCCGCGCATTACCCGCCGCGCTGATTTGCGGATTTTCCGCCATCGCCATGGCGGCCGAAATTCACGACGCGGTGCGTGGCGGGGATGTCGCGGCCGTGACGCGGCTGTTGAAGAAAAACCCCAAGCTCGTGAATCTGCCGGATGACGACCAATGCACCACGCCGCTCTATCATGCGGTGGACACGGCGAATCTGGAGATGGTCAAAATCCTGCTCAAGGCCGGAGCCAAGGTGAATGCCAAGTCGGATGGCGGCATGACACCCATGCTGCGGGCCGCCGCAATTGTCAATCCAGAGGTCATCGCCGGTTTTCTCTCGAAAGGGCTGCCTCCATTTTCCCCTTATGGGCCGGGCGGCGAGAGGAAGGCATCCCGTGAGGCGCTGAAAACCTTGCAGAAATCCCTGGCCATCGGCCTTGTCCTTGGCCCTGAGGATGAGGCGTCCCGCCTGGCCATCCTGCGCCTGCTCGTGGAGCGGGGAGGTGGTTTGTTAGATACCATGGAAAACACCAAATGCACGCCCCTGCACTTGGCTGTTCTTATGCCTAACATCAAGGCGCTTGAATACTTGCTCGAGCAGGGAGCTGATCCGGAGGTGTCGGCACTGGGTTTCCGCCCGCTGTATTTCGCGGTGCAGTGGGGAAACGCGGAGATGGTTAAAGTCCTGATCGCGCACAAGGCGGATGTGAATGCGGCTCAGGTTCCCGCCGTGGACCCGCCACTTCATGTGGCGGTCTTCGGTGGCATGGTCCGCGTCGGCCAGAATGATCTCAAAGCCACGCCCGAACAGCCAGCGGCCACCGTGAATTCCTCGCTGGCTTATATCAACAAAAGCCAACCCGCCGATAAATTGAAAATCGTCAAGCTGCTGCTGGCCAAGGGGGCCAGGCCAAATGTCAGGAATCAGGAAGGTGCCACCCCGGTCAATGTGGCGGAAAAGTTCGGCACGCCCGAAATCCTCGCCGCGCTCAAGTCACAGGCTTCACCCCCACGCGCAAAATAACATTTTTCCTATCATATATCCCATGAATGCCACCTGGACAAATCAACCCCTTTTTCCCCCGCACTCCGGTCCGGCCACCGGTCCGGCCACCGGTTCTTGCAACGGCCTTCAACGGGAAAGAAATAGTGAAGATTGGAGTGGTGGAGTGGTGGAGTGGTGGAGTGGTGGAGTGGTGGAGTAATGGTGTGAATATGCTTCGCTCAGGAATCTCCCGACACCACTCCAATACTCCTTTACTCCAATACTCCTTTACTCCATTACTCCTCTCTTCCTGTCCCCCCATTTTCCCCGCCCACCGGTCCGGCCACCGGCTCTTGCAACGGCCTTCACCTGGGAAGCAATTTCAATTCTGAAGCCATGAAAACCACCTCCATCCATCCAAACACCGCTCGTCCTATTCTCGCAGCGATTCCAGCCGCAGGTCAGGCGGGTTTGACAAAGCTACGCCCGGGAAAATCCCGCTGGCTGATGGCGCTGGCAATTCCATGCTGCATGGTGAATGCCGTGTCGGCGGACACGTTCGGACTTTTCACCTACACCGACAACGGGCCATCGATCACAATCACCGACTACCCGGCCACCGCGGTAGGTGCGGTGGTAATTCCGGCGAAGATTCCGCCAGACACCGGCAAACCAGTGACCAGCATCGGTAATTCCGCGTTTGAATCCTGCACCAATATAGCAACGCCAATAACACGACCCATCCGGTCGGCGAAAAGAAGCCGAACGCGTGGGGCTTGTATGACATGCATGGCAACGTGTGGGAATGGTGTGGTGACATGCATGGAAATTATACGACATCCGCCGTGGTCGATCCACAGGGCCCTCCAGAGGGCTCGCGCCGGGTGCTCCGGGGCGGCGTTTGGAACATCGGCGCGATCGGCTGCCGCGTCGCGTCCCGCATCAGCCTCGGCCCGGACATCTGCGGCAGCTACTTCGGGTTCCGCGTGGCCAGCAGTTCAGTGCCATGAACCGGCAGTTCACCCCTCACTTCCGTCCTCCACGCCGCCCTTGGTTGGCTCGCGCCGGCTCGCCCGCAATCCAAATTCCCAGCAGTCAATCGGTTTCGCGTAACCTTGCCGCCGGTTTCCGGATCATGAAAGTGGCAGGCCCCCCGCGCCGCGATCGCGGTTGGAATCCGGAGCCTCCACCCAGCCCCCGCAACATCCTCCACCATGAAATCCTCGGCCCGCCAAACAAGTCCCGGCCGCATCCCCGGTCGGCTCATGGTCCTGCTCCTGCTCGCTGTCCTCGTCAGTTCCTGCGCAACCCCGGGGAGCCAGCTGCGGACCGAACCCACTGGATTCTCCCGGATGGCTCCTGCTATCACCAACCGGTGGGTCAAAGTCCGCGTGAATCCCCCGACCTGGTATCCGCGTGGAACCCGGGCCGATTGCCCTACGGATCACCGCAGTGGCGAGTGGATTCGCACCGGAGACGCGCTCGGCACGCTCTATTTCATTCCACTCCACGGCATGGCCAAGGACCAACACAAATCGCTGCTCAAGGAAGCCCTCGCCGCCCGCAGCCCGGGCAAAGTCAGGATGATTGCCCGCGAGGACGCCCAGCAGCAATTGCAACAGTCCGCGTTATTTCTGTTCGGGCTCACCCCACCCGGATGGGTGTATTTCCTGCGCCAAGCGGATTCACCGTCGGCCACCGGTGAGCCTACAACGGAAAAGGATCAATACTCTGGCGGGTTCGGGGGATTCGGGGGCATGAACTTCAACCCGTCGATCCATTGCGGCTCGATCGGAAATATCGGATGTGGCGGAGGCGGCGGAGGTGGCGGAGGTGGCGGGGGGTGCGGAGGCGGA
>Ga0268284_1001181_pt1 | contig 14396 bp, 10 predicted proteins | sample saktaG_14_FD_190137 | JGI IMG/M metagenome (GOLD analysis project Ga0268284, IMG submission 190137) | Saline water microbial communities from Sakinaw Lake, British Columbia, Canada - sak_2013_06_06_40m | ecosystem: Environmental > Aquatic > Non-marine Saline and Alkaline > Saline ... | reverse complement strand
GAAGATTAAAGCAGCGGTGAATATTGTTCATATGATGGTTTTGGCATATGTGGTGCCAACAAGTTTTTTATGATCGATATTTGTTTGTTTATGAATAGGTTGCAAAATGCAACTGTAGAAGATCAGTTAGAGATCTTTAAAGAAATAATAAAATATCTTAATGACCTAGATGAAATTAAATTTGCATTGTATGTAACTTGCCCTGAAGAGTTCATTGACAAAATTAATGAACTACTTGAAAGTCATTTTTTTAAGTATAATTCAATACCCGTTGAGAACCGTGGGCGCGACATCCTGCCATTTCTAAGGATGCTCCCTCAAATTTTTGAAGATGGCCATCCTGTAATTTTAAAAATCCATACAAAAAAATCTGATCATCGTCGAACGGGAGAACTTTGGAGAAAGGATCTTTATGATAAATTATTGAAAGATAAAGCAGTTAAACAAGCTGTTGACATTTTCAATAAGGACCATTCTGTTGGACTTATTGGTGTTCCAGGTCATGTTGTCCCTATGAGTCTGTATTATGGTGCCAATGCAAGGATGGTTCAATCATTGAGTTTGGCAATGGGAGTTTCACCTTCACAATTTCGAGGTATGAATTTTTCTGCCGGATCCATGTTCTATGCCCGGAGACAAGCACTGCTGCCCTTATTAGAACTGGGTCTACAAACAAAGGATTTTGAAGATGAGCTGGGGCAAAGGGATGGCACTTTAGCTCATGCTGTTGAAAGAGCTTTTGCAATCAGCACAATGGCAGCAAATATGAAATTGGTAGACATGACATATAGCCCACAAAAGCAAAACCTTGCAATTACCAAAGATCATCCTTTTACTTATTAAATCATGAAAAATGGTTATGAAGAACAAGCATCTGAACAAATCGAATAAAATAAAGCATAAAGAACCGGATCAGCTGAAGGTTTCGTATTATCTTTTGATGATGGCATATGCCCTGGTTCCGGTATTTGTCCCAAATTTTAACACCTTTGATTCGAATGGGCCAAAATTCCTGGCGCTTGCAATAATAAATCTGTTAGCATTTGTTGTTTTATTTTCTAAAGCCGATTTCAATAAACGTCCTGAAATCCAGTCACGGTTTTTCAAATCATTCATTGGGATTGCCTATTCCCTTTTCATGATTATTTCATTGCTGTCGTTTTTCAAATCTATTAACCTGATTGAATCTTTGTTGAATATTGTCAAAGCGCTCACAGTCTTTTCTTCAGCATATATCCTATCTGTAATTTTTAGTTCCAATCGGCACTATCTTTTACATCTTGCAGTTGTATTGACCGTTTTACTGCTGTTTGATAGCGTCTCTGTTTTTTACAATATGATTCTCTATATTTCCCGGGATGTAAAATCCATAATGGACATTAAATCGTTGTATTCACATAAAAACATCCTTGCTTCTGCACTGTTTGTTAAGCTTCCAGTGGCATTATACCTGATGTTCTTTTGTAAGGGATGGTATAAACGTCTTGGGTATATTGCCGGTTTAAGTGCCGTGCTTGCCACCTTGATGCTAAGCACGCGTGCGTTTTATCTTGGCCTGGTATTAATTTTGATCGCACTTTTCCTTTATGCCCTGACAAGGCAAATAGTTGCTGGAAATAAAAACTATTTACGCACAATTGCCATCTGGACCGGAGTATTTATAATGGCACTTATCTTGTATACGGGTGTTCAACGGGTTCTTTTTCCTAAAAACACGGATACAATCTGGAACACTGGGATTGTCACGAGACTTTCTTCAATAAAAGCAGATGAATCATCGGCAAACGCACGACTTAATTCTTGGAAACGTACAATTCAACTTATACGTGATCATCCCCTACTTGGTGTGGGTACCGGAAACTGGAAAATAGTTGTATTAAAATATGAAAATGAGCGCTCCCCGGATTTTATATATTCATATAAAAATCATAATGACTTTCTTGAGATAACCGCAGAAACCGGAATCCTTGGTGGATTATCATTTATTTCAATATTCATCCTTATTCTCGTAAGTTTTATTAATGAGGCAAATAAATCTGGAACCAATGATAACCGGAATGAACTACTGTTTATACCTGCTTTTGGTATTCTTGCATATAGCGTTGATACATTCTTTAACTTTCCTGCTGATAGACCAGAAATACAATCCCTATTCGCTATTTACATTGGTCTTGCTATTGCATATTCAAAATGGGAAATTCAAGTAAACGCAATTAAGCTTGAGTCACACTTTAATTCGTGGATACGGAATTGCCATTTAACCAAATTAATAGCATTTATTGTTTTAGGTTTCCTCGTTGTTTTCTGCATTATCCTATACCTGAATGCCCGATCTCTACATTACCAACGTTTGGTGCGCGCAGACGACAAGTCTAATAACTATGCTCATACCGCCTCTTTCTTTATTGACGCGTACCCTTTCATCCCAACTATTAGCAGTTTTGGAGAACCAATCGCAGTTCAAAAAGCGAAATATTTGATAAACGAGAACCGGTATAAGGAAGCTGTTAGTCTTCTTATGTCAGATCTATCAAGCCCTTATGAAAGCCGGCGTGAATTTTTTATAAGCCAAGCATACTATAAAGCTGGAATGAAGGATAGCGCATTTCTTTGGATGCAAAGAGCGTATAAATTAAAACCTTTCCACGATCAAGCGGTTCTTTCATTGAGTTCATGGATGATTGAAAGAGGCCAGTCAGAGGAGTCCCTAAAAGTATTAACCAAATATCTCCGGTTTGAGAAAACCAACAGTAGTATTTGGAAATATACAGAGAATATTCTTTGGGACGATGGTCAAAAAGAAAGAGCCCAATTATTGCTTGATTCGGCAATAAAATATCTGCCTTATGATACTGCCCTTATCAATCTGAAGAAAGTTCGAACCAACTTTTTAAGAATAGCACCATATGAGGAACTTTATCACAGGATTTTTCTCGCATTTAATTCACAAAATTATTCTGAAGCTGCTAAATTGTTGACGGAGTTTATTGAAAAAAAAACCGATTATCCAGAAGCATTTGAAAACCGCGCAATTTGCTATAATATGATAGGGAAATATTCTGAAAGCATCATTGATATTGACCAATCTATAAAATTAGGCAGATTAAATTTCGCAATGGTCAACTTAAGAGGAGAAAATCAAATTAAATTAGGAAATATTGAATCTGCTTGTCGTGATTTTTTAATGGCAAAGGATAAGGGAATTGAAAAAGCAACAGAAAACTACCAAAAGTTTTGCCTCAAGAAGTGAGCATAAAATGAAATAGTTTAGACTTAATCTGAAAGAAAAGGATTGATGCGGTTGGAAGAAACTAAAATAATGGTTAGTATCTGCTGTCTCACATATAATCACGAACATTATATTGAAAGAGCTATAAAAGGATTTATAAGCCAGGAAACGCCGTTCCCTGTTGAAATCGTGATACATGATGATGCATCCTCCGACGGAACCACAACCATAATAAAGCATTACCAGGAGCGATTTCCGAAAATTATCAAACCTATATTTCAAAAAGAAAACCTCTTTTCGCGAGGGAAAAGCCTTTATGAAATATACACGAAATATGTTTTCCCATCATTGAAAGGAAAGTACATTGCTGTTTGTGAAGGGGATGATTACTGGACCGATCCGTTGAAACTTCAGAAGCAGGTTGCGTTTTTTGAGCATAATCCCGATTTCTCGGTGTGTTTCCACAACATCGGAATACTGAAGTATGATGTGACCGATAACGAAGCACATAATCATAATACTGGTCATATGCTCTCAGGTGCAAAAGAGTTTGCTCTTTCTGACCTGATCAAAGGGAATTTCATTCCAAACTGTTCCGTTGTTTACCGGAATATATTTTATTCCTATCCGGATCTTTTCAATGATTCAGTTTTCCCTGACTGGCCATTACACATTCTTCACGCTTCAAAAGGCAGAATCTGCTACCTGGATGAAATAATGGCGGTTCATCATGTCCACCCCTCCGGTATTTGGAATGGTTTAAGCCTTGCCGAGCAGCGGAATGCCGAATGCGGCATGCTGATGAAACTATTCTCCATATTGGATCATCAGTACCATCGTGGAATCAGGGATACGCTGGAAATACGCGAGGCTGAATTTAATCGTCTAACCAGGATGAATAGTTTATGAAGGTTTCTGTGGTCACACCTTGTTTCAATCATGGCAAATATATCTGCGAAATGCTGGATTCAGTCATGAACCAATCTTACCAGGATTTTGAGGTAATTATTGTAAATGATGGTTCAACAGACGATACTGCGCAATTACTGAATGCCATCGCCAACGAAAGGGTAACAATTTATCACACCATAAACCGGGGGCCGGCTGTTGCCAGGAATTTTGCCATACATCAAGCCAAAGGATCTGTTATACTTAACCTGGATGCAGATGATGCGATTGCCCCTGCCTTTCTTGAAAAATGTGTCCATATTTTTCATGATAAACCAAACGCAGGCATTGTTTACGGTGATTGTGTTTTTTTTGGCGCTAAAAATGGTCCTTTCCTCCTTCCGGCCTATTCATTTGAAACAATGCTCCGAGCCAATTGCATTGTTGCGAATGCATGCTTTCGCAAGTCGGATTGGGAAAAAACCGAAGGCTATTCCTGTGCTATGACTTATGGTTATGAGGATTTTGATTTCTGGCTCTCAATCATCGAATTGGGGCGTGATGTTCATCAAATAAAAGAGCCGCTTGTTTTTTACAGGACCTACGAGAATCCTGAAGAAAGCCGGTCGGGACGTCGCAAACAAGACCCTCTTAAAGTTCAGAAGGCTATCGTCCAGGCATTTCAACGGCACAAAAAGCTATACAGCAACATCCCCCAACTGTATGAGCAATATGCTGCCCTCGAAAAGAAAACCTACCCGGATTTACCGGCATAAAGCATAAAGCCATCATGAATGAGGATATAATTGCTGGCATCGAATCTGTTGAAACCCTGAAAGAGGACTGGGCATTGCTATTAGTGAAGGCAGGTCAAAATAATTTATTTCTAACCTGGGAATGGATTAATAGCTGGTGTCAGAATATGCTGGGTCCCACGCAACAACCATTTATTATTACCGCCAGGGAAAACAACAGGCTAATTGGTCTTGCTCCACTCGTACGGGTTCAAAATGAAAATGCTGAATGGTTCATTCAGTTTTTAGGTCAGTCGTATTCATATCACCTTGATTTTATTGCTGAAGCCGGACGTGAAGAGCAAATCTTTACGGCGATTTGGGATTACTTGTTGAAAGGAATTGGGGTTGAATATACTGCCGTTGAATTTATCCATCTGGAGGAGGATGCCAGGTTTGAATCCGTGTTAAAAACGCTGGCCCAAAAAAAAGGACTTTGGATTGAAAGAAGCATTCAAAATACATGTAAAGTGCTGGACTTGCCCACCAGTTTTGAAGAATATCTGAAATCCGGCATTTTATCCAGGAACCTGAGGCATAACTTGAAAAAAGATTCCGCCAGGTTGAAAAGGGAATACGAGGTGGAATTTTTTCAGGCTGATATGCCGGAAATACCGCATTACTGGTCAGAACTCCTGAAACTGCATCGGCAGATGATGCAAATGCGAAACAGGCATTCGATTCTGATGGGGAACTCCTTTCCTGCACATCTTCAGCAAGTCGCCGGAGTGTTTCAAAAACAGAAGGCTTTGCGTTTAAGTGTTATGAAGGTGAATCAGGAAACAGCTGCCGTTTTGCTGGGGATTATCCATAATAACGTTTACAATGCATTAACCATGGCTGTTGATCAACTATTGATCCGTAAAATGCCTTGGCTTAATTTTGTTGTTTACATGCAGGCACGGTGCATTCAATCGGCAATCGAAAATGGTTGCCGGCAATTTGATTTTCTTGGGGGACATAATGTTTACAAATACAAGTTGGGAGGGAAAGATAAGGCAGGGATAAAATATAAAATCAATGGTATGAAGCCCTCAATAGCAATAATTACAAACTCTTTTTTTAATCCGAAAAAACCGGCAGAATTAACGATTGGGGGTGTTGAAACCTGGCTCCTAGAGCTGATACGGTTATTGGTAAGCCTTGGTTTTACACCAGTAGTCTACCAAACGGCCGTGAATGATTTTAAGCTGGATGTGGAAGGCGCCGAGGTCATTGGTTTGGGTGGGCTAAACCGCCACAGGATGAACAAACTCAGCCATCGGGATATTGATCAAAGGAATATCAGATGGATAATTTACGCCAGCTCTTTTGTGGGAGAGAAATATTTCAGACCAGATAATATCTTCATCCAACATGGGATTCATTGGGATTATACTATGTCGCAAAGAACACATTTCCTTCATATAAAATGGGAATATATCCGCAGGATATTGAGCCGGCACGATCTTAAAATGTGCAGGAAATCGCACCTTACAATCACAGTCGATTCAAATTTCCTTAACTATTCCCGGATCATGCTGGGCCACAGGTTCGACACTAATAAAATACGATACATCCCAAATTTTGCCATTCCCCAGGAAAAATCACTCTGGCATGAAAAATGGATGAACCCAAAAGAAATTCATGTTGTTTTCGCGAGAAGGTTTGAACTACGCAGGGGAGTTATTCTTTTTGCGGAAGCAATTGAACAGATCCTTTCATCGGCACCCAAGGTGAGAGTGACATTTGCCGGATACGGGACGTATGAAAAGTACATTTTAGAAAAATTCGGAAACTCCCAGCGCGTAACAATTGAGGCAGTCCCTCATGATAAGATGTATGAACTGCTTAACCGGTCTCATATTGCGGTCATTCCCTCAACTTATTCCGAAGGAACCTCTTTGAGCTGTCTTGAGGCCATGGCAGCGGGTTGTGCTGTGGTAGCCACAGACATTGGCGGACTGTGTAACATCGTTATTCCTGATTTCAATGGTATTCTTGTTCGTCCGAATGTTTCTGATATAGTATTGGCTGTTTCGGGTTTGGTAAACGACATACAACGGGCGGAAACTCTTGCAAATCGTGGTTATGATATGATCGGTCCTTCATTTTCACTTTCAACCTGGAGAAACAGGATAAAGCAGGCTTTGAATGAGGCCGGTGTTTTGAATTTTTAACAAGAGGAATTCTGATGCAAATTTTTAGTTTATTCTCTGGAAAAAAGGAGATGAAAGAGATACTCCGGCATGAACGATGTGCTGAATATGTATTTGAATGTTTTCCTCCTGATTTCCTCAAGGAGTTTGTCAAACCTTACTCCGATATCAAATCCCTAAGTAAAATGTTTTCAGGATTTGGAGATAAAAATCCAACAGAGACAGTTGCAAGGGTCAACAGGGCTACTTTGCGGGAGAAAGTTGTTGATTCAGTCAAAAAAAAGGTTTTTGAAAACAATTTGCCATACATCCATCTTTCATACTATCCCAGGGGTTATAGCACAATATGTGCCTTCAGGGTTGATTGCGATGTGACCGATCGGGCTAGTTTTTTTAATCTTTTAAATCACACGGAAAAGCATGAATTGCCGCTGACATGGTTTATTGATGTTGCCTCGCAGGAAAGCTACCTTAAGGATGTGGCATCCATTCGAAAAGAAGGCCACGATGTACAGTTACATTGCTATAAGCATGTAACATACAGCAATTACAGGGAAAATGAAAGAAACATCCGAAAGGGCAAGGAGTTAATGGAGGCCTCTGGGATTCCTGTAACCGGTTTTGTTTCCCCATTTGGCCAGTGGAACCCGTCTCTTAATAAAGTCCTTGAAGACATGAATTTCATATATTCATCTGAATTTGCCATCGGTTATGACGATCTGCCATTTTATCCTGTATTTAACCGGCATGTTTCCAGCGTCTTGCAGATTCCAATTCATCCGATTTGCATTGGCAGCCTTAGAAATGCAGGTTTCATGTCTCATGAAATGATGGCTTATTTCGATCAGATAATAAAAATGAAATATAAGAGAGGTAACCCTATTATGTTATACGGGCATCCCAGAAATGAGATTGACACATATCCTGAAACTATTGATTTCATATTTTCTATTTTAAAAGAGTTAAAAGGAATTTGGATCACAACGTTTACAGAATATTCTGCCTGGTGGCAAAGACGTTTGAAGGCAGAATTTAATGTTAGTATTGAAGATGATATCCTGCAGATTGTTACTGATAATACTGACCCTGCCTTGACATTGCACATTGTAAAACCTGATTCTACTCAAACCGTTCTGCCTCTTTCTAATGGAACACAGTCCTTATCTAAGTTAAACTGGTTGGTGAGTGAAACTGCCATAAACAATAACCGGAAACCTTGAAATTACTGATTATCATTGGTACACGTCCGGAAGCCATTAAGATGGCGCCGCTTATCATATTGTTAAAGAAGGACAATCGGTTTGTAACCACGGTGTGTATAACCTCTCAGCACAAGGAGATGTTAGTTAGTCCCTTGAATATTTTCGGGGTTACTGCCGACTACGATCTGAAAATAATGGAACAGGATCAGGATTTTTTTAAAGTCACAATCAACATCCTGAAAAAAATCAAGCCGGTAATTTTAAATACATCCCCCGATATGATTCTTGTTCAGGGGGATACAATGAGTGCATTTGTTGCTGCACTTGCAGGGTTTTATTCAAAAATCAGGATAGCCCACATTGAAGCCGGACTCAGAACAAATCGAAAAGAGGAGCCCTATCCTGAGGAGATCAGCCGGCAACTTATCAGCCGGCTTGCCGACCTTCATTTTGCACCAACATTAAAAGCAAAACAAAACCTGATCAGCGAAAATATCCCTGAATCGATGATCCATGTTACGGGGAATACCGTGACTGATGCATTGCATCTTGCACTTGAAAAAATAAAACAAATAGGAGGGATTGAACAAAAAATACTATTTCCTGAAATCCCAAAGGCATTATGGACCGTCCTGAAAGATTCTTCGAAAAAGATTATCCTTGTAACGGCTCACAGACGTGAAAACATTGCCTCGGGAATAACCAATTTATGTCTGGCACTGAGGGAAATTGCCCGACATCCCGATGTCGTTATTGTAATCCCTGTCCATCCAAATCCAAATGTAAAAAACCAGGTTGAAGAGAAGCTCGCTAACATCCAAAACATATTTTTGTTGAAACCTTTAGACTATTTGACCTTTGTCTATCTGATGAAAGCATGTTACTTTATCATTACCGATTCTGGTGGAATCCAGGAGGAAGCACCCTGTTTGGCGAAACCAGTGTTACTTTTAAGAGATTTTACCGAACGTGAGGAATCTGTAAAAGCTGGTACGGTTAAACTCGTTGGAACAACAAAACAAATAATTGAAGATTCTGCAATAGAATTACTTACCAACGATGAAGAATACAAAAAGAGGTCAGCTCCTGGTTATTATTATGGAGAAGCTGAGGTATCCAAAAGGATAATTGAAATTCTGGCGGGTCAAAATTCAAGTATTATTTTATGAACATTAATCAGATACAACAGGTATCGGCGATACTGATAACAAAAGAAAAAGAATATCCGGAAAGGGTATTAAAACATGTTGAATCTTTTTGTTTTGGAGAAATAATAATATGCACGGGATGTAATGGGATTTATGCGCGCTTTATCCAAGAGCCATTATTTAAAGATGTTTATGTTCAGGACGATGATTGTATTCCGCAACTAGATAAGATTTTTGAAGAATATGATGGCGAGGTATTAACATGTGGGATGACACCACACCACAATGAATTCTACGCAAACAGTAAGATCTGCCTTATCGGACATGGGGCATTTTTTCCGAAGAAACGAATTGCCGTAGTTGAAAAATATAAACTACTATTTGGTATGGATGACGATTACCTCATTGAAACGGATCGCATATTCACTTTTTTTAATTTTCCTCAAAAACGGTTATCCCTATCGGTGATTCATTTACCTTCTTCATATGATAATGATCGTTTAAGCATGAGGAAAGATCACTATATCAACTTGTATAAAATTGAAAAAAAATTAATTGAATTTAATGCTGGATTTACAATTTATTGAATGAAACCCAAACCATCAGAATCTTTGAACCTTGATTATTTAGCTTACACTGCAAACACAGATATTAATATCTATTATCTTGAAATAGTTGGTTTTTATTATGACCCAGCATTGACCACCGAACCTGAGATACGGGTTTTTGCAGATGACATCGAAATCGGAATACTATGTTTTTATATTGAAAGACCTGATCTGGAAGCTGTGTTTGGAAAACTAGCGTATACTCCGGGCTTTGATGAGAAATTTGCAGTAAACCCGGCTGTGCAATACCTGAAGTTTATCGATTGTCAATCCAATAAGATCTTAATGCATCGAATGCTCCCTGGGGTTGATTCTGGGCATGCCAATGATTGTATGAATTCAATACGGGAAGCTTACCAGGAACTCAATTTGGAATTGACTGTAAAAGAACAATATAGCATACGCAATCGGGCTGTTTATTTCAAGCGGATGATTCTCAATTGGGCAGGAAATTTAATAAGACGGACTTTACCTGTCCCTGGCTTTTGCAATTTCGGCAAAACCCACTTCAAAATACTTTTCTTTTCGCATAATTTTAATTACGAAGGCGCCCCAAAAATTCTGTATTCTATTGCCACGGGTCTAATGAAAAAACCGGGGTATGAAGTAACCATAGTATCTCCTTATGACGGCCCTGCTACAGCATTCCTCAGAACTAAGGGAATAAAAGCCATTGTTTCAGCCGATCGTTCTATTTATCCGGCTAAAGAAATAGACCACAAACATGAAGAATTACAAGATTACCAACAAAAAATTAATCAAATCATCCTGGATGAAAAACCCGATCTTGTTTTTGTGAATGTCCTTTTCAATTATCATATTGTTAATATCGCGGGATTGATGAAGATTCCTGTGGTATGGATGATCCACGAATCGTTTACAATGGAGAACCTGCAAAATCTCGTACCCCATTTTGAGCCGGAAAATTATATTAAAGCCTTCACTGAAGCTACCATCGTTATATTTTGCACATCTTCTTATAGTAAATATTATACAAAATTCAACTTTCGGAAAAACTTCAGGGTTATTCACAATGGTTTAGATCCAAAGTATACTGCACTTAAAAGGAGTGATCAGAAGAGAACTGAATCCAGAAACAATCTTAACATCCAACCGGACGAAATAATGATCTTGAATGTCGGCATTTTCGTTCAGCATAAGAATCAAGAACTACTGGTAAATGCAGCGGAATTGTTAAAACATAAAAAAATAAAATTTTTCATGGTAGGTGCACGTGAGGAGATCCCCTATTCCAGAAAAATCAGAGCGCTGGTAAAAAAGAAAAAATTGGATGAAAAAGTAACCATTGTTTCTGAAACACATGATACAGAATCATACTATATTGCCGCCGACATTTTTGTATTTACTTCAACCAATGATACCTATCCACTTGTAATCCTAGAAGCCACGGCATATGGTTTACCCATCATCGCCACACCGATCAATGGTGTAAATGAACAGGTTAAATTTGGAATAAACGCGATTAAAGCTGATTATTCCGATCCTTCCTCCCTTGCCGCGCAAATTTTGAACTTGTCAGAAAATGAAAATCTCAGGTTAAAGATGGGAGAAAAATCACGGAATCATTTTAAAAATTTAGAAACTTTCGACTCAATGGTTGAAGCTCATGAAAAGGTTTTCCGGAAAGCATGGCAAACTTATCATCATTAACCTTTCTTTTGGTAGACTGTATGAGACTTATATTTAAATTAACTTTACAATCTCACGCGCTGACTGACTATTAAAACTACCAGAAATGAAAAGGAGCTGTTTGATCAATCTGATTGCCCTATTTGGGTTATTTTCTCTTATTTTCATGGGTTGCAGTAAGTCGGAGGAGGATACTTCGGGAACCTCCTCGGGACTGTTTGAGAATTCGTTTGACAACATGACGGTCTATCCCGATCCCCTGCCTCAGAGCTATACCCGGAAAAATGGGACGGTGGCAAAGGATACCACCTTCCCGGGCCAGGTCGTTGTCCTTGCTGATGGTTCTGCCACGGAGATCACCCAACTGATCACGCAAAACAAGGGGACGATAGCTGCGCAGATTCCAACCGTCGGACTCTATCTGGCCACCCTGGATGCTGCCGATGTGAATGCTTTTCTGTCGGCCCTGTATCAAAGCGCCCTCATAACGGATGCCTTCCCCAACATCATCCTCAGGGGAAGGGGAACACTGGATGAATGCGGAAGCGCTTCGGTAAAAGGGGATCAGAACAGCCTGATACAAACCATCGATGTGTCGGCCGACATGGGTTGCAGCGACAAGGTGTATCATACCGATGCCGTGGGTGCGGTGGCGGGGGCCGGCGGGGTAAGCACCCATGTAAATGATATCACGGTATTTAACCCGAAAACAAAAAATGCCGGGGCCGATTCATACAAGTCGATGCAGAAGATCCTGGAACTGCTGAATTATGCCTATGAGCACAATGAACCTGTGATCATCAATATCTCCATGGGCGGCGATGACAATGATGAGACAGATAATTACTGGTTTCACAAGCGGTTTTGTTACCTGCTGGAGGCTGCTGAAATGAAAAACCCGCATATCCTTGACAATGCGATCATCCTGATGTCGGGAGCCAACATTAAAAGAAATGAAACGGATGATTACGTTCAGCTCAAACAAAACGATTTTCCGGGTTCCCCGATCTGGGACCATCTCTATTTCGTGGAATCGCAGGAGGGGACCAACGGATGCAACCTCGGATATGCCGATAATGGAACGGCAAATGTTTTAAGCGCCCCGGCATGCCATGTGCAGATTCCGAATTCGCTGTGCACCCGTTCGGGGAATTCGTTTTCAACTCCCTACATTGCCAGCCTGGTAGGGCAAACCTACGAGATGCTGAAACAGGCCGATATCAAGATGAGCATCCCTGAGATCACTGCCAAATTATGGACCTACCAGAAGGAGAACAACGGCAGTTTGCCAACCGTGGCCCAGCTCTTCAGCATCTGTGCCGGGAACATTGGCCCCGACGTGAAATATGATGGAACCTGGAGCGGGAAATTCAATTATACAGCTACGATACCCGATCCCAAGGGGGGGCTGCCAACCATCGTGAATACCAGCTTCACACTGACCATCACCCTGGTCTCGGCCGCAGCCGTAACGGGTCAACCGCAAATGCTAACGGTCACATCGGTAACCTGCACCGATCCCACCTTTGGAGCGACTTCACCCATTACCCCAACGGGCTCACTGAGCATCGCTTTTTTACCTATCGCCTACGGGTCGCCCTCGCTGCAGGGACTGGGGATCAACATTGAATTTCCGAACGGATCACATATCTCATCCTCAAACCTGGTTGACGGGGCCTTCACCATCGATGCCAACGGTCGGGTGCTTGCCAGCACGAGCCTGGTGGCCAATGCCGCATTTATCGCCGGCGGACAGGTGGACGACAGTAACCTGCCAGGCAGCGGGCCGGGGGGGTATGCGTATAACTGGTGCACCTTTACCAGCTGGTCGCTGAGCCGGTAAATATCAGTCACCACAGCACTGCTGAGGCTGTCGCTCGATGGTGGGGATTGTGAATACCAGGTACCCACTCGCAACTGCGCCTGTCACTCGATTGTAAGAATAAGAGTTACCCCATCGCAGCTGCGTCTGTCACTCGAAAGTTGTCCTCACTTTTACCTTTTCATACAGACCGCTCCAGACTAAGGCTGCTTATGTGGTAACTCATTATTCCTTTAAAAACTTCATTACTTCATTACTTCATTACTTTACAGTTAGTAACAAAGTTGTTAGTTACAAATCTGTTAGCTATCTTCAGCAGCTGGCTCAATTGTGCTGGCTGAGATGCGAAAAAAAAATGACGGATGAGGTAATTGACTTGTCTCTTGATTCACTTATAATGCAACTGAGTTTATTATATTAAAATCTCACAGAATCATTAAGTAAAACCCAGGTAAATTGTCTCGAATTTATTGATTCCATTCATAAATTCTGGCTGAAACAATACTATTTTACAGTTCCGGGTTGAACCACTCGCAACTACGCCTGTCGCTCGATTATGGAGGAACACCAGTCACCACAATGCTGCTGCGCCTGTCTCTCGAAAGAAATCATAAAGGTCAAACTCTCAGAAATACCGTTCCAGACTAAGGCAGCTTTTGTGGTGACTGCCTGTTCCCTCTCTCGTTTTTAACCTCTCTTTTTCCGTTCCAGCCTAAGGTGGCTTATGTGGTAACCACGATTATAAGAGAGGCAAAATCACATAAACTGTTCTTTGAAATTTTGGGAGTTTTTACTGATCTTCTACAGTTGTTAATAACGTGCAAAGTTAACAGTTTTGATATTCAGTGCGTTACGATTTAAAAGGCAGGTATTTTGTAATAATGTGGTGCCATTAACAAAAACAATAAAGTTATTAA
>Ga0268284_1001177_pt1 | contig 14421 bp, 13 predicted proteins | sample saktaG_14_FD_190137 | JGI IMG/M metagenome (GOLD analysis project Ga0268284, IMG submission 190137) | Saline water microbial communities from Sakinaw Lake, British Columbia, Canada - sak_2013_06_06_40m | ecosystem: Environmental > Aquatic > Non-marine Saline and Alkaline > Saline ... | reverse complement strand
TAGACTTCGTCGGGTTTCACCTCGCTGAGGATGCGGGTGAGGTTCAAACTGTCGGTCAGGTCGCCATAGTGCAGGCGGAAGCGTGAATTCTCGACGTGCGGATCCTCGTAGATGTGATCGACACGCTGGGTGTTGAAGAGCGAGGCGCGGCGCTTGATGCCGTGAACCTCGTAGCCTTTTTCCAGCAGAAATTCCGCAAGGTAGGATCCGTCCTGGCCGGTGATGCCGGTAATGAGTGCTTTTTTCATGGGAGAGAAGAGCAGAGAGCAGAGAGCGGAGAGCAGAGAGCAGAGAGCGGAGAGCGGAGAGCGGAGAGCGGAGAGCGGAGAGCTGAGAGCTGAGAGCTGAGAGCTGAGAGCATAGAGCCGGGATGAAGCAGCCGCTGTTCTTACTCTCCGCTCTCTGTTCTCCGCTCAGAGCCGCGCTCCGCCGCAGGCGATGGCGGCGGCGAAGTCCTGATAGGCGGCGGCCAGGCCGTCACGCAACGGGATGACGGGTTGCCAGCCGGTGGCCTTGATTTTGGCAATATCGAGCAGTTTGCGCGGGGTGCCGTCAGGTTTGGAAGGATCGGTGAGGATGGCTCCGGTGAAGCCGACGGTAGCGGCGACGAGTTGCGCGAGGTCGTGGATCGTGAGGTCCTCGCCGGTGCCGACGTTCACCCAGTCCGGCGGGTTGGCCAGGCCGAGCAAGTGGAAGCAGGCGCTGGCGAGATCGTCCACATGGAGGAACTCGCGGCGCGGCGTGCCGGTGCCCCAGATGGTGACGGCGGCATCGCCGCGTTGTTTCGCCTCATGAAAGCGGCGGATGAGCGCGGGAATGACGTGGGAGTTGAGCGGGTGATAGTTATCGCCGGGGCCGTAGAGGTTGGTGGGCATCGCGCTGTGGTAGAGCAGGCCGTGCTGGGCGCGGTAGTGCTGGCAGAGTTTGAGGCCGGCGATCTTGGCGATGGCGTAGGCTTCGTTGGAGGGTTCTAACGGCGATGTCAGCAGGCAGTCTTCCGGCATCGGCTGGGGCGCACACTTCGGATAGATGCAGGATGAGCCGAGGAACAGCAGGCGCGGCACGCCGGCGCGGCGGCCGCCCTCAACCAGATTGGCCGCGATGGCAAGGTTCTGGTAGATAAACTCCGCCGGGTAGGTCGAGTTGGCATGAATGCCGCCGACCTTGGCCGCGGCAATGATGACGATGTCCGGCCGTTGCGCGGCGAGGTGGGCGAAGACCGCGGCCTGGTCGCAGAGATCGAGTTGCTCGCGGGTAGCGGTGAGCAACTCGAAGCCGCCGCGACGGGCGGCTTCCCTGACCAGCGCGGAGCCGACCATGCCGCGGTGGCCGGAGATGAAGAGTTTTTGCATGGGTAGCGCGGCCTCGCCGAGGCCGCAGACCTGGTGAGGACAAGGATGAGTTTAATGCATGCCGAACGGTCGCTGCCGGAGGCACCAAACTCTTGTGGTGCTGGCCTTGGGCTGCTCAAGGAGCGCATCATGGCAGCAACGACAGGAGTCGTTGCTGCTCAGCCGGAGAGTTCCCGCTTGGACACTTCTTTCACTATTCTTTGGCCTGCGCTCTTGGCGAGAGCGCGCCACCTTGGAAGCGGGAGAGCAATCGATCGGCCTCGGTGAGGGCCATGGCGGTGACCTGGTCCATGTTATAGTAGCGGTAGGTGGCGAGGCGGCCGATGAAGCTGGTGTTAGGTTCGGCGGCGGCGAGTTCCGCGTATCTCTGATAGGCCGCGCGGGCGTCCGGGGCGGGCACCGGGTAGTAGGGTTCTTCGCCCGCTGTCCAGTCCTTGGGATATTCGCGGATGATCGTGCTGGCGTTGATTTTCTGGCCGGTGGCGTGTTTGATTTCGACGATCCGGGTGAAGGGGACATCCGCGTCCGGATAGTTCACTTGCATCGCGGGCTGCCAAAATCCGGGCTTGCCGGAAACGGGTTCGCGCAGGCGGAGTTGATCCGCGGTGAAGGATTCCGGTTCGAAGCGCAACGAGCGGTAGGGAAGCGGCCCGTAACAATGGCCGAAGTATTCATCAATGGCACCGGTGAAGATGAGGTGTTTGAACCGCCAGCGGGCCTTGGCTTCCTGGAAATCCATGCCCAGATGCAAGTGGATGCCGGGCGTGGCGGCGAGCAGGTTTTCAAACAGCGCGGTGTAGCCATTCGCGGGCAGCGCCTGGAAGGATTCCGATAGATAGCGGTCGTCGCGGTTGGTGCGGATGGGGATGCGCCCGCAGACCGAGGCGTCGAGATCGCGCGGGTGGCGCTGCCACTGCTTGAACGTGTAACCCTCGAAGAACCATTCGTAGAGTTCGCGGCCGATTTGGGAAATGATGACTTCCTCGGAGTTTTGCGGGTTGGCGATGGGGACACGGTTTTTTTTCAGCCAGGCGGAGAACTCAGCCGTGCTCGATGCCCGGCCGAGGTATTGCTCGAAGGTGTTCAGGTTGATCGGAAAACTCCAGTAGCGCCCGCGGGTGTGGCTGCGGATCGTGTAGGCGACTTCGTGCCAAGTGGTGAAGCGCGACAGGTAATCAACGATCCGCGGCGAATTCGTCCGGAAATAATGCGGCCCGTAGGGGTGGATCAACACGCCGGCCGCGTCCGTGCGGTCGTAGGCATTGCCGCCGAGGTGATCCCGCCGGTCGGCGACGACGCAGTGCCAGCCGGCGGCGGCGAGTCGTTGGGCGGCCACCAGGCCGGAGAACCCCGCGCCGATGATCAGGAAGTCGCTGGTGTCGTTAGATGCCACGGAGCAGGGGCTTCGGGGTTGGTTCGCCCCACGCTGCCGCCCTTGGTCGATCTTTCCGCTCGGGAAAGAAACCTAGGCTTGAAGTGAGTGGGGTGCAAGGTGCCGGGATGAGCGCGGAGGACCCGCGACAGTGACGGCCAGTAGCGGTGCCGGTTCAATCGGAAACGAACCGAATGGATAGAGTGATCACGCGGGGAAAGTGTTAGGTTTTCATGGGGTTGGCCGTCTGGGCAGCAGGATGGAAAACAAGTCCACGTTCACCGCTTGGGGTTGGCCGAGAAATTCGAGCAGGATTTTGACCCGTTCGGCCGCCGGGGCGACGGAGATGATGGTTCCACGCATGCCTTGGAGCGGGCCGTGGGCGATTTCCACTTCGTCGCCGATTTCGATCACCGGTGACACGGAGAACAATTCCTCATCGTCCTCGGACCGGTTGCGGACGTCCTGGCGGAGGGATTCCACGAATGATTCGGGGACGGCAGGGATGATCGTTCCGAAGCGCACCAGGCCGCGCACGCCTTGGCAGAACGTCACGGCCCGTTCCATCTCATCAAGCTTGAATTTCGCGAGAACGTAGCCGGGAAAGAGCGGTTCCACCCACCAGATTTTGCCGCGGCGGGTGGCCTTGCGATAACGCAGGCGCGGGCAGAACACCTCCACGCCCGCCACTTCCCGCAAGTGACCGGCGGCAATGTGTTCGCGTTTCGTCTGCGTGCGCACGCAGAACCACTCCGGCAAATTGGGAGGATGGAATATCATTGGCCGAGAATTTTTTGCAAAAGGGGAAGGACTCTGCCGCCGCTGCGCATCCACTGGTCAAGGCGCTCGACACGGCCGCTCAGAAATTTCCGCTGCTCGGGATCGTCCACTTCGCGGGCCGTCGCCGCCAACCGGCCGATCTTGGTTTTTCCGCTCTCCAGGTGCGGGCGGATTTGTTCGCGGATGAAGCCGCCGACAAGCCGCTTGAGTTCCACGGCCGGTTCGTAATAGGTGCGCCTTTCGGCTCCGCCGTTGCCACTGGCCTCGTTCACCGCACCAAGGCTTTTGAGCATTCGCAAGCCCTGGCTGGCGGAGCCCTTGCTGATGTTGAGCCGGTTGACCAGATCATCCAGCGACAGCGGCGACCGGGATATAAACAACAGCCCGTAAATTTCTCCGATCGATCGGGGCAAACCCAAAACGCGCACGCCGTCCACGAACACTTCCACCACTTGGCGTTCCAAGGGGTCGAGTTCCGGTGGCGATCCGTCAGACGGATGGTGCATGGAGGAGGATTATAGGGGCGTTTTCTGATTGTTCAATTCAATTTGAACAAAGTTGCGGGGTGGGGTTCCGGGGTTTTCGCCGTCATCGGGGATCGGGCCTTGATTTCGGGGCCTCCTGCTGCTGGTTTCTTCACCATGCGCATCCTGATCACCGGCGGAGCGGGCTTCCTGGGCTCCCATCTTTGCGAACGGCTTCTCCGCGAGGGCAACGAGGTGATTTGCCTCGACAACTTTTTCACCGGCCGCAAACGCAATATCGCCCACCTGCTCAAGCATCCCTATTTCGAACTGGTCCGCCACGATGTGACCGAGCCGTTCAAATTCGAGGTCGATCAAATCTACAACCTCGCCTGCCCCGCCTCGCCGCCTCACTATCAGCACAACCCGATCAAGACGATCAAGACTTCGGTGATGGGTGCGATCCACTGCCTGGGACTGGCGAAGCGGGTGGGTGCGCGGGTGTTTCAAGCCTCCACCTCCGAGGTCTATGGCGATCCCGAGGTCCATCCACAGCCGGAGTCCTACTGGGGGAGCGTAAATCCCATTGGCATCCGTTCCTGTTATGACGAGGGCAAACGCTGCGCGGAAACCCTGTTCTTTGACTACCACCGGCAGAACCACGTCGATATCCGCGTGGCCCGCATCTTCAACACCTACGGCCCGCGCATGCTGCCAGACGATGGCCGCGTCGTCTCGAACTTCATCGTCCAGGCCCTGCAAGGCAAGGATCTCACGATCTACGGCGATGGCACCCAGACGCGCTCGTTCTGTTATGTGGACGATCTCATCGAGGGCTTCGTCCGGCTGATGAACCATCCGCATCTAACCGGGCCGGTCAATCTCGGCAATCCCGGCGAGTTCAGCATGCTCGAACTTGCCGGAATGGTTCTGAAGAAAGTGGGCGGTCCCTCGCGGATCACTCACCTGCCGTTGCCGGGCGATGATCCGAAACAACGCCAACCGGAAATCACACTCGCCACCAGCGAACTCGACTGGCAACCGCGCATCCCGCTCGCTGAAGGACTGGACTCCACGATCGCCTTCTTCCGGGCCTTGCTGGCCGGGGGATGATGTGAGACACCAGACAGACGACCCTATGAAATGGATCTATTGGTTCGGTTGGATGACGTCCGGAGCTATTTTCCGGAGCTTTTTTGGGCTGCGCATCACGGGCGAAGAACACCTCATCACCGAAGGACCGGTTTTGGTTGCCGCGAATCATCAGAGTTATCTCGATCCCCTGCTCATCGGCGTTCTCTACAACACCGAAATCTTCTACCTTGCCCGGAAATCCTTGTTCACAGGCTTCACCCGCTGGCTTTACACCCAGTGGAACGCCATCCCGGTGGACCAGAACCGCCCGGACATGGCCAGCCTGAAAACCATCATCCGCAAACTCAAGCAAGGGCACCGGGTGCTGGTTTTCCCCGAAGGCGAGCGCACCCGTGACGGTGAATTCGGTGAAGCCGCACCCGGCATCGGCCTGATCGCCGCCAAATCCGGGGCCGTGATCCAACCGCTCCGCATCTGCGGTGCCCGCGAAGCCCTGCCCCGCGGCTCCGCCCGCATCCGCTTCAGCCGCATCACCGTCCACATCGGCCCGCCCATCCGCATGACACCCGCGGAACTCCACGCCGCCAAAGGCAAGGAAGACTATGACCGCATCGCCAAACGCATCATGGCCGCCATCGCGGCGCTCTAGATGTTAGGTCGTCTGGTTCTTTGCAAGGGCGTCCGAGCCACCCCTGACGCGCGCCGCGCTTCCACCCTCCCCTGCCACCAGCGCCCAGACCCTGCCGGGGGCAAAGAAAATCGCCGATTCCGGTTGCATCTTTCCCCAACCACTGCATCTTTGCGCCGTCCGGTTTCTGGGGGCGTTCTGGTTTCGACGGGATGTCTGAGGTGCTGGTTGCACGTGGAGGTTGATCGGCTGGCCTCCTAAAAAGCCGCTCACAACAAACAAATGCAAACTCTAACGAGCTCGCACTGGCTGCTTAATTGACAGTCACGTCTGAACCCCGACGCCTTCTGAGGGGGATGACGCAACCTAGAAGGCTGGGCATGAAATCGGGTCACCGGGTTCCACGCCGAAATTCACAGGTGCCTAGGAGGGGCAACGCTGCAAGCGGGCCTAGCCGCTCCGAAATCCCAGACCGCATGCTAAACGTGTAGATACCATTGCTGACGGCGTTCCGGACAGGGGTTCGACTCCCCTCGCCTCCACCACTTTTATATTCAGTCACTTACGAACTAGATACCCCTCCAGTCACAACGAGGGTCACAACACGGGGTGTCGGGATTTCACCGGAGTTCACTGATGGACACGGAAATTTGGAGTGACGAATTCGCCCGGACAACCGAGTGAATTCAGGGTGGGATATTTTTTCAATAGCGAAAAGAATTCCCCCTTTTGACTGGTCTTGGATGGGATGGCCACGCCTCCATCTGCTTGGGAACTCCACACCGCCCTCCGCTGGATGCAGGACAAGCCGCTAGGCAAGTTCGGCCGCAACCAGGCCGCATGCATCCACCTCCGCCAACTGGATCCCAGCGAGCGATCGTCGTCGGCACCGGCATCATTCCGAACCGCAAGGGACACCCGCTCATCCAGCGCTGGTATGGCGTCCGGTTCCTCGCCGGCAAACTCGCGGCAATCCTCAACCTCGAACAAGTCCTCGCCCGCACCCGCTTTTCGGGAAACCATCCGAATGGCGTCGAATCAAAACGTCCAATCCACGAACTGCGCAAAGAGGTTGGGTCGCTGATCGCCGACGAGCACGGGATCTATGCCGCCAGCAGGTTCATGCGGCACGCGGACATCCGCATCACCGCCGCCAGTTACCTTGACAAAAAGAAACGGATTGTCGCACCGATCTGAATCTCCGGCACGTGTTGAAATTCGTGCCATCTCGCGAAAACAATCCTTATCATACCCGCTACTCCAGCAGTCTCACCGGCGGTTTGCCATCGGCCATGGTTAGACCAAGCCGGTCCCGCAAATACCCCTCCATGGCCTTGCGCACCTTGAGTTTCAACACCCCGTTGCGCATCGCGTAGTCACGCTCCACGGCCTTGCGCTGCTCCTCCTTCAAGGCCCGGTGCGGGCTCACCCGCAGCGTCACCCATTCCTCCCAATCCTTGTCCTCGGTCGGCAGTTCCGCCACTTCCCGGCTCCACTCGACCTCGGCGATCCGGCTCAAGGTGAAATCCCTGAAATCCCCGTTTTTCTCGCACCACGCCCGAACATGCCAGCGCGCTCCGTTGTGGCCGAGCGCGTGCGGCCGCAGCCACCGCCATTCCTCCTTGCCGCTGTTCACGCTGGCATAGCGCACCCGCACCCGCAGCCCGTTGAGCACGGCCAGGAATATCCGCCGCTCCACCACCGACCCGGCATTGCGCGCTGGCATTTTCAGCACCGCCACACGCCCGCCCTCTTCATTCTCATCCGTCCAGCCCTCCCATACTCCCCGCGCGTCTCCGGCCAGAAACCTCGTCACCGCCTCATCCAGGCGCGGACGCGTTAGAACGCACTTCATCTCCGCCGTCGCCTCGTAGCGCTTCTGCCGCAAATTATACACGAATGCCCCGGGATTAAGCTCCAGATACCGCTGCAGGTCCGACGACGCCTGGGCCATCGACACCCCGAACAATCCCGCCAGATCCTGCCGTTGCACCACCCCCTTCCACCACGCACACGTTTCGATGAAGCGCAAGCGTTCCATCGCCGCCCAGTTCCGGTCATTGGTCTTGTTTCCCATCACGCCCAAAGGGTTGTTCTTCCGAGAACCTACCCCGCCCTGAAACCCTTTGCAAATCCGAAATAAAAAATTTGACTGCGTCGTCTTATTTTATTGACTCGTTAAAGAAATCCTGTTAAAACCACGCCTTCACCCAATCCCCAATCCAGTATCCACCATGAAAACAGAAATCGCCTTCATTCTCGACCGTTCCGGCTCCATGGAGTCCATGACCCATGCCGCCATCTCCGGCTTCAATGAATTTCTCAAAGCCCAGCAAAACACCCTGGACGATCAAGGAAACCCGATCCCCGCCACCTTCACCCTGATCCTCTTCGATCACGAATACCTGCCGATCCACAACCGCGCCCCCATTCAATCCGCCGAGCCGCTCACGCTGGAAACCTATCAACCGAGGGGCAACACGGCCCTGCTGGATGCCATCGGCCGCACCATCGACTACATCGGCGCCGAACTCGCCGCCACCCCTGAGGCCGAGCGGCCGGCCAAGGTGATCGTTGCGATCCTCACTGACGGCCAGGAAAACGCCTCGGAGCGTTTCAGCATGGCCGACATCAACCAGCGCATCACCCATCAGACCGAAACCTACCAATGGGAGTTCCTATTCCTCGGAGCCAACCAGGACGCCATCGCGACCGCCGCCCGCATGGGCATCCACGCCCACAACTCCGCCACCTTTGCCGCCAATGATGAGGACCTCCAAGCCAGCAACCTCGCTTTCGCGTGCAAGGTCTCGGCCAAACGTCGTGAAGCCTCTCAATGCAACCTCGCCGAAGCCGAAGCCGCTTTTGCCCATGAGTCCATGACAGAATCCCTCGAAAAATCCCGGAAAAATAAGGAGTAACGACATTCCTGTCGTTTCTTCGCCGCTTTGGGGACAGCGGGCGGGGCCATTTCATTTCCCTATTCACCGCACATCCCAAACCAAGCGACAACCATGAATAGCATAGGAATCATCGCCCCCTACAAATATGAAGGGATGTGGGTCTTCGACGACCCGGCTGTTGGACTTACCCGGGAGCCTTTTGTCGCCGGCATCGATAAGATGATAGACCAGTTGGTGACTCACATCCCCGGAGCCGAGCAGGGCTTTCGGCTCCTGTTTTCCGCCACGCCGTTCCCCGGACACAATGTCAAATTGGAATGGAGACGCGAAGAATCAGGCGGGAATTGGTATTACTGTCCTCAGTTCGACATGGAGGGGTGGCTGTGTCCCGCGTTGTTCAAATATTTCGAGGATACCCCACAAGAGTTGTATGGCCGGGCAGAAGCCAAACCCTGATCCATAATAAACAGGCCTGCAACAGAGGTGCGGCGACAAGACGCCCTCTGCCCCATTACCCGACTGAAAACGCCATGAGCAAGAAACGTCCTGAAAATATTCCCCAACCCGACGCCACCATGGAGGAAGCCCAAGAGTCCGATGCCCATGTTCTCCACCCGCTTGAGGTGATGCGGAATGTCTACCAGAAGATGGAGATCACGTTCCAGGAGGACGACGACACGATTTTCATGCGCCTGAACCTCGAAAACGTGGAAGTCCAAGTCATCACCAGTGGCGCACCCGACGACCTTGCTTCAGTCATTGTCAAACTCCCGGTCCGCGCCGCGCCGAAATTCCGGGCGGCTGCCGGCGAATTCCTCCACCGGCTCAACTACGGAGCACGGAGGAAATTCTGGGAGATCGACCACAACGACGGGGAAATCCGCATGGCTGCCTACACCGATACGATAGCGGGTCCGCTGACAGAATCGACCTTCCGTGGACTTCTCCACTTCATGCTGATGACTGCCGACGAGGTTTTCCCCTACCTGACCAGCGTGCTCGCGGGGAGGATGACGGCGGAATTCGCCGCGGACCAGGCCGAGGCGGCAATCCTGGCCTTGTGTGACAATGACGGGAAGACGGAAGAAGAGTAAAATAACGCAATAATACGATAGATTACGCGTGATGGTGGTTGCGTACCGGTCAGGGATGCCGCTAGCCTCCGGCCATGTTCAGTGGGATGGCTTCTCATTTTTTGTATCTGGTTTCAGGTGAAGGCCCAGCATGGGCTAATCCCGATGCTCCGGACGACTGCCAACGACAGACAGAATCCGAATTTCCTGACGAAAATCCCTAAAAAACAAGGATGCCCCCACAAATGTCCCATCCTCCCTGCCAACAATCAGCCATATTCGATGTCTAAAACTGGACTCTACACCGCCACCCTCACCACCGGCTCTCTCAAGCCGAGGGAAAGCCGGATTGTGGCCGGGTTGCTGCTGGATGGTGTGTCGGATGCCGAGTGGAAGGACGCCATCGAGCGGGAAAACGTCCTTCAGGCCCGAGCGCCGGGCTCGGCCGTGGTGTTGGCCCGCCTTTTGCGTGCCCGGTTGGAGTGCTTTGACGCACCACTTTGGGCCATGGTCAGGGATGGCAACAAGGAACTGTCAGCCCAAGCCCTGCTGGCCTGCGCAGTGAAACACAGCGCCCTCCTGAGGGATTTCATGGATCTCAACCTCCGGGACGAATACCGGATGTTCCGCCCATCGCTCGCTGCCAGCGTCTGGTCCACCTACCTCGAAGGCTGCCGCAGCCGTGACCCGGCCATGCCGGATTGGTCCGAGAGCACCCAGAACCGTCTCCGCTCCACCGTCTTCCAGATCCTCTCCCAAGCCGGCTACCTCTCGGATACGGCGGCGCGGGAACTCAAAACGGTCATCATCCTCCCCGAACTGATTTTCTATCTGCGGGAAAAAGGGGAAACCCAACTCAGCCGCTGCCTGCAACTGCCATGACCGAGAAACTCGAAGAACGATTGAACCAGATCATCCCGAAGATCACTTCGGAAGGTTTCCTGCGCGGCACCGGCCTCGGCAACGACGTGGCGTTTCACATTTTCGATTACCCGGCATCCGAAGAACACCGCATGCGTGAGTATCTGGATTTCCTCACCGGGCACATCGCCAAAACACATCCGGACCTGCGGGTGAAACACATCAATCTTTTCGAGATGGTGGTCGAATCCCTGGAGGCCCGCGGGTTCCTTGAAAAATCCTACGAGAAGCAAAAAAAGGAAGGTGACCTGGCCTTGCAGAAATCATTGGAGCGCCAATTTGAAGGCACCAAGCTTGCCGCCGCATTCGCCGAACGGGTCAACCTGTCCGAGACCGACCTCATTCTCGTCTCTGGGATCGGCAGTGTGTATCCCATCGTCCGCACGCACAATCTCCTCTCCGCTCTCCAACCAAAACTGGGTCATACACCGCTGGTGGTGTTTTACCCGGGCGTTTATGACGGCCAATACGTCCGTCTTTTCGGCAAACTCAAAGGCCCGTACTACCGTGCCTTCAAGCTCGTTCCCTAACCATGATGACCATCCGCGAATTCTTCGAACGTGACATCACCCGCCCGATCAACGGCGTGGTGAAGGCTGATCAACAGGACGACGCGTCCGTCTGGCACGAGCTCGACGAGTTTGTCGTCACCCGCGAGCTTGACAAGCACCTCCATCTCTTCATCAGCAACTACCTCGCCGTTGCCGATAATCTGAACAAACCCGAATACGCCGGGAAAATCGGGGTTTGGATTTCCGGGTTCTTCGGCTCCGGTAAATCCCACTTCCTCAAGGTGCTGTCCTATCTGATGGGCAACCGCACCCTGAAATACGACGGTCAAACCAAGCGCACCGCCGACTTCTTTGAAACGAAGATCAAGGACACGATGTTTTATGCTGACATCAGGCGTGCCGTGGCGTTCCCCACCGATGTCGTTCTCTTCAACATCGAGACGAAGTCCGACCACTCCAGCGACCGTGATGCGATTCTCCTGGTTCTGCTCCGCATGCTCAATGAACTCCAAGGCTATGCCGGCCACCCGCCGCACATCGCCCACATGGAACGCCATCTCGATGAGCGTGGAAAACTTTCCACCTTCCATGATGCCTTCCTCAAAGCCACCGGAAAGACCTGGCACTCTGAGCGGGATGCCTTCGATTTCTACCGGGACGAAATGATTGGGGCTCTATCAAAGGCTCTCGGCCAGTCCGTGGAAGCCTCGACCAGTTGGTATGAAAAGGCGGAAGCCAACTTCTCTCTCACCGTCGAGAACTTCTGCCTCTGGGTGAAGGAATATCTCGATTCAAAAGGTCCCGACCACCGCCTGCTGTTCTTCGCCGACGAGGTGGGTGCCTTCATCGGCCAAAACTCCCAGTTGATGCTCAATCTCCAGACCATCACGGAAACCCTCGGCACAACCTGTGGCGGTCGTTCCTGGATAATCGTCACTTCGCAGGAAGACATTGATACCGTGATCGGTGAAATGAGCCGCAGCCGGGTGAACGACTTCTCCCGGATCACCGCACGCTTCACCACCCGCATGTCGCTCTCCAGCGCCAACGTGGACGAGGTCATCCGCGCCCGTCTGCTGGCCAAACGCGATGTCGCCACCACGTTCCTGGAAGCACTCTACACGGAGAAGGGCGACATCATCCGCAACCAACTCACTTTTGGCGCGACGAAGATGAGTATGAAATCCTACGTGGATGCCGCCGACTTCGCCGCCACCTATCCGTTCATTCCCTATCAGTTCCACCTGCTCCAGAAAATCTTCGAGGCCATCCGCAAGGCTGGGGCCACCGGCATGCACCTTGCCCGCGGTGAGCGTTCGCTGCTGGATGCCTTCCAGTCCGGTGCCACCCAGATCAACGACTGCGAGCCAGGCGCGCTCGTTCCGCTCTACCGTTTCTATCCGTCCATCGAGAATTTCCTCGATACCGCGGTCAAGCTGACCATTGAACAAGCCTCCACCAATGCCGCGCTCGAAGACTATGACGTTCGCATCCTGGAAGTCCTGTTCCTCATTCGCTACGTGGACGAGGTGAAGGGCAATATCGACAACCTCGTCGCGCTTTGCATGGAGGAGATCGACTGTGACCGCCTCGCCCTGCGGCGTAAAATCGAAGCCAGCCTGCTGCGTCTGGAAAACCAGAACCTCGTCAACCGCAATGGCGATGACTTCTCGTTCTTCACCAATGAAGAGCAGGATGTGAAACGGGAAATCAGAGGCCAGGAACTCGATTCCGGCGCCGAGGCAAAATTACTTGGCGAACTGATCTTCGACGAGGTTCTCAAGGAGCAGCGCAAGCACCGTTACACTGTTAACAGCAAGGACTTCACCTTCAATCGAATCTGCGACGGTCATCCCTATAGCAACCGCGCAGAAAACGCCATCACCGTTCACGCTATCACTCCTCTCCATGATGATTACAACCTTTACGACACCAGTCGTTGCACCTTGGAAAGCACAACCGATGGCGGCCAGTTGATCATCAAACTGGCCGATCACGAGTCCCTTGCCCGTGAGGCGCGGCTTTACTTGCAGACCGAGCGCTACATCGTCAAAAAAAGCGACGGCACTAGCCAGACCTCGACCCAGCGCATCCTCCGTGAATTTTCCGAGGACAATCGGATTCGGAAAGAACGCCTAACCACCACAGTTGGCGAACTTGTTGCCAGCGCGGAATATCACGCCGGCGGTCAACCGTTCAAACCCAAGGCGTCCGCTCCCATGGCGGCCGTGGGTGAGGCCATGGAATACCTGATTGGCAATACCTTTGCCAAGATGGGCTATCTCAAACATCTCGTCACCAATCCACTCCAGGAAATCCAGGCCATCTTGCGTAGCAATGACATCGGCCAGCAAACCCTCACCCTCCAGGCGCAGGAGGGCAATCCGCAGGCCATCCAGGACCTTCGCGACTACCTCCGCCTCTGCGGCACCACTAGCAAACAGGTTGTCCTCCACGAACTCGTCGAGGAACGTTTTTCCAATCGCCCCTATGGTTGGCCATCCTACGAGACCATCCTGCTAGTCTCCCGCTTGCTCGTCATTGGGGAAATCCACCTGATGCGGGCCGGTGCGCGCATTCCTCTTGATCGCGCCTACGACGAACTTTCCACCACCTCCAAGTGGCGGCAAATCACCATCCTCCAGCGCAAGATCACCGATCCGGCCGAGTTGCAGAAAGCACGCAAGCTCGGTCAGGATCTGTTCGGTGTCATGGGGCCGGACAATGAGGAGGAGCTTTGCGCCCACCTCCAGCAGCAACTCAAGGCATGGAGTGATTCCCTCCTGCAGTTCAGGCCCTTGGCCGATACCGGCTACTATCCCGGCAAACCGGTGATCGACTCCAATCTGCCGATGCTCACCCAGTTGCTCGCCGAGTCGGATGCCTTCAAGTTCCTGCAAAGTTTCCTCAACCGTAAGGACGACCTGCTAGACCTATCCGACAGCTTCCACGACCTGAGCAACTTCTTCTCCAAGCAGCGCACACTCTGGGACGAGCTCCGAAAATCCATGGAGCGCTTCCAGTTGAACGACATGGAATTGCAACGCAATCCGGACGCCGTTGCCGCCATGCAGCGGATGAATCAGATTCTCCAATCCACAAGCCCCTATAAAATCATCAGTGAGGTACGCGCCCTCATCGATAAGGTGTCGGAAATCAACTCGGAAATAGTCTCTGCCCGCCGTGTGAAAGCGTTGGAGACCCTGGAAAAACAACGCAGCCAGGCCATGGCGGAGATCGCGAGTGCGGGAAACTCGGAGGCCCTGATCCGAGATGTCGAGGCGCGATACAAGTTACTCGCCGAGACCTGCGCCAAGCAAA
>Ga0268284_1001176_pt1 | contig 14427 bp, 14 predicted proteins | sample saktaG_14_FD_190137 | JGI IMG/M metagenome (GOLD analysis project Ga0268284, IMG submission 190137) | Saline water microbial communities from Sakinaw Lake, British Columbia, Canada - sak_2013_06_06_40m | ecosystem: Environmental > Aquatic > Non-marine Saline and Alkaline > Saline ... | reverse complement strand
TTGGTAGATTGCCGATGACAGTTCAGGTAATGCATTACTGATTACCGATACCCAACCCTGAGCTCCCAGAAAAAATGATTCGAATACAAGCTCTTCACTACCACAGAAAGTAATAATATTTCCATGACCAAGGCGTTCAATTTCTCTTAAACGAATGATATCCCCAGTAGATTCTTTAATATATTTAATATTTTCTTTCTCCGCTAATTTAAGAACTGTTTCTAACTGGATATCCACCCCAGATGTCCCTGGATTATTATAAATCATAATAGGAATATTGACAGCATCTGATATGGTCTCATAGTGATAAATAATTTCTTCCTGTAAAGGATTAAAATAATAAGGCGGTAGAATAAGTACTGCATCTGCACCAATTTTTTCAGCATACTGAGTATATTCTAATGTTTTAGCTGTTGTTTCTGCAGTAGTACCTATACATACTGGAAGTCTATTATTTACAATCTTAACCACAAATTCCGCTATTTTATAGCGCTCCTTTTCGGTTAAACTAGCAAACTCACCCGTACTACCCAGAGGAATCAATCCATGTATACCTTTTTCAATATACCATTCAATATTTTTCTCTAAACCATTAAAGTCAATTTCTTGATTTTCATCAAAAGGGGTTACCATTACAACAAATGTTCCCTTTAATTCTTTTGTTTCTTTCTTCATCAAAAACCTCCCTGAGATTAATTTAATTTGAATTTTTAAACTTTTTAAAATCATTCTATATCTATAATACAAATAAATATTTTATAACAATCATTGATTGTTAGATTAGATGATATTAAGATCCTTCAATTTTTCTGGTAATGGTTTACCAGTTTGTTTATCCCATCCTCTTGCTTCATAATATTCATCCAGCATCTCTTCAAAATTCTTTATCTCACAGCCTTCCTCATCTTTGTAGTCACCAAATTGAGGTAAATTTTTCATTCTTTCCGGCAATAAATCGTCCTTTCGAGAGAAGCCTTCCCTCATATTGAATAACCTCTGTAAATTATATACTCTTTCTCCAATTTTTAACAAATCTTTATCAGATATATTCCAGCCAGTAATGGCAGATAATATCATTGCTAGATGTTCCAATGTGCAACCTACGTACATCATAAATTTACAAATATTTAAAACATCTGGTATAATTAAACCATCTTGTAATATTTTTACAATTTTCCCTTTCCCCTTTTCTTCCCATCTATCTACAGTCAAGGGATCAGGAACGCCATATTTCACCATCCCGAAGTCCTTTTTTCCAGAATCATAAGCCATTCCTTCTAAGGGATGAATATGGCACATTCCCCGGTTTGCAGTTCCATAAGTAATAGCTAAAGCTTTCCCCGATCTAGGATCATGAGCAGGGGCTTCCAAGCCTTTTCCATGAATGGCAAATTCTTCTGAACCATTTCCCAGTTTTTGGGCAGCTTGTTTGACTCCATCAGCAAGAAGTGATCCAATTCCATCTCTTAAGGCAATCTTTTTAACTAAAATCGGTAAAACTTCTGCATTACCCCAGGTTAAATCTAAACCATCAACATCATTTTGATTAAGTATATCTTTTTCATAACATTCCATAGCAAAAGCTATCGATGCTCCAGCTGAAATGGTATCAATGCCATATTCATTGCACCAATAAGTGCAATTAACCGCTGCATCTACATTTTCATTTAACACAAAAGCAGTAAATGCTGCTATTGATTCATACTCTGCCCCTTCATGTACAGGGGTTTTATATGGTCCATTTTTAACCTGTACAATTCTTCCGCATGCTACAGGACAACCCCGATAGCACATATTATTTTTAATTAGATTGTTATGAGAAAAATAATTATATATCTCCTCTCCTTTCCCCCATGAATTAGACTGCCAATTTTTGGTAGGAAAATCCCCTTCAACATCAATCCCCGGTATATCACCTATGGTTCCGCGTTCTTTAAAAGCGGTGGTATTAGGATTTTCTTTTATCACCTTCATTGCCATCCGGACAGCTTTCTTAAATTCTTCAGGTTGAGCGGGAGTTATTTTATTTGTACCTTTAACCGCTATCGCCAATAGATTTTTAGAGCCCATTACTGCACCGGCACCACATCGACCGGCAGCACGGCCTCCAAACATTACAGTAGCATACTTTACCAAATTTTCTCCGCCTGAGCCAATACACATAACTTTAAAATCTGAATCACCCAAGTCGTTCTTTATTTTCTCTATTTTTTCAGTTACTGTTTTGCCTTTCAGTTGATCGGCGGGTTTAATGCTCACCTTCCCATCATTAATAACCAAGTACACCGGTTGATCCGCCTTTCCTTCAATAATTATAAAATCATAACCAGCTTTCCTTATTTCTGGTCCAAAATCTCCGCCACACCTAGATTCTCCCCAACCATTGGTTAGGGGTGATTTAAAACATAACTCTATACTTCCTCCGCCAGGTATAGTGTTCATTGTTAATGGACTGGTAGCAAAAATTAGCTTATTTTTAGGACTTAGGGGGTCAGTTCCTTCTTTAAGTTCATCGTATAAAAGTTTAGCTCCATAACCTACTCCACCTATATACTTTCTTAAATCATCAAAATTTAATTCTTCTTCTTTAACCTTCTTCTTACCCAGAGAAACTCTTAATAGCTTTCCTGCATAACCATTAACCATTAATTTATCCCCTTTTCATATTTTTATATTTCCCCTTGTAATCAATTAGCTATCTTATCAGGATATTAAAAATAATATTTTATAACACTTTTTGTAAAAATTCTTTTGTTCTAATATTTTTCGGATTGTTTAGTACTTCCTTAGTTAGGCCACTCTCTTCCAATTTACCATCATTCATAAACAAGCAGTAATCTGTACATTCTCTGGCAAAAGGTATTTCATGGGTTACAATTAATGAAGTCATCCCTTCTCTTGCCAGATCCCTTATGGCTTCTAGTACATCTTGAACCAATTCTGGATCTAAAGCTGAAGTAACTTCATCATATAACATGATTTTTGGCTCCATAGCCAGAGATCTTGCTATGGCAATTCTTTGGGCTTGACCACCAGAAAGTTCATGAGGAAAGGCATCTTTTTTATGAACTAATCCAACCTTTTCCAGTAGCTCGACTGCTTTTTTTCTACATTGATTCATGGGTATTTTTTTAACTTTATAAGGAGCAAGGGTAACATTGTCTAAAACAGTTAAATGGGGAAAAAGATTATAATTTTGAAAAATAATCCCAATGGATTCATGAATCTCCAATTTTGTATACTCAGAAAATTTTTTTCCCTGAAAAAAAATTTCACCACTTTGTATTGGCTCTAAAGAATTAATACAATAGAGCATGGTGGATTTGCCAGAACCGCTTGGTCCAATAATAGCCCATACATCACCTTGTTCTACGATTAAATTGACATCTTTTAATACATGGTTATTATCATAATATTTATTTACGTTTTTTAATTCTAATATCTGCTTTCCACCCATTTCCAATCCTCCTTTATTTTTCCCCAAATTGAGCCTTTTTCTCCAGGTATCTGCTCATCTTGGATAAGGGCCAGCATATAATAAAATAAATCAATCCAACAACAAACCATATTGGCAGTGGATTCAAAGTCCTACTAATAACAATTTGTCCCGAACGAACTAATTCGATTACGCCAATAACAGAAATTAAAGAAGTATCTTTAATAATACCTAAAGCAGACCCGGTATAAGAGGGGATCATCGCCCTCCAGGCTTGAGGTAGAATAATATAGCTCATTTGCTGGAAATAACTAAATCCCAATGATTTTGATGCCCTCCATTGATTAAAAGCAACTGAATCTATTCCTGCTTTTACTACTTGGGAACAATTTGCCGCAAAATATAGAACAATAACAATACTTCCGGCTAGAATAGTTGAAATATTGATTCCCAAAAAACCTGGTAAATGGTACGCAATTAATAGTTGAATAATTAATGGGGTTGACCTGATAATGTCAACAAATAACAAAATAATACTATCAAAAAACTCATTAACAATTGTCCTTAGCCATCCAATAATAAATCCAACTAATGTGCCAAAAGTAAGAGCAATAATCGATAGATAGATTGTAGTAGTAAGTCCGGTTTTTAGCATAAATATGAGATTTTTTAAACTAACTCCTGAAATCAGTTCCATTATTTATCTCCACAAACTTAGATATCAGTAATTTTATATTTAAATACTTTCTTATCGATAAATCTACTTATCGAAAGAGTCATCTTTACAATGATTATATAAAATACTGCAACAACAAGATAAGACTCCAAAGAAAGGAAATTTCGAGCTTGTAGAAAATCTGCCCTCCAGGTTAATTCTTTAACACCAATTACCACACCCAGTGATGATGAAAGAAAGCTAATGGCAAATTGGTTTAAGGATGGTGGCAACACCACCCGTAATACCGGGGGAATAATAATATATTTTTTTATCTGAAAAGATGATAATCCTAAAGCTTCAGCAGATTTAACCTGTTCAGATTTAATGACTTCAATGCCCCCCCTTATAATTTCAGACATATAACCTGCATTCATGATAATTAAAGCGATCAATAATGCAAAATAGGAAGGAATATTGATTCCAATTGCACCTAAAGCAAAATAGAAAAAATAAACATGAACCAAAAAAGGTGTATTCCTAACCGCTTCAATGAAAGCACTGGAAGAATACTTTAATAGATAGTTATGAGAACGACGACCAAAAGCAATAAATATTCCAATAAAACTACCTATAAGGAAACCTAATACCGATAATGAAAAAGTGATCCGCGCTCCTTCTAATATAAAACCTAAATTCTTAATAACCGGTTGAAAGTGAAAACCCAACATTTCTTGACCCCCATTGTTGCTCAGTCTGATTTTATTAGACTTGAAGGGTTCAAAGAGGGGATGAAATTCCCCTCAATAGAACCCCTTTATATTTTATAGTAAAATCCTAGTTAAGACCCCAGTATACTTCATCATCAAGAGAACTATCGTAATATTTTTTATTCAGATTGTTCATTTCCTGGGTTAATACAGTCATTGTCCATAATGCCGTATTGATCCAATTTAAAAATTCCTGGTCTCCTCTTCTAACTGCAGCACCACATAGCTCTTTATAGAAAGCGGGACCTACCAATTTGAACTGATCGGGAAATTTAGAATCAACCTGGCTTTCAAACCATATTTTTGCTTCAGCTAAGGCGTCTGCTTTTCCTTGTTTTAAAGCCATTAAGGCATCAGCATTTGAAGCATAGGAAATAATCTCTGGTTTATCTTCCCAGCTTTCAACGATTTCCATTAAGTTGATTTCCGGTGTTGTACCTCTAATAGTGGCGATTTTTTTGCCGGCGATATCTTCGAAATCATCAATGCCAGAATCTTTCTTTGTAATAATCCATTGGCTATTGCCGATATAGGGTCTGGAAAATGCTACAGCGACTGCTCTTTTTGGTGTGATTGCCAGGCTGCCAAATACAACATCAACTTTACCAGCTATAAGGGCGGGAATTCTGGAAGGACCTGGAGTTTCAAGGATTTCAAGTTCAACCTCTAACATTTCTGCAATTCTATTTGCTAAATCAACTTCATAACCTGCAGGCTTTCCATTATCATCATAATAGCCACATGGAGGGAAATCCAACATGATGCCAACTTTCAAAACACCCTCTTCTAATACTTTATCCAAAGTACTTTTTTCTTCCTCAGCAAATGAAGTAAGACTGAAAATTAAAGCAAATACAAATAATGTAACCAGTAAGACTTTAAATTGTCTAAATTTCATAATAAAAATGCCTCCCTAATTTTTTTTAATTTGAATAGTTCCTTAAAACTGATGTTTTTCCATTTACCACCTCCAAACATTTGATCAGTGATTAATTTGGCTGAATCTGCTAAGTAGTTCAAACAGAAAGTTAAAAGATAGATATTAATATTCAGGATATAACGAGATAGTATTTTCTATTTATTTTCACAAAATAGAAAAAGATTGATGTAATAAATATGTTTTTGTTTGGTGAGATTGATGTTATTCTAAAGATACTCTAATATTACTAATATGTTCGCTCATCAATTCTTTCGCTTGGTCGGCGTTTCGTTGTTTAATCGCCTGAACCAAGTTCCTGGTAGTTTCAATGGTATTTACTCTAGTATCTTTGGATATTTCAATAATTTTCTGAGTTTCTTTATATAACATTTCTACTATAATTTTCATTATTCCATTCATGATAGGATTATGGGTTGCTTTAGCTATAGTTAAATGAAATTTCAAATCTTTGACGACAAAGCTATTTATATCCTTAGATTTAGCAATTTCATTAAAAATTCTTTCAATTACATCGATTTCTTCCGGGCTTGCATTCAAGGCCGCTAATCGTGCAAATTCACCTTCCAACATAATTCTTGCTTCCATGAGATAATCTAGAGAATAATTGGAGAATTCCGAAAAAAATTTAACGATTTCATCATATTGGGTAGCTATCTCTAAAATATAGGTTCCTTTCCCCTGAATTACTTCAAGGTAACCTGAAAATGCAAGAGCTTGAATAGCTTCTCTGATAGATGCTCTACTTACTCTTAATAGATCGGCTAATTTCCTTTCTGATGGTAATTTTTCTCCGGGTTTCAAAATTCCTTTTTTTATTTGGTCTTTTATCTGTTGAACAATTACTTCTAAAGTAGATTCCCTTTTTATTATTTTGAAACTCATTTTAACACCACCTATAGGATATTAATTTTGTTATGCGGCATGTTATCAGCTGGTATGACCTCTTACCTGAATAATACTTTAACATACTTTTTTAAATTTGTAAAGAATTTACTTTAAAAATAAAAATATTTCTATAATTTTTTATATCTACTCGGTAATTTCTTAAAGTATGACAGAAATATACGTCGAGAAACGTCCCCTATCGTTTTAATATATATGTCCGCCGGAGGAGTAATAATTAATTCGACTGATTAATGGGAGATTTCGAAGAAAAAGTAAAAAATATGAAAATTGGGAGCGGAAAGTCTTGTAAAATATTTGGGCAATTATTTCAGCTAGGGCTCCGAGGGTCAAGTGGGGTCAGATCTTGCAATATCACTTTTCCTCTTTCCCCTCAATTTTTTCAATTAAAATGGGACAACACATTCTATTTTTTCTATAATTCAGCTTTCCCTTTTACGAGATCTTTCATTGGGACGTCTATCCATAGTAATACCTAAAGCCTCAACCATCTGATTAAGAAACTCCTCAGATCCTATGGGTTTTCCGCTAAAAGCTACCGGATTATTGACTTGAGACATATTCTCTGTTTATCTAATTTAAAAGTAAAATATCAATTGTCTAAGAAAATGGGATGTATCTATTTATTCTAGAATAAAATTATATTTGCATTCATAATACAACGAAAATAGGTGTCCCTATTTATTCCTAACTCTATACTTCCTCCACCTGGTATAGTGTTCATTGTTAATGGACTGGTAGCAAAAATAAGCTTATTTTTAGGACTTAGGGGGTCAGTTCCTTCTTTAAGTTCATCGTATAAAAGCTTAGCTCCATAACCTACTCCACCTATATACTTTCTTAAATCATCAAAATTTAATTCTTCTTCTTTAGTCTTCTTTTCATCAAGAAAAACTCTTAGTAACTTTCCTGCATAACCATTAACCATTTATATATCCCCTTTTCACATTTTTATATTTCCCCTTGTAATCGATTAGCTATGGTTAGGCCGCTCTCTTCCACCTTCCCATCATTTACAAATATGCAATATTCAGGCGGTACATTTTACTTGATCACAATTATTTCTTTTGTAAATTTATTTAGTACATCAGGTCCATCTGCTCCAACTACAACGATATCCTCAATTCTCATACCAAACTTATTTTGCATATAGATACCTGGTTCTACGCTAAAGGCCATTCCTTTTTCTAGAATTTGTTTATTTCCGGTCCTTATATAGGGTGCTTCATGAACACTAATACCGATACCATGACCAGTTCTGTTAAGAAAATATTGGCCATAGCCTTCGTTTTGAATGATATCTCTTGATGCTTTATCCACATCTTCTGCTTTCACACCTTGTTTTGCCGTCTCTTCTCCTGCTTTATTTGCCCTTAGAATAATATCATAGACTTTTTTTTCTTCATCAGTTATTCCACCTACAAATACTGTCCTTGAAATATCAGAGCAAAAACCTTCCACCTTACATCCAATATCTAAAATAATAATATCTTTTTCTTGAATAGTTCTTAAATCCTTATTGTAATGGGGCTTTGAAGTATTAGGACCTGAAGCAACAATAGATTCAAAGGCTAATCCTTCAACTTCTTTTTGCATAAATAATTCTTTTATTTTTTTCTTAATGTCTCCCTCTGTTATATCAGGGGATATATAATCAATAGTTTCACCCATAACTTCGTCAGCTATTTTTGCAGCTTCTTTTAATTTTTTTATTTCACCTTCATCTTTAATAACTCTAATATTTTCTAGAATGTCGTGTCCGTTAATAAATTTGGCATTTAGTATTTCTTTGATATCAAGCAAATCTATTCCTCTAATAGCATTATTAATAGCAATAGTCTTGCCATTCAAATGATATTTCTGGTTTGCAATTCTTATAGCGTCTAAAAAAATATCACTATCCTTCCACATAAAAATCTCCGTACGATTATCTAGGCTTTTTTCCGCTTCTTCGAAATATATTTGAGGAGAAATGTGAAAGTATTCGCCATTAGATAAAATAAAGAATGCCTGAAATCTTTCACAGACGCATGGATTAAAACCAGTTAAAAATTCCAAATCAACTGATGGGCCAATCATCATAGCATCAACATTATTTTTAATCATTAACTCGTAAAGCTTATTACCATATTTTTTATTCAGCATTTTTATTCTCCCTTTAATTTGTTTTATCAATCCATTCATTTGCATTATTTATCATTGCAGGTATATTTATCGTTGCACTTTCACTCGTTTTTAATTTAAATCTTTTTTCATGCTTTTCCCCGGTTAAAACATTACCTTTAATCTCTTCTACCACAATTTTATGGCTTGTCCCTGTAACCATTGCCACATTCCTCTCGCCTTTTTTTATCACACCAATTTCTTGATCATCAACCCGAACTACATAAGTAGTACTTGCACTGCATATAACATTACCAACAGAAATATCTTTATTATCAATCAGCACTTTATGTTCCTTACCAATTGTGTAAAGAAAAATTCCAATCAATATCAATACAGCAACGAGAGTTGTCCTAATTATAATTCGCTTACTCAAAATTTATTTCCTCCTATTGTATTGCTACTTTGCAAGAATACTTTTTCTATAATTCATAATCTTTTTACGTTCGTTTTCTTTTTCAACCCGTTTTCTCCAGGCATACAATGCCAACGAGAAGGCAATCACGCCATATGAGACAAAAACTCTAAAATATTCTCCAAGTTGTGCCTGACCCATAAGCGCCTTTCCAGCCCGAGGCGACACCACAAACATTGTATGAAAGAGAATAACTCCTATAAATACATTAGGAATATTAGCTTTAGCCACTGACGCCCCACCCACTAACAGAGCAGCAATAGCAAATACTCCAACCTGTTCATGACTTTGATAAGTATTCATAGTTCCGATATTTTGCAGAAATAAAATCTGTCCATAGCAAGCCAATACAGTTGAAATAACAATCGATAAAATTCGTGTTTTTTCAACATTAATCCCCGAAACTCTTGCAACTTCATTATCCTGCCCGACTGTACGCATATCCTGCCCTAGTTTTGTCTTTCTGAACCAGACAATAAATATACATAATGCAGCAACAACTAATAAAGTGGCAACAGGTATTAATATGTCACCTACCTTTAAAGGAATTAATTTATCTAGAACTTGTCTTATTCCGAGTAAACTTATTGAATTTCTGATACCATATCCTCTCGGCAATAGAATGCTGGAATTTGAAATAGGAATAATGTTGCCCATTCCATAAAGCACAAAAAGCTGATAAATGCCATTCATGAAAAATGCAAGCATAAATCCAGTCACCATTTCTCTTCCCTTAGCACGATTAAGAATTATTCCTGCAAAATAACCTAACAAAACTGCTATCGGTGTTGAAATCAATATGGCTAATAACAAGCCCGGCATCCCAATAATTCGCCAATCCATGATAAAGACAAGACCGAGCTCTCCAGCCATTGCTCCAAGAACTATACCAAAATTCATGCCCATTCCAGCCATAACCGGAATAAGAAGTGAAAGGATAAGAAATGAATTTCTGGAAAGCCTTAACATAAGCTCTCTGATAAAATATAATCCTGAAAGTCCTGATAAAGGAATAGCAAAAGCAACCAAAATAACAAATATTATAGGTACAGCATAATTTATTAAGAAACGAACACCCGGATTCATGGTTTTTGTTAGACTTTTCTTTATCATGTTCTTACCCTCGTTATTCTTGTTAATGCATAAACAATCATACCGTTAGAAACAATTATTCTAATAGTTTCTGACATATCCGACTTGATAACATTATTAATTACTGATGGAGTCATGGTCAAAATACTCTGAAAGAGAAATACTCCAATGATAACATTTTTAATAGACGCCTTTCCAACAGTGGCTCCTCCAAGAAGTAAGGCTGCAACTGCTGGGAAGGCCATAAAGAGTGGTGCCGTATACAACTGAATAAAACCAAAGCTCTCTTGATAGACAATGATTCCAATAGCAGCAATAACAGTAGATAATATTACCGAAATACTTCGCATTTTATCCACATTGATACCACAGGATTTTGCATAATCAGTATTAGAACCAACAACGGTCATAGCAATCCCTATTTTTGTTCTAAAAAATGCCCAAACCAAAAAAGTTAATAAGGCAAAAAATAAAATAGTACCTGTAGGAAAAACTATATGACTTCCAACTTTAATTTGGAGAAAATCAGTTAAAACATGAAACCAATAACCTTTAGTATTTATGGTTGTTCTTAGTCCTGACCCTCCATATGCCCAGATCATATTCGGACTCTTAAAAGGAAGCACTAACCACATAATACTCATAAAGGAAACCGAAGAAAAACCCACATAAGTTGCTACAACCATCTCATCTCCCTTAACCTTGTTAAGAAGAAAGCCATATAAAGAACCAAAAACGAAAGCAAAAAATATTGCAATCCCTATGGCGGTAAAAAATCCTGTAAAACCTGTTGTATTCATCTCGATACTAGTAACTGCGCCGAGGATCCCTGCAATAATGCCTAATTGTAAGCCAAAATTTAAACCACAACCTGTTTTTACCATGGGTATCAATGATAAAACCAATATTCCATTCATACCAAATCTAACAATAACATCATTAATAGAAGTATCAAAACGAATCCCAACGAATGGAGTTAAAATAAAAAGTAAAACCAAAAAAAGGAAGATTATAATTCGTGGTAAACCAAAATTTTCAATGATGTTTTGAATATTTTTCTTCATTTGACTATAGTCTCCTTTTTTTTAGAGTTTACCCCTAACATAAGTAATCCAAATTCTACAAGTTCTGCAGTAGGAGGCAATATTCCGCTAATCCGTCCTTCGTCAACAATAGCTATTCGCTCACAGATTGCTCTAAGTTCTACAAGCTCTGAAGATGCCATAATAATCGTAGTACCATATTTTCTATTATATTCACGTAATGTATCTAAAACCAGACTCTTTGCTCCAACATCAATACCTCGTGTAGGTTCTGAAACAAATATTAGTTCTGGTTGCAAGACAAATACTTTAGCCATGCAAAGCTTTTGCTGGTTTCCACCGGAAAGCTCACGTACAAGCTGCTTTTCATTTTCGCATTTAATCTGTAAAGCATCAATGTATTCTGTGGTAGTTTTAATCATAGCTTTATCATCACTCCATTTGATAAGTCCACCTAATAAAGATTTAAGAAACATATCCTTAATTTGCATTGCTGTAAAAGTGATATTCTTAAAAATGGGTTGGTCAAGAATTAACCCAAGTCCACGACGATCTTCAGATACAAAAGCTATTCCTTGTTCTAATACGTATTTAGAATTATTAAGTAAAATAGGTTTACCCTTAAATTTTACTTCTCCCTCTGCAGGATGAAGTCCCATAATACCATTAGCAATACCCAATTTCCCCTGACCGGTAAGTCCTCCGATACCAAATATTTCTCCTTTTTTTACTTTAAATGAGGCACCGTTAACTTGTTCTCCAGGCATATCTACCCATAAATTATTAACTTCTAAAATAGTTTCACTATTTTTTCTTGTTTCCTTGGATTTCCAAGTGCTTTTTGTTAGTTCATGACCAATCATATATTCTGCTATTTCTCTCGGGTTAGTATCTGACGGGATTAACTCCTTTTGAATAGAGCCATCCTTAAGAACGACTATTCTGTCACAACTATCGAGGATTTCCTGTAGCCTATGGGAAATAAATATTACTGAAATGCCTTTAGCTGCAAGTTTTTTTATTGCTTTCATTGCTATGTCGGCTTCAGATTCTGTCAATACTGCTGTTGGCTCATCAAGTACTAACAATTTTAGTGATTTTCTATCAATTTCCCGTGCAATCTCTATAAACTGTTTATGACCTACCGGCATTTCCTTAACTATCATTTCAGGATTAAGCTCAATTTCCAATATTTTTATGGCATCGGTTGCTCTTTTTTTCATTTCTTCTCTATTCAGTACATTGAGTTTATCTCCAAATATTTCAGAAAAAAAACTATATCTTGTCGGTTCTTTATTTAGTAGAATATTCTCTATTGCTGTAAAACCGGGGATAAAGATAAATTCCTGGTGAACCATTCCAATTCCCGCATTAATTGCCTCAAATGGTGAAACAAAATTTACTTCCTTACCATCAAAAGTTATCTTCCCTTCAAAACCACCGGTTTCGTGAATAACAGGGTTTCCAAAGATGATATTCATCAAAGTAGATTTTCCGGCCCCATTTTCTCCTACCAAACCAATAATCTCACCAGGCTTTACTGAAATATTAATATTTTTTAATACTTTAGTGCCATAAAAATCCTTACTAACATGTTCCATTCTTAATAAATATTTTTCCTTTGATTCCATTCGGCCACCTTTTCTCTTATTAGAAAATTAAAGAAGACGGAAAGAGGAAAAAACTCCTCTTTCCGCTTAGAGTAGTATTAATAAATTATTGTCTAAAACTATTTTTTTCCAATATTCTTATCATAATATTTTTCAGGTATTACCTCAGATGTTTGATTTAAATAGCCTCTACCGAAAATATAAGTGTCTTGATAAACAAGCATGAAGTTTTTTCTTACCACATCATCAGCATCAGTATAATAACTAGCATTCCAACCCGCACCAGGTGAATATGTGCTAAGTGCGTCCATAATATCAGCTTTATCTAATAATTCAGATTTACCCTCAATAACTCTTTTGGCATGTTCTCCAAGTCCAGCAGCAATACAGTAAGGGAAAGAATAAGCCCAACACCCCATACGTCCGGAAGCACCTGCTGCAATAACTTTCTCTTCAACTTTTTTAACAATATTTGGCCAATTGCCCTTATCTACTTCTTCGAATTCAACCCCTAAAGCACCGGGGTAACCCATTGTCGGAGATGCATAATCGCCTTCAACATAGAGACCGCCGAACGCTGCTACTTGTCTTATAAGAGGTTCTTCAAGCGCATCATTTGTAGTGAAAAAACATGCTTTTTGGCCATATTCCTCTATCCAGGCAGGAACTTTTTCAATAAGATACTGCTGGGCACCGGCAACTCCAGCATCGCTTCTTGGATCTGGAGCACCTACATTAACAAATTTTAAGCCAAGGTCTTCACATGCCTCCACCATAATATCTCTTCTTCTGGAAGTAAGCTCATAGCTCAAATGTCTCGGAAAGGAAATATGTACAAAAGTATCTGCGCCTAATTTTTTAGCACCTAAGATAAGTAGATAACCACGTGATATATTATCGCTATTCATAATGAGATCAGCAACTTCAGCAATCATTGCCGGGTCTTCCTGCGGAGATCCCGAAAATAGAAGGATATCCGGTCTAAGCTCACGAACCCTTCTAAAACCTTCAACTGTTCCTGATATTGACGTTTGGACAACGATAGCCTTCATTAAAGGGTCATCTGCCCAAGCAGTAATTTGACTAATTGTTGTTTCAATTTCCGCGTCAGGATTATCAGGACTTGTTACATGACTAATCATGCCACCATCTGAAACTCTTCCATATTCCTCGATTAATCGCTCTGCACCTCTAAGTTCGTCTTCCTGCTGCGAAACTGTACCTGTCATTATTCCGATATGAAATGAAGCATTTGCCAATGCAAAACTAGAAAACAAAACCATAAACAATAAAACGAGTAAGAATTTTTTCATTTAATTTATTCTCCTTTAAAATTTTTTAAAACATACTATTTACAAAAATCTTAACTACGAAATGATTTTTTTCTTTCAATCACCCCC
>Ga0268284_1001172_pt1 | contig 14459 bp, 11 predicted proteins | sample saktaG_14_FD_190137 | JGI IMG/M metagenome (GOLD analysis project Ga0268284, IMG submission 190137) | Saline water microbial communities from Sakinaw Lake, British Columbia, Canada - sak_2013_06_06_40m | ecosystem: Environmental > Aquatic > Non-marine Saline and Alkaline > Saline ... | reverse complement strand
AAAATCATGGTTGGGATGGATGGAGCGATGTTTAACCGTTCGAAAAGAGGTCTTGTTGAACGCTACTTCGACGTCTCAGAGATGGATAAAGCCTGGGACTTCGTTAACCAAGAGGTTTAATCCTCCGAGTCGGTTTTCCACCCGGATTTCCGGAACCACCTGAATAAGAGGTAAGGAAGCATCAAGCTGATGGTTCCCACAATCATTATAATCAGATAACTCATATCAGAGAACATGGTGATCCCAGCGGGTTTGTGTAATGCCATGAAGCCTGCAAAAGCGGTTGCCATAAAACCAATTCCTGCGATAATCCAGAGTCCACATTTACCTCCCCATATTTTAAATGGTCTGGGTGTATCGGGTTGAGAATATCTGAGCTTAATCACTGCCGCAAATACCGGGAGATAATATAAAGTCAGCAACGTAGTAGTAAATGAGGTCAATATCCAATAGGCTGTATTGATATTTGGGATGAACACCATTCCCAGGATAAGCAGTGTAGAAAACACTCCCTGGATCAATAGCGGCCCGACCGGTGATTTGTGTTTGTTTTGTTTTCTAAAAAAAGGAGGCAGAAAACCTGCCCGCGAAATGGGAGCCATGCTGGTGAGTGGACCCATCATCCAGGTGCTCATCAGGGCTACTCCCCCCAGAACCAGCATCACCGCCATGATAGGTGTTGCCCATTGCATGCCTAGAGATATAAAGATGGTATCCATCACCTGGATTACTCCGCTTGTCAGGCTTATCTTATCAGCAGGGATGACGAGTGCGATGGGTAATGTTCCCAGTACGCTTAGCGTGAAAATAATCAGAGTGGCAATCAGCATCGCTCTGGGATATTTTTTCTGCGGATTGTCAACATGGCTGGCATAATATCCCGACATCTCCACACCGGTGAACATCAAAAGGATAGAAGAGGCATAAACCAGAATCCCCATGTTGAATTTTTGTGGAAGGATTTCCTGAAATTCAAATGGAGGTAGCTGAGTGGGCTTCCCCATCACCAGCCAGGTGATACCCAATGCAATAAGAACCACAGAAGGGATTATAGATCCGAGGATGGTTCCTAAAGAACTAAACCGCGCAACAAGGTTGGGCCCCAGGAAATTAAGCAGTGTGAGCCCCCACCAGATGCCCAGCATCACTGACCCCACGAAAATATGATTGTTTGCAATAGCCGGATTGAAAATGTAGGCGATCGTAACAGCCATAAATGAGAGCACGGTAGGATACCAGGGGATGTTTTCAATAAACACAGCCCAGATTGACATGAATCCGGTTTTAATTCCGAATGCCTCCTTGACCCAGGCGTATACTCCTCCCTCCTGAGGCCATGCCGATGCCAGTTCGGCGGCAACCAGGGCCAGGGGCAACAGGAAGAAAAACGATCCGATAAAATACCAGAGAATCATCGACCACCCCTCCTCGGCCATACTGGGATAATTCCGTACCGAAAGTACTGCGGCAACACTGATCATCGATAGGGTAAACATGCCCAGGGATTTCTTTTTTTGATTCATTGAGTCTGGTTTATTGCCTGATTTGATCCATCGATAAATTAGTCTCTCAGGGTTTCTAGTTCCAAATATAATATATAAATTAGCAGGACAATAGATTTTTCATGCGAACAAAGCGAGAGCACTTACACATCAACCTGAATTTAAATGTCAGAGGACTTAAGACATCTTCCACTTTGGCAATCAACGAGAAGAGCAATAAGCTAGTAAAAGAGGGAAAGGAGGTTTTTAAATTTGGGCTGGGCCAATCACCTTTTCCTGTTCCAGAAATCGTGGTGGAGGCTTTACGCAGGAACGCTCATCAGAAAGACTACCTTCCCGTAAAAGGCCTCCTGGCATTACGGGAAGCTGTAGCGGAATACAACTACAGGACACAGAAACTCACAACAGACCCTGCGCATATACTGATAGGCCCTGGCTCCAAGGAGCTGATCTTTTTGCTGCAGCTTGTCTATTACGGCGACCTGATCATCCCTACCCCCAGTTGGGTATCATACTCACCACAGGCACATATTATCGGCAGGCATGTCAGATGGGTACCAACCCGGGAGGAAAATAACTGGCGACTCAGTTATGATGAACTGGAGAAGATCTGCCGGGAAGATCCTGAACGTCCCCGTATCGTGATCCTGAATTATCCTTCCAACCCTACAGGCTATACGTATCCGATTGAACGGTTAAAACTTCTGGCAAAAGTCGCACGCAAATACAAGGTGATTCTGGTTTCAGACGAGATTTACGGCGGTATTCACCACCAGGGGCAACATGTTTCTATTGCCCGGTTCTATCCGGAGGGCACGATCGTCAGCAGCGGATTGAGCAAATGGTGTGGCGCCGGAGGTTGGCGGCTGGGGACATTCTCGTTTCCCTCAAGCCTGTCGTGGCTTCAGGATGCCATATCGGTTGTTGCCAGTGAAACATTTACTTCCACCTCAGCACCTATCCAGCATGCTGCAGTTACGGCATTCCAGGACCATCCTGAAATTGACATCTATCTGCATCATTCCCGGCGGATTCTTAAATCGATAGCCCATTTTATGACAGACCGATTTCATGAGATGGGTCTTGATATCCAGCTCCCGCAAGGAGGGTTTTACATGTTCCCCAATTTCGCCCCTTTTCGGCAGAGACTTGCCAGCCGCGGTATCATGAATTCCCTCGACCTGGCTAATCGGCTTCTGGATGAAACAGGAGTTGCAGTTTTGCCCGGCAGCGATTTTGCCCGTAATGGGGACGAACTCACAGCCCGAATGGCTTACGTTGATTTCGATGGCCAGAAAGCATTGGAGGCTGCAATGCACAATTTCCAGGAGAACAGTCTGCATGAATCCTTCGTCAAAGAGTATTGTCCGAAAATTGTCAAGGGATTTGACCGTCTGGGGAATTGGCTGGGAGATCTCTGATGAAGGAATTTTATTGGTGCGATCGCAACTATTTCACCGACTTAAAAAGGACTCCACTTAACCGGTAAATTTCTGTTTCAGCTTTTTTAGCCTCAAACTGGGACAGGATCAGTTGCGATTGGGCATCGATCAGTTTGTTCTGGATCTCTCTCAAGCCGATATCATCAAGACTGCCCAACTTGTATTTCTCAAATGCCACATTGACGTTTTCCTGGGCCACTTTTACATTAACCAGTTGCATCCCTATGATTTGAAGATTCACCTGGTATTCGTTAAACAGCTTGCGTAATGTTGCACGGAGTTCCAGTTCTGCATTTTCTGTTTCAAGTTCCCCGCTATTCAGGGCTTCTTTTGCATTTTTAATCACCCGGTTCACATTAAATCCGTTGAAAAGATTATACGAAAGCGTGATGCCATATGAGAGCCCATAGCTTCGGTTATATTGCAAAAATCCCGTCTGAGAGTTCAACGTGCTGTATGTGTACCCGGCTACCAGGTCAACCTGGGGATACCGGTATGATTGCGAAGCCCTGACGTCTTGCCGAAGGAGGGTTTGGTTCAGGCGCGCCGCGATCAATTGTGCATTTTCATGAAGGGCGTCCTCCAGGCTACTAGTGAACTCAAGGGAATCGTTCAATTGAATGGAATCTGAAAAGAACCATGTTTTGTCAATCTCGAGAGCTAAGATCCTGTTTAAATCCACCAGGGTATTTTTCAGGAAGGTCTCCTGACGGATTAACTGGGTGCTGTCGGCATTGAGGTCGACAGTAGATTGCAGCAGCATCAATTCCGATCCCGCCCCGAAGGTGAGTTTCGCTTCGGCAATCCGCTTCCGCTGCATCGAGAGATCCACAGCCTCCCGCATCACCTGCACCATCTTCTGCAACTGGATCATCCCCGAATAGGTGAGGATGATATCCGAAACCGTTCCTTCCACCACAATCCGGGACCCGTTCTCTCCCAAATCTTCAAGGATGTCGAGCATCTTTTTGTTTGCAAACATCTGCAGCCCGTCGAAAACAGTCCAGTTGAGTGCAACTCCCGCATTGAAATTCCTGTTTTGAGCTCCCGCAACATCCTTGACTGTTCCCGAGAACTGTTCCTGGTGAGTGTTGGATACGGTGTTGTTTTGGGACGCATTCAGATCCAGCGTCGGAAGAAAACCCGCATTGCCGGGAGTGTTGTTGTTTTGAGAGATTTTTTCCAGGTTACGCTGGATGAGGATGGAGAAGTTGTTAGCCAACCCAGTCTCGATGGCTCTCTGCAGCGTCAACGGCTCCTGTCCCAGAACCTGCATAAACGCCAGTGAACACGCAAAAGTCAACATCGCAACTGTGCCGCCGATACCCCGCATCCCGTTCCTGTCAATCATCTCCTACTCCTCCTGATTTGATATTGTCTCCCGATTTCGAAAGATAGGTGTAAAGTGCCGGAATCACGTATAGAGTTAGTATCAGGGAGAAGATCAATCCGCCGATAATTGTGATTCCCATCGGCACCCGACTTCGCGAGGCGGCTCCCAAAGCCATGGCGATTGGAAGAGCTCCAAGGGCAGTGGCCAGGCTTGTCATAAGGATTGGACGCAAACGTCGGGTAGCGGCATCAATCACTGCATCTTTTTTGTTAAATCCGGAAGATTTCCGCTGATTGGCGAACTCAACGATCAGGATCCCGTTTTTCGTGACGATACCGATTAGCACGATCACTCCAATCTGACTGAAAATGTTTATTGTTTGCCCAAACATCCATAAGGAAAGAACGGCCCCAGCCAGGGCAAGAGGAACGGTGAACATAATGATCAGGGGATCCATGAAACTCTCAAACTGGGCGGCCAGGATCAGGAAAACCAGAACCAGAGCAAGCATCAAGGCAAAGAAAAGACTTCCGGAGCTATCCTCAAACTCTTTTGAAACCCCTGTCAAAGCGGTTGAAAAAGTATCATCCAGGGTTTCTGCGGCAATCATACGCATCTCTTCAATCCCCTGGCCAAGTGTTGCTTGTGGCACTACCTGTGCAGAAACAGTTGCCGAGATATAGCGGTTATACCTATACAACTGCGGTGGATTGCTTTGCTCCCGGAGGTGAATGAGGTTGTCAAGCTGAACCAGATCACCCCGGTTATTTCTGACATATAACGAGCTCAGGTCAAGTGGTTGATCTCTGTTCCCACGGGTCGCCTGCCCGATTACCTGATACTGTTTCCCATTCATGATGAAATAGCCGTAACGCTGACCACTGAAATAGAGTTGAAGGTTTTCGGCAATATCCCTGACGTTTACTCCCAAGGCCCTGGCTCTGTCCCGATCAATTTCAACTGCCAGTTCAGGCTTGTTAAATTTCAGGTTCAGATCCACCATCTGGAAAATCGAGTCAGCCTGCGCCCGCTCCATGAAGAGTGGGAGGAACTTCTTTAATTTCTCAAAATCGGGAGCCTGGATAACGAATTGAACCGGCATTGAGCTTCCCCGGCCTCCGATAGTCTGATCCTGGCTGACAAAAGTTCTGGCCTGGTTGTATTGTCTGACGATGGCATTGAGTTCATCGGCAATTTGTTGCTGCGTTTTCTCCCGTTTGGCGGGATCTGTCAGCATGACCCTGATAAACCCGCTGTTGACTGAAATAGAGGAGCCAAATCCCGGGGAGGTCACGGCAATGATGGCTGCTCGCTCGGGGATCGTATCTGCAATGGATATAAGCTGTTTCATGTAGTCATCCATAATCTCAAAGGAGGTGCCTTCGGGCGCCGTGGTCATGATAGTCAACCTGCTTTTGTCCTCCATTGGTGCCAGTTCGGAAGGGATCAACGAGCCCAGCCCGATAATCATACCCATCGAAATCACCATGATTACGATTGCAATCCAGCGGTAACGGATAAATAGTTTCAGTGAAAGGTTATACTTGTCGATCAACCGGTTCAGAAAATTCTCTGTAACCGTGAAGAATTTGTTGTGATGGGTCGATTTCCTGAGCATCCGGGAGCTCATCATGGGCGTCAGGGTGAGTGACACCAATGCAGATACAAGGATGGATCCAGCCACTACTATCCCGAACTCACGAAACAGTCGTCCTGTCAATCCCTGGAGAAAAATGATCGGGAGAAAAACGGCTGCCAGGGTAACGGTGGTGGAGATGATGGCAAAGTAAATCTCCTTGGATCCTTTATAGCCGGCTTCAATGGGGTCCATTCCCCCCTCTATTTTATGGTAGATATTTTCCAGCACCACGATGGCATCATCCACCACCAGGCCGGTAGCAAGTACAATTCCAAGAAGGGTGAGAATATTGATGGAAAAGCCGGCCACATACATGATGAAGAACGTGCTGATCAGCGAAATCGGGATGGCTATGATGGGAATCATGGTAGTTCGCCAGCTTCTGAGGAAGACGAAAATCACCAGAAGCACCAGTCCGAAGGCGATCAGAATTGTCTCTTCCACTTCTGTAATGGCTTTCCGGATGGTAAGGGTGGTATCGAGTGCGAGACCCAGCTGAAGGTCGGCAGGGAGCTCTTTCTGTATCTGTTCTACCCGCTTGTAAAACTCATCGGCAATCTCGATCTGGTTGGCTCCTGGCTGAGGGGTTACGGCTACGGCTACCATGGGAATGCCACGGTTTCCACGCAGGATTGTCCGTTCATTTTCAGGCATCAGCCTCGCTTCTCCAACATCCTTTAACCTGATCACGGTGCCGTTTGCTTCACGGAGGATCATGTCGTTGAATTCAGCCGGGGTAGTCAGCCTGCCCATGGTGCGGATGGTCAGTTCGGTTCCGTACCCTTCAATCCGGCCACTGGGCAATTCAACATTTTCGCGGGTGAGAGCCATCCTTACATCACCGGCTGTAAGCTGGTAACTGGCTAGTTTCCCAGGATCCAGAAGGAGTTTTATTGCGTACTTTTTCTCTCCCCATATTCGGATCTCACTCACGCCGGGAATGGTTTGCAGCCGTTCCTTGAATACGTTGTTGGCGATATCGGAAAGTTCCATCAGGTCGCGGGATTCACTCTGGATGGTGAGGGAAAGGATAGAACCTGCATCGGCATCGGATTTGATCACGATGGGAGGGTCGGTGTCGGGAGGAAGATTTCGCATGGCGCGAGACACCCGGTCTCTGACATCGTTCGCAGCTGCTTCCATGTCAACACCAAGTTCAAATTCTACGGTAATAGTGCTTCGTCCGTCACTGCTCACGGATGTCAGAGACCGGATCCCGGCAATCCCGTTGATCGACTCTTCCAGCGGTTCAGTGATCTGGGATTCAATCACATCGGCATTGGCCCCCATGTAGTTGGTCATCACAGTCACCACAGGAGGATCCACACTTGGATACTCCCTCACCCCGAGGAACACATAGCCGATGGCACCGAACAGTACTATCACCAGAGAGATTACGGTGGCGAGAACAGGCCGGTTGATACTGATGGCTGAGATATTCATGGGGTGCAGGCTGTTGTTTTAGCTCGGATGAATTATTCGACCTGAGGTTTTGGAATCACAGGCATCTCTTCCCTAAGTTGCAACAGACCGCTGGTGATGAGGCTATCATTAGCTGCAAGCCCATTCAATACCTGAACTTCTCGTTCGGTCCGGATTCCGGTTGTGATCATGACAGATCGGGCTTTTCCCTCCTTGCATACAAATACTTTTTCCCCGTTAATTGTGGGTATAATGGCTTCGGAAGGGATCATCAGGGCATCGGGAAGTTTCTCGAGGATAATCTCTATTCTGGCAAAGGCGCCTGGCATCAACTGTTTCGATGGGTTGGGGCACACCGCGCGAAGCGTAATGTTACGCGTCGATGGATCTATTTTTGGTTCAATGGCATAAATTTTTCCAGTAAAGAGGTCATCTTTACCGGTAATTGTAAAATTCACCACATTTCCTTTGTGAACCATCCCGCTGTATTTTTCAGGAATGGTGAATTCGATTTTTACGGGGTCTACCTGTTGCAGATTAGCAATAACGGTGGAAGAAGAGATATATTCCCCGCGGCTTACCTGACGCAGTCCGACCTGCCCATCAAAGGGGGCAAGGATTTCAGTCTTGGCCAACTGGGATTGTTTGAGTTCGATATCGGCCTGAACCATTGCCAGTTGGTTCGCTGTTTTATTATATTCTTCCTGGCTGAGAGCTTTTAGTTCAAGAAGCTTTTGTTTCCTGTAAACATCATCGCTGGCTTCCTGCTCTTCTACCATCAGTTTCTTCAGTTGTGCCTGCAACTCCTGATCTTCGATTTTCACCATCAAGGCTCTCTCTTTGACGGATGATCCCTCTTCAAAGTAGATGGCCATGATTCTTCCAGGGATTTCACATCTCAGTTCGACCTCTTCGTTGGCCATCAACGTACCTGTTGAGAGAATTTTATATTCCGCTTCACCGGGCTTCAGCACCAGCATGGTTACGGCAACTGGTCCGGCTCCGGACGATTTCCCGGGGGTTCCTGGTTGGTCTCTGTTACATCCAGACAGGAGGAAAGAGATCCAAACCAATAATGCGAAAAGATACCTAGGAAGATGCATGTATAAAGAGATAATGTGATGTCTGAAAAAGCCAATGGCAAATGTACATATTAATTAAAATAATTGTTAATTTTGCCACCCGTTTTAAGCAAAAACGTTGAAAACGGAGTGCCTCGGGATGTAGCGCAGTTGGCTAGCGCACCACGTTCGGGACGTGGGGGTCGGAAGTTCGAGTCTTCTCATCCCGACATCACGCCTCTTTAGCTCAGTTGGTAGAGCAGCTGATTCGTAATTAGCAGGTCGGGGGTTCAAGTCCCCTGAGAGGCTCTAAAAGCTGGATATCAACTGTTTTAATGATCCAGTTAACTGAAACTCAGTTCTCTATTCTATTCATCAGGATGAGGTCTGGGTTTTTTGTTTTTACAGCCCAATCCTCTCAAAAGTGTCAATAGAGTGACCATTCTATTAACGTGTAACTCATTTCTAATCAGTAATCTAATAAACACACAAGATTATGAAAGGACAATCAGTATTCAATTTATGGTTCTACCTTAGAAAAAAACGTATTGACGAGAAAGGTAAATCGACTTTGTATCTCAGGGTAATCTGCAACGGAGAGCAATCAACCATCTCATTACAACGGAAAATCGATGTAAAATCCTGGGATTCAAAACGTGGATTAGTCAGACCTAAAACCTCAGGAGCAGCAGAGATTAATGACCATCTTGAGATGGTTAAGAATCGAGCATATGAGGTCTACAGAGCACTTTTACAGGAGGGTAAGGGTGTAACCCCATTGAAAATTATCGCCCGTACATTCGCTAAGAATCAACGAGAATTCACACTAATTAAGCTAGTTGATTATCACAACCGGCAGATGGAATTAGGGATAGGATTTACTTCCACATATGGGAATTATAAGAACTTTAAAACCACGATTCAGCATCTCAGAGATTTCTTGAAGCTACAATACAACAAGGCAGATCATTTACTTTCCGAGATTGATCTGGATTTCTTAAACAAATACAGTTTATTCCTTCAGGAGTCCACAGATTGCAAGCATAATGGTGCCATGAAACACATGCAACGACTAAAGAAGATCCTCACACTAGGCAAGAAGTTGGGATGGATGAGAAATGATGCATTTGTATTCAGCTGTTACACCGGACTGGCCTATGTAGATCTTAAATACCTGACTACTGACAACATCCTACATGGAATAGACGGGAACCTGTGGATTATTACACGGAGATCCAAAACAGACGTTAAAGCCAGGATACCATTACTGCCAACAGCACTTGATCTGATAGAGAAATACCGGAATCACCCCAAACTGACCCATAAAGGAGTAGTCCCAATCTACAGCAACCAGAAAACGAATGACTATCTGAAGGACCTTGCAGTGTTGGCTGGAATCCAGAAGCCGTTATCATTTCATGTAGCACGCCATGTCTTTGCAACCGTCATCACATTATCCAACGGAGTACCCATTGAAACAGTATCCAAAGCATTAGGGCACTCAGATATCAGAACAACACAGGTGTATGCCCGGGTGCTGGATGAGAAGATATCTTATGATTTTGAGAATCTACGGCATCGTTTAAGCCTTAATGCTGTTTCATCTTCTGATCGGTAGTGTTATTACTATTATGTTCGTGAAAAATCATGTGAGCCATTATTGCCAAGGGTTTTGGAGACTTGATTAGATTCTGCGACCGGCAATAGGTTAGAGAATGACCCAGGTAACTTGCTTCCAAGGGTGTGATGTTGGACCACAGGAAGCTGAAATAAATGAGGTGATATTAGGCGGGTTGGACAGAACGGATTACCTGATCACCTTGCGCCGATTTAGCCTGGCCAACGTATTTACTTGATTTAGATACATTAAAACTTGTCCGTATATTATACCATTTACAATGAACAGGTTTAATTCTTAAAAAACTTAGCCACTTGAATTTGGTTTTCAGTTTAAATTTTTATGAAAAAGAAACCTTTGGCTAAATGATTAATATCAATCACACTGTTTATTATCTTACCTGAACATACAAAATCCCCTAAAGAATTATAAATAGTAAATCCAGCTGGTTTTTTGTTTTTACTGATTAAGGACAGGAAGTATTATAAAATGAAATCGTCTCTCCTGCTTCAAAGACACCACAATAAGCATTCAATATAGTGGAATAGACGACCGTTACTTCAACATAATCGATGGTTGTACCGTTTCTACCTGCGGCTATAAAAATCACCTGTTCTTCTTCTTTGGTATCAAATGTAAAAATTTTCTCAAGAGTTCTTGATTCACCTGGCACCAATTTATTTGTTGGATTTATGCTTTCACCAACCGTCCACATATGTGTTTCAATGGTTGAAGAATTTCTCATCGTGATTTTAACATACTTCATATCTAACACTTCTCCGGTGCTACATCCAGTATAAAAAAAACAAACCATTGCAATAACGAAACTTGAGAAATAAATACATAATTTTTTCATAGTACCTCCTTTTTTGAAACAAATGTAATGTATCCTTCTGTCATATCAAAATAATATAAATCTAATTTATATATCCAATTTGTCCATAGGATTCTCAATCTGATTGAATCCTTTGGTGGTTGTAAAAGCCGGTGCATCTGACCACTTTGGCCGATCAAAAGTGACCACCGTATATATCTGATTCTAATACATCTACCCTATTCAATTCCGATAGGCCCAGGGATGGTCAACTCCGCCGGCTTGTCCAATGATTCAGAAGATTGAGCAAAAAATTGATAGTAAAAATAATTAGGCTATTGCCTCCAACATTTTTTCGACATTCCTTCAATATAGCTATAGAGTGCTCCCGACATGCTCCCGGGATGGTCAGGAGATGGTGCCGTGCCTGATAACCTGTAAAAGAGAAGTCCTCATGCTCAGAAACTCCGTGTCCATTCTACGATATGATTTGGCAGGTCGCGGGATACGATACGAATAAGCGACCCTTTATGATGCGGGTTTGGTTTGGTGGTGATATAATGCCAGAGGTTGCCGGATGGCTGCATCTGGGCCTGGCCCGATTCGATCATTTCTCCTTGGGGGCTTTCGACCGTGACTTTTACAGATTTGACCGGAACGATATTGTCAATCCTGATAACAATGCAGTAACCAACCCTGCCCAGATAGCCTGTTGTCACCACCCTCTCTATTACAGCGGGCTTCAGGTAATCCTTAACGGCCATGGAAGTTGCGCTGTTGAATCCTTCGGCCACTTTTTCATAGAGGGCTTTGATTTCGGGATTCTTAAGAATGGCTGACGCATATTTTGTGGCTGTAGAAAACCGTTGGACCTGCTCAGGCCAGTCCTGGAATTTTTTGATCTTTTTTCGATTCGGACACCGCTGGATAATTACCCGACCGTTCACCACCCTCTGGTACAGGCCTGTGTCCCCAATTTTCCCCGTATATCCGTAGAACAGATTGTTTTTTTCTGTTTTCATGGTCACCTCCTTGCATATCACGCCAGTTCCACCATTTGGCGCTTACTACCAAAGTTACGAAAAAATCCTGATCCCGGAACAGCCTTAGCAACAATTATTTTCGGGTAATATTCATTCATGAAAGATTTTTCAATATCTTTACTGTGTTAAGGCCAGGTTATGGATAAAAGAGAAATAAACGCGACTGATATGTTTAGCCAGTTATCGGGGAAACAAAATGTATCATCAGAAAAACACATCGTAAAAAGCAGACCGTTAACAACATAAATTTTAATACCTGTACTCTTTTCTTTCACCATGCCCTACTATCACAAAATGGAATTAAAGGTTGAATCCGAGTTTTAAAACCAACTATTAGTAAGCGTCACAAATGAAAACTAGAAATAATCTGATGAAAGTGCTTTTATTATGATAGCCACTTTAATGGCATTTCAGACTGCTAAGACCCAATGCCTGCTATGGGCTGGACAATTTGGCGGACCCGCTACAGGGCGATGTAACGCTATCGAAGTGGACGGATCTGGTACGGTATACCCCAACCCCGCCTCCACTCACATCACTATAGAAACATCTTCCCAAGGTCAAGTATCTATCATAAACCTGCAAGGTAAAGAACTCATGAGCCAATAGATCCCTGAGTCAAATACTACCATTGACATCAGCACCCTATCTAGTGGAGTCTATCTTATGAAGGTAACAGGTGAGAGGACAGTGCAGGTTGGGAAGTTCATTAAACAGTAATCTATGCTAATGATTCACTTCAAAGCCTCCATGGTTTTGGCAATATAAGGTATGGGTTCATTCGAGACCTTCAAATTGCTGACAATCCCAACCTCTCGGAGTGTGATATTACATGTATTTGCAACTATTTAAGAGTCCTATTTCTGAGTTTTCCCAGCATTGGGACACATTTTTACGATATAATTAGAATTACCAGTCTTTTTGCCGTATCTTCCTAAATTGAAAATAAATAATTTACAAATGATCTGATGGAACCCTGCAAAGAAAATTGCAAGGATTACAAAAACCTGAACCGTGATGGCACATAAGCTTAAAATTGATGGAAATAGTAGATTGTGGTTTGTTCTGTTAACTATCATAATCACTGTAGTTATTGTTGTGATTGGTTTATTGTATTTCCACAGCCAGGTGAACCTCGTCAGGGAAAGACAGAACATCGAGTTCAACACTATTGCCAAACTGAAGATTGACCAGCTTGTTCAATGGCAAAAGGAGCGAATGTCGGATGTAGTGGCTATTTCCCGCTCACCGTTATTGACGGGTGCCGTGGAGCGGTTTCTCGGTGATAAAAATAATACTGAACTCAAAGAAGCTATCAGCAAGCAAATCTCGCTCTTTCAAAAAGAATTTGGGTATGAAGGTATTCTTCTGACAACCGGTAAAGGTGAACTTCTTTTGTCAGCTGGACTCAAAACCGATCATTTTGATATGATCACGTCAGAAAAAATTGCTGAAGCGGTGGGCTCACAGAAGATCGCGTGGACTGATTTATATTATTGCAACGAACATGATAAAATCCATGATGATATCATTGCGCCTATTGTGAATGAGAATGATATGACCATAGCCATTCTGGTATTTCGTATTGACCCGAACGACTACTTGTATCCACTGATTCAATCCTGGCCCACTCCAAGTAAAACTTCCGAAACAGTTCTGGTCAGGAAAGATAATGACAGTGTTGTATTTCTGAATGAACTAAGATACAAAAACAATACAGCACTCAAATTCAAATTACCATTAACTGCAAAAGAAATACCAGCAGTTCAGGCTGTATTAGGGTATACGGGTTTCCGGGATGGAAAGGATTATCGTAATGTTGATGTGGTGGCTAATATCCATAAGGTGCCCAACGGGGATTGGTTTATAGTGACAAAAATTGATAAGAGTGAATTGTATGACGATTTATATCGCGAAGCCAAATATATCATTATCAGGTTTTCTCTCATTCTTCTGCTGGTTATTACCGGATTGGCGTTTTTTTACAACTACCGTCAACGGAAAATTTACAAAGAACTATGGAATGCTACAGAAGAACATTCAACTACTCTTCGAAGCATAGGTGAAGCGGTTATAAGTACGGATAAGCAGGGGAAAGTTCAATTTATGAACACGGTTGCCGAACAATTAACAGGCTGGGGTGTAAGAGAGGCAAAGGGGAAGAATCTATTGGAAGTATTCGAAATAATTAATGAAGAAACACGCCTACCAATTAAAAGTGCAGTGGAGAAAGTCATACAGGCAAAAAAACCTATTGGACTTTCCAACCATACGATATTGATTTCAAAAGATGGCAGAGAATTTTACATTGCCGAATGTGCGTCCCCTATTAAAAATAAAGAGGGTGAAATAATCGGTGTTGTTTTAGTATTCAAAGATCAGACTGAAGAGAGGAAAGCCCTGATAAAGATTAATGCTTCCGAACGAAGGTATCGCAGACTATTTGAATCGGCGAAAGACGGGATCATTGAAATGGTCCCAGTCAATAAGACAGATTTAAAAAGAACTTAAGGATATTGTTGTTGTTATTTATCATACATGTACGTATGTACATGTATTACTTTTCTTTTTGCTTCTTTTTCTTT
>Ga0268284_1001171_pt1 | contig 14460 bp, 12 predicted proteins | sample saktaG_14_FD_190137 | JGI IMG/M metagenome (GOLD analysis project Ga0268284, IMG submission 190137) | Saline water microbial communities from Sakinaw Lake, British Columbia, Canada - sak_2013_06_06_40m | ecosystem: Environmental > Aquatic > Non-marine Saline and Alkaline > Saline ... | reverse complement strand
TGCGTGCCCGGACATGGCTGATATCACTTTTGTCGCCGAGAGACCGATACTCGATGTAGCAGGAGCGGAAAACCCGGGGAAGAGAGCCATTCCTGTATTTTTCGCTTTCCGTAAAAACCTTGTCGATATTGTACACCTCGAAAAAATAATCAAGGAACTCACCGGACTCGTGCAGAGATTTGCGGACATAGCCGAATTTATAGGCAATAATTGCCCAGGAGACAATCGAGAATAAAAGCAGTACGGCAAGCACCAGCAGTACGACAGGTCCGGCATCCGAAAGGAGTCCAAAAACCCCGAGTTTAGAATCAGGCATAAGGATGGAAACAATTAGGGTTCATTAAAACAACTTCAGGTTCTGTATCACCATGTAAGCCAGCGCGGAGCCGGAAAGTGCACAAAACGTGTTGACCAGATCATTATTGATAATAGGAATTCCTTTGATAAGCCTGTTTTCAACCATCAAACCGTCAGGAGAAACGCTGTGGGTCCTTTCCGTCACCTTTTCGCGGATCGGATCGAAATACTGGGCCTGAACAGTCGCTCCGAAAAAGCTGTCAACAAGACTGGCCAGAAGGCCGGAAAAACCGATAAGCAGAAGAGACTGAACCAGCCCGAACTCCGTCAGCCACCTGACATTTACCAGCATTGCACTGGCGCAGATAAAAAGTGAACCGAGAAATGCACCGGAAGTACCCGGAACAGAGACGCCTCCGGAGGTGCCGACGGGCACCTCCCTGAATGTCGTGACAAGCCAGGCTTTAGGATTCGGCCACATGGTCCCGATCTCCGTGGCCCAGGTATCGGCCTGCACCGCAGCAAGTGTTCCAAGATATGCAAAATAAACAGCCGGGTCGTTTGTCAGGGAAAAAATAATCATCAGAATCCATGCTATTCCCCCGTTGGCGTAAACCTGCCCTGCATCCCGCTGGGAACCTTTTTCAAAAACAAGATCGAATTTCGCCTTTCTTTTCTTTCCGAGTTTCGACAATACCGATGAAAGAAGATAAAAAGTCAGGAGCGGAACGGTCCATTCCATACCCCCGATACCGAAAATAGTCGTCCCGAGAAGAAATGTTGCTGTAGCGCCGCTGTTGTTGAGAAACTTTACCTTGATCGAAAAAAACGCAAGCAGAAACGCAAAAAATCCTCCGAGAAGAAAACTCTCAAGAAAAATGGTCTGGTTCATTTCAAGAACATAGAGCACATAGGAGATAGAGAGCGGGATAAAAAAATTGTCAAGGCCATGTGACAGAAGCGCTTCAACAGCAGTAGCCACAAGAGCAAGAAGAAGTGCGAGCGAAAGAAGCAGAATCACAGGTTTTCCAGCCAGACCGCCGCTGAAATCCCTGCTGAACACAAAAAGGGAGGCGCTGAGCAACAGAAAGCTGCTGAAGAACATGGTCAGCGATCCTTCAACCGTTTTGGGGTTTTTCGTCAGATTCTCAATATGCTTTTTACCGATAGAACTGCCGACTATTGCTGCAAGCGAATCGCCGACCCCCATGACCAGCATCGATGTCTGCAGTATCCACTTGTGGGATTCCCAGAGAAAAAGCAGTTGAAAGAGAAACACAAGAGGAAAAAGCAGTGAACCGTAACTCTTCACAGCAGAGGGATGCACCTCACGGTCAACGGAATCTGCATGCAATGCCCTGAACCACCCGAAGCGCATATTCAGCCCGTTGAAAAGCAGAAGCACCATTGCGGCCATTACCGGATAAAAGTTTGACTGGAAATAACCGGGGATAAAAAAAATGACCACCCCCATGCAGAGATGAACGATTTTTCTGACTACAAGAGTGCTGACACTGAATTTCCTTGTAAGCAGTTCCGCAAGGAGAACAAAGAGCAGCACAAAACAAAGTGTCAGAAAAAAGGCTGGAAGATCCTGCGAGATAGGAGCCTGGAGATTCAGCATAATCGGTTTTTTTTAAAAATTCAGGGAAAACTGCACTGAACAGAAACCTGAGCAAGTGAAAAATATAATGGTAACGGCGCAGAATAAACAGCAAATAACCGTCCGATTTTAACATTTTTAATCTTTGTTTTAATAAAACATTAAACGTAGATTATTGGGAATTTTCGTTTTGTATCGAAAAAACCCGATTGCGTCCATGTCTGCATTCAATACACATACCTTGCGTACCCGTAACGATTTGAGAAAAACGTCACGACAGAGAGCGGCTGCTTCCTGCCGTGGTGCAGAGCATTTGTCAAACCCCCTCAGTTCCAGGATCGGAAAAGCAGTCACTGTGGTTACAACACAGGTGAGCATTTCTCTGCTCTGAGCTTCAGAGCCGGTCCCAAGCCCATTTCAACTTTTCAGACTTTTCATCACAATGGCTTCGGGAACGGCAATCCCGGGGATTTCCTGTTAATTGTCCAAAATGTTTTTATGAAATGAGATCAGATACCATAAAAAAAGGGTTTGAAAAAACACCGCACCGCAGCCTGCTGAAAGCAACAGGCTCCATTGTCTCAAATGATGACTTCAAGAAACCGTTTATCGGCATCTGTAATTCCTATAACGAATTGATTCCCGGCCACGCCCATCTTCAGGAACTGGGAAAAATCGCAAAGGAAGAGGTGCGCAAGGCAGGAGGCGTTCCGTTTGAATTCAATACCATAGGGGTTTGCGACGGCATTGCAATGGGACATATCGGTATGCGCTATTCGCTTGCCAGCCGTGAACTGATCGCCGACAGTGTCGAGACTGTTGCCGAAGCTCATCGCCTTGACGGGCTTGTCTGTATTCCGAACTGCGACAAGATAACTCCCGGCATGATGATGGCGGCACTTCGCATCAACATCCCCGTTATCTTTGTATCCGGAGGCCCGATGAAGGCCGGCCATATGCCTTCAGGTAAAACCATTGACCTGATTTCAGCATTTGAGGCTGTCGGACAGTACAGCGCCGGTAAAATCAGCGACAGTGATCTGGAGACGATAGAGGACAATGCCTGCCCCGGATGCGGATCCTGTTCCGGAATGTTTACGGCAAACTCGATGAACTGCCTCAGCGAAGCGCTTGGTTTTGCCCTGCCGGGCAACGGTACGATTCTGGCAATCGACCCCCGTCGCAATGACCTGGTCAGAGAGGCCTCACGCAGGATTATCGATCTGGTAAACCGCAATATCAGACCGAGGGATATTCTTTCGCGCAGTGCGCTGCTTAATGCTTTTGCGCTGGATTTCGCGATGGGAGGCAGCACCAACACCATCCTGCATACGCTTGCAATTGCAAATGAAGCTGAACTCGACTTTGATTTTTCCGAATTGAACGCCCTTTCAGCCAGGACACCTTACATATGCAAGGTCAGCCCTGCCACGATGGCCGTCCATATCGAGGATGTCGACCGGGCGGGCGGCGTATCGGCAATCCTTCATGAACTCAGTGCCATCGACGGTCTTCTTGACCTTTCAGCCCTGACGGTAACAGGTAAAACTCTCGGCGAAAATATTGCCGGTGCTGAAGTTATGGACCGAACTGTTATCAGGAGTGTTGAAGACCCTTACTCTGCGACCGGCGGTCTTGCGGTTCTTTACGGCAATCTTGCCCCGCAGGGAGCTGTCATCAAAACCGGCGCAGTCTGCCCTGAAATGATGAAACACACCGGCCCGGCAAAGGTATACGACTGCCAGGATGATGCCATCAAAGGCATTATGGAGGGTGATGTAAAAGCCGGCGATGTGGTGGTAATCCGCTATGAAGGACCGAAAGGGGGTCCGGGAATGCCGGAAATGCTCTCCCCTACCAGCGCCATCATGGGACTCGGTCTTGGAGAGTCGGTCGCTCTCATTACCGACGGACGGTTTTCGGGCGGATCGAGGGGCGCCTGCATCGGGCATATCTCTCCGGAAGCGGCCGAAAAAGGCCCGATTGCCGCCCTGAAAAACGGGGATCTTATAACCATCGATATTCCCGGCAGAACAATATCCGTAGACCTGACAGACAAGATCATCGGTGAACGCCTGGCATTACTGAAACCATTTGAACCGAAAATAAAAAAAGGCTATCTGGCAAGGTATGCACAACTGGTAACATCGGCCAATACCGGCGCAATACTGAAAAGCACTGTTTCCTTTTGAACCATAAATAAACCAGCTATGCATTCTTCAGGCCAAACACTCAATGGCTCAGAAATATTTTTCGAATGTCTGCGGCATGAAAACGTAGAATATATTTTCGGATATCCCGGCGGTTCGCTGCTGAAAGTGTATGAGACTCTCTATGATGTTCATGATATACAGCATATTCTTGTCCGTCATGAACAGGGTGCAACACACATGGCGGAAGGGTATGCCCGCGCCACGGGAAAACCCGGCATCGTTCTTGTCACCTCCGGCCCCGGCGCGACAAATACCGTCACCGGCATAGCCAATGCCTATATGGACTCATCCCCGATGGTCGTCTTCACCGGACAGGTGCCAAGCTCTCTGATCGGCAATGATGCTTTTCAGGAAGCCGATATTGTCGGTATCACCCGACCGATAACAAAGCACAATTTTCTTGTCAAGGATGTCAGGGAGCTTGCCATAACCATACGCAAGGCATTTTTTCTTGCTACAAACGGCAGACCGGGACCGGTTCTTGTCGATATGCCGAAAGATATCCTTAATGCATCATGTGTATTCACCTGGCCGGAAACAGTCGAAATCAGGGGATTCAAACCGACGCTCATCTGTCATGGCAACCAGGTTGAAAAAGCGGCGCATAAAATTGCAAAAGCCAAACGCCCCCTGCTCTATATCGGCGGCGGAGTCATCAGCGCGGACGCATCGGAAGAGCTGCGGAAATTCGCCATCCAGCAGAATATTCCGGTCACGATGACCCTCCAGGGTCTCGGCGCCTTTCCCGGAAACCATCCGCTCAGCATGGGAATGCTCGGAATGCACGGGACCTACTGGGCCAACCAGGCTGTCAACACCTGTGACGTCCTGATTGCTGTCGGTGCACGTTTTGACGACCGGGTCACCGGAAAAGTTGAAACGTTCGCGCCGCAGGCATACAAGATCCATAACGACATTGATCCGACCAATGTTGATAAAAACATCAAGGTCGACCTTCCCATAGTCGGCGATGCAAAACACTTTCTGGCTTCGCTCCTTGAGGCTATGCCGAAAGCACTGGAAAACCGCGAACCCTGGCTTGCAGAAATCAGCTCATGGCGGGAAAAATGCCCTCTGACATACAGCATTGAAGACGATGAGCTGAAAACGGAATTTGTTATCGAGGAGGTTTCAAAACAAACCGAGGGAAATGCCGTTGTGGTCACCGATGTCGGCCAGCACCAGATGTGGACCTCACAGTATTATATATTCAGAAACCCTCGTTCCATCATTACAAGCGGCGGACTCGGCACCATGGGATACGGACTTCCGGCGGCCATAGGAGCGGCATTCGGCATCAAGGACCGCCCGGTTGTCCTCTTCTGCGGAGACGGCGGGTTCATGATGAACGTCCAGGAACTTGTTACGGCGGTTCACTATAAAATTCCGGTCAAGATCTTCCTGATCAACAACAGCTATCTCGGCATGGTGCGCCAGTGGCAGGAGCTGTTCCACAAGGAAAAATACTCGTTTACCGATCTTGGCGACAGTAACCCTGACTTTGTCAAAGTTGCCGAAGCATTCGGGTGCAGGGCTCTCAGGGCCGAAACCCCCGATGCCGCGAGAAAAGCGGTTAAGGAGGCTCTTGCCTACAACGAGGGGCCGGTTCTTGTTGATTTCAGGGTTGTCAAAAAAGATATGGTCTTTCCTATGGTCCCTGCCGGAGGCTCTATTTCAGATATGCTGCTGGCAAGGTTAAACCCAAAAACAATGGTTTGAATTTGGACTATGAAACACATCATCTCCGTACTGGTCGAAAACAAGTTCGGCACCCTCAACAGGGTTGCCTCAATGTTCAGTGCCCGGGGGTTCAACCTGGCAAGCATTGCCATCGGCGAAACCGAGGATCCTGAAATTTCACGCATGACCATTGTGACACATGGTGACGATCAGATAATCAGCCAGGTGCTTAAACAGCTCAACAGGCTTGTCGATACCATCAAGGTTACCGACCTGACCAGGCAGCCCCATGTCGAAAGGGAGCTGCTCCTGATGACCCTGAAGCTCAGTAAAACAATACAGCACGAGATTTTCGAGCTTATCAACGTTTTTAAAGGAAAAGTCGTGGATATAAAACAAAAATCCATTACTATTGAGGTCATCGGTTCTCCGGACAAGATCAACACAACTATCGATATCTTCAGACCGTACGGCATAAAGGAACTTGCCCGTTCCGGAGCGGTAGCAATACACCGGGGAGAGTGATACCATTTTAAACTCTATTATCAATCAAACCTATTTCAGAGATGAACGTTTATTATGAGCAGGATGCCGATCTCGGTTATCTGCAGGGAAAAAATATTGCAATACTCGGATACGGCAGTCAGGGTCACGCTCATGCCCTGAACCTCAAGGACAGCGGCCTGAATGTCTGCGTAGGACTTCGCTCCGACAGCTCATCGTCTGCAAAAGCAAGGGAGGCAGGCCTTGAGGTCAACACTGTCGCCGATGCTGTCAAATGGGCCGACATCGTGATGGTGCTTCTTCCCGACCAGAACCAGAAGGCGATCTATGAAGCTGAAATCGCTCCGAACCTCGTGCCCGGCAACACGCTGGCCTTTGCTCACGGTTTCAATATCCATTACAAACAGATCATTCCTGCCGAGACGATCAATGTTATCATGATCGCTCCGAAAAGCCCCGGTCATCTTGTACGCCGCACCTTTACCCAGGGCAATGGCGTCCCCTGTCTCATCGCAGTGCATCAGGACTATACAGGAGAAGCAAAACAGCAGGCGCTTGCATGGGCTAAAGCTCTTGGGGGCACCAAAGCCGGTGTGATTGAAACCACAATCAAAAACGAAACAGAAACCGATCTCTTCGGTGAACAGGCAGTGCTCTGCGGCGGTTCCGCTGAACTGATAAAGGCGGGATTTGAAACCCTTGTCGAAGCCGGTTACCCTGAAGAGCTTGCCTACTTCGAATGCATGCACGAACTGAAGCTGATTGTCGATCTTTACTATGAAGGCGGCCTTTCAAGAATGAACTATTCGGTCAGCGATACGGCCGAATACGGCGGCATGACCAGAGGACCGCGTCTTATCACTCCTGCGGTTAAGGCTGAGATGAAAAAGATCCTTGAGGAGGTTCAGGACGGACGTTTCGCAAAAGAGTTTATCGACGAATGTAACGGCGGCTACAAAAACCTGAACCGGCTCAGGGCTGAAAACAGCGGCCATTCGATTGAGAAAGTCGGCGCCAAGCTCCGCGACATGATGAGCTGGCTGATTAAAAAATAATTCACCCCTAAGAGGAATGTACAAGATTGTCTCAATACCGGGTGACGGTATCGGCCCGGAGGTGGTTTCGGGTGCTCTGTCAGTGCTGAATCACCTCTCCGGAAAACATGGCTTGAAAATCTTGATCGAAGAGCATCCTTTCGGCGGTGCGTCCTATGACCTGCACGGCGAAATGCTCACCAGTGAAACGCTTGAAGCATGCAGAAACTGCGATGCCGTTCTGCTTGGGGCCGTAGGCGGGCCGAAATGGGAAAACCTGCCTCACGAGCATAAACCTGAAGCTGCGCTTCTGAGAATCCGCAAAGAGCTTGGACTGTTTGCCAACCTCAGGCCGGCAAAAGTCTATGATGCGCTGCTTGAAGCCTCCTCACTGAAACCCGATGTGGTCCGTGGTACTGATTTCCTCGTCTTCAGGGAGCTGACCGGAGGCATATATTTCGGCCAGCCAAGGGGTTTCGATGAAAACCGTGGCTGGAACACCATGGTCTATGAGCGCTATGAAGTGGAGCGTATTGCCCGTCTGGCGTTTGAAGCAGCACAGAAACGCAAAGGAAAAGTCATCTCGATCGACAAGGCCAACGTTCTTGAAGTCTCACAGTTCTGGAGAAATGTCGTCCATGAAGTCCACAGGGATTTCCCGGATGTGGAGCTGAGCGACATGTATGTGGACAATGCAGCAATGCAGATTGTTCGGAATCCGAAACAGTTTGATGTTATCGTAACCGGCAACCTGTTCGGCGATATTCTGAGCGACATTGCCGGCATGATCACCGGCAGCCTCGGTATGCTGCCCTCGGCAAGCATCGGCAGAATACACGCCCTTTATGAACCGATTCACGGAAGCGCTCCTGATATAGCAGGCATGAACAAAGCGAATCCCATTGCTACTATTGCATCTGTAGCAATGATGTTCGAGCACAGTTTCTGTATGCCCGTCATAGCCATGGAGATCTATCAGGCTATTGAGGCTGCGCTTGCCTCCGGTTTCCGGACAGCAGATATAGCCAATCCCGGCGACAGGATCATCTCAACAACGGAGATGACCGAAGCAATTGTCAGGCATCTCGACGCCTGAAATAAAACAAAGGCGTAAAGAGAGACGTGAAAGAAAAGATTCTGGTATTTGACACAACGCTGCGCGACGGTGAACAATCCCCGGGTGCATCCCTGAACGTTCAGGAAAAGGTGGAAATTGCACGGCAGCTTGAAAAGCTTGGTGTTGATGTCATTGAAGCCGGGTTTCCAGCTTCATCCCCTTTGCAGCTTGAAGCTGTACAGCGTGTAAGCGCAGAGTCGGGAACGGTGGTGACGGCACTTGCCAGAGCTGTGGAAAACGACATTACCGCAGCATGGAAGGCCCTTCGGCAGGCACGCAAGCCCCGCATCCACACCTTCATCGGGACATCCGACATTCATATTGCCGGAAAGTTCGGCAGTGACCGTTATGGGGTGACCCTGCAGGAAAAGCGGCAAACCATCCTCAAAATGGCAGTCGATGCCGTCACGTTTGCCAAAACGTTTACTCCCGATATCGAATTTTCCGCTGAAGACGCAGGCCGCACCGATCAGGGCTTCCTTGCCGAAATCATTGAAGCGGTCATTGCTGCCGGAGCAACAACAGTCAACATTCCTGACACGACAGGCTATACCTGGCCATCGGAGTTCGGACGGAAAATAGCGGATCTTCGCAGCCGGGTCCGGAATATCAGCAAAGCGGTCATCAGCGTGCACTGCCATAACGATCTCGGTCTGGCGGTGGCAAACACGCTCAGTGCTCTTGAAAACGGTGCCCGCCAGGTGGAATGTTCCATGAACGGAATAGGTGAACGTGCCGGCAATGCATCGCTCGAAGAAATTGTCATGGCCCTTAAGGTTCGCAGTGATCTGCATAACTTCTGCACCGGTATCGTCACTGAAGAGCTTTACAATACAAGCAGGATGGTCTCGACCTTTACCGGCATCATTATCCAGCCCAACAAGGCGATTGTCGGCGACAACGCTTTTTCACACGAGTCCGGCATTCATCAGGACGGCATGCTGAAAAACCGGCAGACCTACGAAGTCATGACGCCTGAATCGGTAGGAGTGCCGCAAACGAGTATCGTGCTCGGGCGTCATTCCGGAAAGCACGGCCTGAAATCCCGCCTCCATACCCTCGGCTACGATCTGCAGGATGAAGAACTTGAAGCGGTATACCGCCGCTTTGTCGACATCGCCGACAAAAAGAAAGAGGTGTATGACGATGATCTTCGAGTCCTTATGGGAGATGAACGGAGCAAACCCGGGAGCGCGTTTGAGCTTGACTATCTCCATATCAACAGCGGTACGGCTTCGATTCCGACAGCAACCGTCAGGATCCGGCACAAGGAACAGATTTTTGAAGAATCCGCAACCGGCGACGGCCCGGTGGACGCCTGTTTCAGAGCCATAGAACGGGCTCTCGGCATAGAGTCGATGGTCACCTCCTACTCTGTACGTTCCACAACTGCCGGACGCCAGGCACTCGGAGAGGCACTGGTACGAATCAGAGACAAAAACATCTCTTTTAACGGAAGAGGAGTCTCGACCGATATTATCGAGGCAAGCGCAAAAGCCTATCTGCAGGCTCTCGGCCTTCGCCAGCATCATTTTGATAACGTCACTACTGAAACAATAGAACGCGGGGTTTAAGAAACCATGGCACAAACAATAACCCAGAAAATCCTTTCAAAAGCAGCCGGAAGAACCTTTGTCGATGTCGGCGAAAGCGTCTGGCTGAATGTCGATATTCTGCTTACCCATGACGTCTGCGGACCGCCGACCTTTGATATTTTCAAGCAGGAGTTTGGAGCTGACGCAAAAGTATGGGATCCGGAAAAAGTTGTCGTCCTGCCCGACCACTATATTTTTACGGCCAACGAACACGCCCATCGCAACATCGATCTTCTGCGCCGGTTTGCAAAAGAACAGGGGCTTGAGCACTACTATGATGTCGGATCAGACCGCTATAAAGGAGTCTGTCATGTCGCTCTGGCCGAAGAGGGATTCAATCTCCCCGGAACCGTGCTCTTCGGAACCGACTCGCATACCTGTACTTCAGGGGCTTTCGGCATGTTCGGCACCGGAATCGGCAACACTGACGCCGCATTCATTCTCGGCACCGGCAAACTCTGGGAAAAAGTCCCGGAATCGATCCTGTTCACCTTTGACGGCAAAATGCCTGCCTATCTTACGGCAAAAGATCTGATCCTGCAGATACTTGGCGACATCACGACCGACGGGGCAACCTACCGGGCCATGGAGTTTGATGGAGAGGCGATTTTTTCACTGCCCATGGAAGAGAGAATGACGCTGACCAACATGGCTATTGAGGCCGGGGGCATGAACGGCATCATAGCGGCCGACGAAATCGCAGAGAGCTATGTCAGGGCAAGAAGCCGGAAACCTTACGAACTTTTCCGGAGTGATCCCGATGCCCGCTATCACAGCAGGTACCATTACAACGTCAATGAGCTTGAACCGGTGGTCGCACAACCGCACAGCCCCGATAACCGTGCCACAGTCAGAAGCGTCCAGGGCACCAAAATAACCAAATCCTATATCGGCTCCTGCACCGGCGGGAAACTCACCGATTTTGTAATGGCCGCCAGAATACTCAAGGGACAGAGGGTTTCGGTTACCACCAACATCGTCCCCGCCACGACGAAGGTTGCCCATGACCTTGAGTGTGAGCGTTACGAAGGCCAGACACTCAAGCAGATCTTTGAAGATGCAGGATGCAGCATAGCGCTTCCCTCTTGCGCTGCATGTCTTGGAGGCCCTGCAGATACCGTTGGAAGATCGGTTGATAACGATGTAGTCGTCTCAACGACAAACCGCAATTTTCCCGGACGAATGGGCAGCAAACATGCGGGAGTCTACCTTGCCTCCCCGCTCACAGCAGCCGCATCGGCAATTACGGGTAAACTTACCGATCCGAGAGATTTCCTCTGATCGCACTTGAATCAGGAAAACAGAGAAACATGGAAACCATCATTCAGGGAAAAGCCTACGTTTTAGGTAAAAATATTGATACCGACCAGATCATTCCGGCCGAGCACCTTGTTTACAGCCTCTCCGATCCTGAAGAGGTGAAATTATACGGCAAATATGCCCTCTCCGGGGTTCCGCCTGAGCAGGGCGGCCTTCCGGATGGGGGCATTCCCTTCATCCTCGAAGGAAGTTTCCACTCGGACTTCACGATCATTATTGCCGGACCGAACTTCGGCTGCGGATCATCAAGGGAGCACGCTCCGTTTGCACTGAAAGTTGCCGGAGTCAAAGCCATTATCGCTGAGTCGTACGCAAGAATTTTTTACCGCAACTGTGTTGACGGCGGTTTTGCCATACCGTATGAAACGGCCGAGCAGCTCAACCAGCTCATCAAGACCGGTGATGAACTGAAAATCGATGTAAAGGCAAACACCATCGAAAATCTGACCCGCAAGGTCACCTGCAGGCTCAATCCCCTCGGCGATGTGTTCAGCATTGTAGAAGCCGGTGGTATTTTCGCTTATGCCAGACAGGAAAATTTAATGGCGCAACGCTGATCTATGACTGTTCAATCAAAAAAAATAGAACTTTACGACACCACCCTCCGTGACGGCACACAGGGTGAGCATATCAATCTTTCGGTACAGGACAAGCTGCTGATTGCCGGGAAGCTTGACGAATTCGGCATGGATTATATTGAAGGCGGCTGGCCGAGCAGTAATCCAAAAGATGAGGAGTTTTTCCTCAAGGCACGGAAACTTGATCTCAAACAGTCAAAGCTCTGCTCTTTCGGCTCGACAGCACGTTTTGCCCGCAGTGTTGAAACCGATCCGAACCTGCTTGGTCTTCTCAACTCAGAGACTCCTGTTGTCACCATCTTCGGAAAAACATGGAAGGCTCACTCCGAGAAAAGTCTCGGTATTTCAGACGAGGAGAATGCTGAACTTATTTACCGCTCCGTCGCTTTTCTCAAAAGCGAGGGGCGGGATGTTTTTTTTGATGCTGAACATTTTTTTGACGGCTACAAAAACAATCCGGAGTTTGCCCTGAAGATGCTGTTCTCGGCCGTTCAGGGAGGGGCATCGAGAATCGTCCTCTGCGACACCAACGGAGGCTCACTGCCGCATGAAGTCACGGAAATCGTCCGGCATGTACTTACCGTTACCGGAGTTCCTGTCGGTATTCACAGCCACAATGACGGAGATCTGGCTGTGGCCAATTCCCTGGCGGCCGTCATGGCTGGAGCAACCCATATCCAGGGAACCATCAACGGTATCGGCGAACGTTGCGGCAATGCCAACCTCATCAGCATCATTCCCAACATCATGCTGAAACTGCAACGCTCCTTCCTGTTTGTGGAGCATCTCAACCAGTTGACAACGCTCTCGAAATTCGTCTACGAAATTCTGAATATGCCCTCAAATACCAGAGCACCTTTTGTGGGTAAATCAGCATTCGCCCATAAAGGGGGTATCCATGTAAGCGCCGTCATGAAAGAGAGCTCGCTTTACGAACATATCGACCCTTCCATTGTCGGAAACCGCCAGAGGGTTCTGGTCTCCGAACTTGCCGGGCAGAGCAACATCCGCTACAAAGCCAATGAGCTCGGCATTGCAATACCTGAAAAAGGTGAACAGATAAAAAACCTTGTGAACCATATCAAGGAGCTTGAACACAAGGGATACCAGTTTGACGGTGCGGAAGCCTCTTTTGAGCTGATCCTGCAGAAAGAGCTTGGCAACTTCAAGCCATTCTTTGAGGTACTGGAAACCAAAGTGCATATAGAATCAGCCAAGGATGCAAAAAATGTCGATCAGGCTGTGCTCAAGGTAATGGTCGGAGGAGAAATCGAGCATATCGCCGCCGATGGCGATGGCCCGGTCAACGCGCTCGACAAGGCCCTTCGCAAGGCGCTGATCCACTTCTACCCTGAAATAAAAACCATAAAGCTGGTTGACTACAAGGTCCGTGTGCTTGAAGAAAAACGCGGCACCAGCGCAAAAGTGAGAGTGCTGATAGAGACCAGCAACGGTCGCGTTACCTGGGGCACGGTCGGCGTTTCAACCAACATCATTGAAGCAAGCCTGCAGGCCCTGCAGGACAGCATGAACTACCACCTCTTCACTGTTAAAGCCGCTGTCCCGCAAACTGAATAAAATCTTCCCCTCTAATGGCGGCAAAGAGCGGCAGCTTCAACGTATCCATAGGACGTAAAAACCACAAAAATACGAAACAAAAAGTCCGGGTATAAGCCGGACTTTTTGTTCGATGAATCAATCCTCCTTATCCTCTTGGATGGAAAGGATCATTACCAGGAGCAATGGTATCTTTACCGCGAATTTTATCACCCCTCATTTTCTTCAATTCAACAACTCCAATATATGTTTTTCGAGGTAGGTTGAAGACAGTTGGTATGGTATAGACATTTTACCCTTGTACAAGGGTGATGCACAGCCTTCAAAGTACCGATCTTAAATAGTATTTCAATTGTATCGTTTTTGTCTTTATTTTGCATTATGTAATTCAACTGCAACTGTACCCAAAAAAGGATATTCATATTTATGAAAAGAATGACTCTTGCTACAAAGCAGTCTGCTTTTTTATCAGGCGCCGGGAGCGTTCTCGACCTCTCTGGTTATTCATACGGAAAAATAAAGACCGGCAACCAAACATCTGATACGAAAGCACTGAGGGGCGACTGGAACAACATCAGCAACGATTTAAAGCGATCACTTAAATCCGTCTCAACAAGTCGTCTAATCATAAAGAAATGCGGCAAGAATGGATAAAGATACCGGCGATGCACTGCAAGATGTACTTGTAGGCGACTCAATTCAGAAGGAACCTGAACCTGAATCAGACACACTCCTTACGAGATCAGTTCAATCTTTCAGTGGACCTCTGCCGCCACCTGCGGTTTTGATGGGGTATGAAGAGATTGTTCCTGGCGCTGCCGAAAGAATCATCGCTATGGCCGAAGGTGAGCAGAAACATCGCCACAAAATCGAGACTCTTGTATCAAGGAAAACAATGGCTCTCCGTGGAAAAGGGCAGATTTTTGCCTTTTTAATCAGTTTGTCCGTAATTTCAGCGGCCA
>Ga0268284_1001169_pt1 | contig 14463 bp, 13 predicted proteins | sample saktaG_14_FD_190137 | JGI IMG/M metagenome (GOLD analysis project Ga0268284, IMG submission 190137) | Saline water microbial communities from Sakinaw Lake, British Columbia, Canada - sak_2013_06_06_40m | ecosystem: Environmental > Aquatic > Non-marine Saline and Alkaline > Saline ... | reverse complement strand
CAAAATCGACTTATTGCGGGCAACTTATGCGACCGTGGATGGCTCAGCTACGTCCGCGTGGGCTGGGTGTAGTTGTAATGTTGGGTTAGGAGCTGAAACCGCGCGAGTATCCAATCGGGTGCGGCGTTATGTTGGCGATTTTGCCGGAACACTCATCGGGGTTATCAGTGCATTGATGAAGCATCGGTCTTTGGCGATAGACGTGAATGTCGATGGAGTGACGCATGCTTATGACAAAGTCGATCACTTGGTGGTCTGTAAGAATCCCTGGATTGCTTCTGGCATTCAACTCGGTCTTGGAATCTTGCCCGATGATGGTCGAATGGCGGTAGTGATTTTTCACCAGCGCGGGTTACTGAGTATGTTAAAACTGCTCCACTCCCTGTATCGGGGAACAATGACTCAGTGTTCTAAAGTTGATGTGCTCTGGGGTCATCGTGTGGAAGTCACCAGTACGCATCGATGCGAAGTGGAATTTGACGGCGACCCTCAGGGCTGGTTGCCCCTGCGCGTTGAGCTGGTGCCCAAAGCGCTTAGCTTGATTACTGAACGTGATTTTTGCGAGGACTATGATGAATGAAGTAACTATTATTAAAACAATGTTGGCGAAGTTCGAGCGCTCTCATGCGCAACTCAATGCCCCCTTTACAGCGGATGCCGAGCTGGTCAACTGGGGCGAGTGTTGCTTGGGTGGCAGTATTCTGGGCATCTCGATGGATGAATTTAGCGCTGAAGATGGCTTTGGCGCAGCGACACCCGAGCGCATTGGCCACAATGTTGCGGTTGCAACCCTTTCCGATTTGTATGCCTCTGGCGTAACCCCTCAATTTTTCCTGCAATCCGTTACGTTGCCCGAAAACAACGCAGAAGCTTTTGCGTCTGGTCTCGCGCAGGGAGTTGCAGAGGTGCTCCGCACAAGCAACTGTTTTCTGCTGGGTGGTGATGCAGGACAGGCTGTGGATTGGCGTTATGTAGGCGTGGCATTGGGTACGGCACGCAAAGGACGGCCACTCACGAGACAGTTGCCATGCGCTGGCAACTATGATTTATGGGCAACAGGCTATTTTGGCGATGCCAACGCCGCAGTGTTAGCAGGCTTGCCAGCACCGGCTTTTGAGTTGCGCAACATGCAGGCTACTGTCATCCGTGACAGAGCGGCAGCAGCCATTGACAGTAGTGATGGCTTTATGCTTTCGCTGTGGCAACTGAGTCAGCTTAATCCGACCTTCCAGTTTAAAGTTGATTTAGAGGCCGTGCTAATGGATGATGCAACCACTAAAATAGCAAATTTCAAAGGCTTTAATGCACAAGCGTTCCTTTGGGGTGGTGCGGGCGAATACGAACTCATTTTTGCGCTGCCTGAGGGGGTCACGTTAGGACTCCCAGACACGACCCGAATCGGGCATATTGAAGCTGGCAGCGGATTGCATTTGCGCACGGGAAGTCATGTGAAGGAAGTCACTCAAGCACCTCCCTGCCCGCGGCAGTTTGCTCAGCGCAACCACTATGTAGCCGCAGTCCTTGCTGCAATGGAGGCTGTTCGATGAATATGCACCTTTTTTCGCGCTGGGAACTGGATAAGCTGAGTGTTGTCAATCGACTGGTCAGATCGGCAACTTATGAAGGACTGGGAACAGCAGAAGGTTATCCCACGCCAGCACTGGGCGAGTTGTATGCAACTCTAGCCGCCAGTAGAGTGGGGCTGTTGATTAGCGGCTTTGTAGCCGTCTCGCAGCAAGGAAGGGCAATGCACCCAGGACAATGCAGTATTGCTGACGATTCGCTGATAACACCGTGGCGTAAAATTATAGGCGTTGCTAAGTCCGCGAATCCGCACGTGAAGCTGGTGATGCAAGTGGCGCATGCAGGGAGACAAACGCGCTCAACAATAACAAAAAATAGAGTGGTCGGGGCTTCCTCGTGCGTCTGCTCATACTTCCGGCAGCGGGTAAAAACATTAACGGATGCTGAAATTGGGGCAATTGTTGCTGATTTTGCATTGGCTGCACAGCGTGCCAAAGGTGCTGGTTTCGATGCGGTGCAAATTCATGCCGCCCACGGCTATTTGGTGCATCAGTTTTTGTCGCCGCATACCAATAACCGCAACGATAAATGGGGGGATAAAGGTCTTTTTCTGCAAGCAGTTGTTGAGGCCGTCAAGCAAACATGTGGCGAAGACTATCCCGTTTTTATCAAAATAAGCGGGGCAGATGATTTTGGCTTTTCTGAGCAGCAGGCCATTGCGGCAATTAAGCGCCTGGGGCAGATGGTGAGTGCGGTTGAAGTCAGTTACGGCACGATGGAACGACCGTTGAATATTATTCGCGGTGAATTTCCCGTTGCAGATATTTTAAAAGTCAATCCGTTTATAAATCGTATCCCGAGATTGCTGCGCCCCTGGCTGGGAAGTAAACTTTTACAGGAGCAGCGCAAGGCGCAAATTCCCTTCAGCCCTAATTACAATGCACAGCGTGCGGCACGGATTGCTCACGAAGTTACGGTTCCGGTTTTTGCTGTCGGAGGGATTCGAAATTCACACGATATTCACTGGCAGATGGAGCAGTTGGGATTACCCGCGGTTTCCTTGTGTCGGCCATTTTTAGCTGACCCGCAACTGGCTCTGAAGCTGGCATCAGATGAAAACTGGCAATCTTCCTGTATCAGTTGTAACCGTTGTGCAGTCAGTTGTGATGCGGGCGGCCAGGTCATTTGCAACTATCTGAATGATCAACAAGAAAGGGTGAATGCATGAAAAAATTTGAAGATTTTATAGGTCGTGGTGGAGATCTTTTTTTCAAGGCAGAGGCCTTTCAAGATGCCGTGTACGCTGGAGAATTGCCGTTGGCACCGACGCTGGGACATCGAATTCAAGGTGCGGTTGACACGGTCAGCGAATTACGTGACGCATCAGGTCTGCAAGAGGTTTTGATGTTTGGCTCGAATTCATATTTGAATTTAACCAACCATCCACAGGTTGTTTGTGCAGCAAAAGAGGCCTGCGAACGTTATGGCTACGGTGCGGGAGCCGTCTCCCTTTACGCGGGTATGACCGATTTGCATCGCACATTAGAACTGAGCATTGCACGATTTTATCAAACCGAAGACGCTCTTGTGTTACCCAGTGGCTATGGCTCAAATGTTGGTTTAATTGCTGCATTGTGCCAGCCAGGAGATGTCGTCGTCAATGACGCATTCAATCATGCATCCATTTTCGACGGCTGCAAACTTTCAGGTGCGGAGGTCAAAATCTATCCGCATGCAAACATGGCTGGGTTGGAGCGAGTATTAGCGCGAATTCCCGATTCCGTTAAAGGCCGTCTGATTGTTACGGACGGGGTCTTTTCGATGCATGGAGATGTTGCGCCTTTGGACCAGATTACTGCTTTGGCGCAACGCTATGGCGCGCGAGTCATGGTTGATGATGCACATGGCATTGGCGTGGTGGGACCATCCGGGCGTGGCAGTGCAGAGGTTTTCGGTCTAACCCATCAGATTGATTTGCATGCGGGAGTACTAAGTAAAGCACCAGGAGGGCTGGGTGGCTTTTGTGCGGGTAAAAAAGCAGTCGTCAATTACTTACGCTATTATACACGCAGTTACTTTTTCTCAACAGCGCTGCCTGCCTCAGTGGTAGCGGGATTGATAGAAGTATTCAAGTTGCTCGAGGAGGACCGCGCGGGACGCCAGCAATTGAAGAACAATGTTGCGTATTTAAAACAGGGTTTGCGTCAGCTTGGCTTCACAATTGGCAACTCTGCGTCGGGCATAGTGCCAGTTGTTATTGGTCATGAAGACAAACTGATTGCTTTGCACCAAGGATTGTATGCACGTGGTCTTTATTGCAATATTGTCACTTATCCGGCTGTCAGACGCAAAGAATGTCGCTTGCGCTTGTGTGTGATGTCCTCGATGAACCGCGAGCAACTCGATAGAGCCATTCACATTTTTGCCTCGGAAGGCAAACGCTTGGATTTAATCCAAACAAAGCAGGACTTTTAGCATGATGAATCAGCAACAACGCGAAGTTCTTATCACAGGGGCATCGGGATTTATCGGATTTGAAACGGTGCGCTTGTTTATTGAGCGCGGTTGGTTTGTTCGTGCCTGGACACACCGGTGCTGTCGTTCTGAATTGAGTGCGTATAAACAACAAGGCAAGCTGGATATTTTAAGCGGCGACCTTGCTGATGCGACTGCATTAACCCGTGCTTTTGCCGGGAAACCACTACCCGAGGCCGTTGTTCACTGTGCGGGTTTCGCCTCTGATATCGGGAGCGAGCGTCATTTTCAACGCGCCAATTTCGAGTCGGTCAAGGTACTGGCTGATTGGGTTGCTCAAGCCAAAATCAATCGTCTGGTTTTTGTGTCAACGACTGATGTATACGGCTTACGGGATTTTTCCGGGGAGACTGAAAATGAGTTGAGCTTCGATCCGTCGCCATGGAACTTTTACCCGCGCTATAAAATTTTGGCCGAGAAAATGCTCCGAGAGCGCCTGCCCCAAGAACAGTGGTCCATTATCCGTCCAGCGGCTGTCTGGGGCATGGGCGACCGCACCTTGACCCCCCGCTTTCGTGATTTTCTGCGTTGGTCTCCTTGGATTGTACACTTCGGTGCTTGGCGCGGACAAAATCGCTGGCCATTGGCTCATGTGCGCAATGTGGCGCTGTGTTGCTTTCTAGCAGCCACACGTGCAGAAGCATCAGGATGCGCTATCCAGGTTGTTGATAGTCGTCAAACATCAATTGATGCGTTTTACCGTGAGGTTGGCGCGACTCATTTCCCTGCGCGCCATTTTCGTAGTATGACCTTGCCGTTGTGGTTAGGGAAACTGCTAGGCTGGAGCGTATCGGCAATTTCCAATATGCTTAATCTGGAGCATGCTTTTATTGACCCTTCACTGTACGCGCTGTATTCGGTCAGTTGTCATCTTGATTTCTCTAATCGCAGGATGCTGGAGCTTTTTGAAAAGGCTGGCGAAACGGAATATGTCGGTGATTTTTCAACAGAACTGATAGATGTAGCGGAATTTGATTAGAGATAAATGTGGGTTTTGTGGTTCCAAACTTGAAGTTGCAGGCAAACGGGGCATTGCCTACACGTCGATTTTGATGATCTTCTTGATGAAGAACCAACCGACGGCAATCAGACAGGCCGTGATCGCTACACAGATCATCCCCGTCGTCGCACGGAAGAAGGGCATCATCATATCCGGCTTGAGTATGGTCATGGCCACACCCAGCACCACCGGCATGCTCGCCACGATAATGCCTTGTAGACGGCCTTGAGCCGTCAAGGTCTGAACGCGGCGTTCAATACGCATACGCTCACGGATCGTCAGGCTGATCTTGTCGAATATTTCAGTCAGGTTACCGCCTGTGCGACGCGCGATATCAATGGCGGTCACGACAAGTGTCAGATCGTCGCTTCCCACACGCTGGTCAAGGCTTTGCAACGCTTCAAAGAAATTCATGCCCACGCGCATCTGTTGCAACATAACCCCGAACTCCTGTGAAATGGGCTTCTCCCCTGTCTGCACAACCGTTTCAAAGGCTTGATTGATACTGAAGCCCGCGCGCATCGCATTGCTCATACTTCCAAGGGCATCCACAAGCTGTATATTGAACTTCTGCTTACGGCGCTCTTTCAAAATAAGAACAACCTTTGTAGGCAATGAGAGGGCAATCAATCCGAAGACTGTTCCCATCAGCAGACCGATCAACGTAGAAATCGGATTGCTCAAATCAAAAAGAAGCAAGGTACACAAAAGAAATACCGCGATCGCCATCGCCCACCCAATTTCCGCAATGCGCCGCGCAGGGATAAAGAGGAATAAATCTTCAAATTGACGAGCGGTGCTTTCAGACATCGAATCCGCATACGAGGAAGCGCCGGAGGTCATCCCACGAAAGAAAGTATAGGCAACCCCACCGAACGCCACTCCTAGCAACAAAGGAGCCAGCCATTTGGCTTGTTCCTGGATCATAGACGTTCTCCCTGTTTTGCAGGATCAAAGACAGACGGGTCAATATGAAGGCCGCGGCTCTTCAGATGTTCATAGAAGGTCGGCATCGCACCGGTCGGCATGAACTGCCCCACAACCTTACCCTTTTCATCCACGTCCGTCTGCTTAAACTCGAAGATATCCTGCATCACCACTTGCTGACCTTCAAGGCCAACCACTTCAGAGATGCAAACCACTTTTCGAGACCCGTCGCTCATCCGTGACTCATGAACGACAATATCAATAGCCGAAGCAATCTGTTCGCGAATGGCGCGCGAGGGCAATTCCAGTCCAGACATGAGCACCATGGTCTCAAGACGTGAAATCACATCCCGCGGCGAATTCGCATGCACCGTCGTGAGGGAACCATCGTGACCGGTATTCATAGCCTGCAACATGTCAAGGGCTTCACCGCCACGGCATTCACCCACAATCACGCGATCCGGACGCATACGCAACGCATTTCGGACCAGGTCACGGATTGTAATCGCGCCGCGGCCTTCAATATTCGGAGGACGCGCCTCAAGACGGATGACGTGCGGCTGCACCAGACGCAACTCTGCGGCATCTTCAATCGTTAGAATGCGGTCTGTCGAGGGAATGAATCCACTCAACACATTCAACAGGGTCGTCTTACCAGACCCCGTACCGCCCGCCACCACAATGTTTTTGCGCATCAACACGCAGAGGCGCAAGAAATCAGAGGCGTTACGCGTCCACGTATTGAAGCGAATCAAATCATCGACGGTCAAGGGTCGCTTTGAAAATTTTCGGATGGTGATGCAAGGACCGATCAATGAAAGGGGCGAAATAATGGCATTCACGCGCGAACCATCCTGCAAGCGCGCATCGACATAAGGCTGGCTCTCATCGATACGCCTTCCAATCGGCGACACAATGCGTTCAATCACCCCCATCACGGATTCATCATCCATGAACGTCTGATTCGTCAATTCAATCTTACCCTTGCGTTCAACAAACACTTGATTGGGGCCGTTGACCATGATTTCCGTAATGCTGTCATCCGCCAGAAAATCTTCGAGCGGACCTAACCGCATCGCTTCGTCATAAATTTCTTTCTCAAGCTTTTGAGGATCAATGCCGCGCGGCAAGGTGTTTTTACGTTGCACCTCCGTGATGATTGATTTGATCGTTTCTCGCGCCTTAGTCTGGAGTTCCTCCGCACCCACACGTGAGGCGGTCATACGCTTCAAATCCATGCGCTGAATCAGTTGCACATGGATCTGTGTTTTGACTTCGCGCATCAGAAGCACCATCGGATCGATAATTTGCGGTGGCGTAACAGCGGGTTGATCTTCCTGCTGTAACGCTGGCGCAGACGGAGGCACGACCATCGCCTGTCTCGGCTCCACGGGCACGGGCGGCGGGGAGACCAACGGGGGTTTCACGTTCGGCACCGGAGTACGGACAACCGGCGTTTCGATAGGCCGCTCTGGATCGGCTATGCTGACGCGCAACAGGCAGGGACCAATGCCGATGACACTGTCCGCGCGCACAGGCACTTTATCCTCAACATGAACACTATTAATGGTGATTCCATTACTGGACCCGAGATCCTTTATGAACGCCAACGGATGATGCAAGATGAGAACAGCATGGCGGTCGCTGATCTCCGGATGCCGCAGACGAATCTGGCACGCATCGCTTCTTCCAATTAAATATTCACCGTCCGGCAAATCAAAACGACGTGACGGTTGATTTGGATTGACTATGTCGAGATGAAACATAAGGATTTAGATTGTTCAGCGTTAGAGGGACATTGATGATCGCCAACCTATTTAATAGCCCGCTTCGGAGCACCGATTGACTGTTGACGGAGGATATTCAGTTCCTCAATCGTCTCCTGTATCTTTTCAAAGTTCACACGCGGCAACGTCGTTTCATAATACACATCTTCCGGATTGCGCAAAGCAAGCGAGATGCGGCCCTTGATTTGCTCCGTAAAGACTAGCATCTCCGCTTCGCGAGGCGTCACCTCCAGGGTGACCGTATTGTAATTTCCACCTGCACTTCTTTCACCCAGAACACGGGACTTTGCGGTCTCCTTGCCGGTTGCAAGAATGAGCACATTCTGCAAAACAGTAAAGGTGACCAGCTCCATCTCGCCCGGAACGGTCTTTGACGGGAACGAAAACGTACCCAGCACATCCACATGGTCGTTTGGATTAACCATGCCACTCACCGCTGCTGCGCCTGCCACATTGATCGAAATGGCGCGCCAACGATGACGCAAATCACCTGAAAGCCCACGTGATAGCGGATCGCCACCTTCAATATCCTGCCATCCAATCAACTGTCCGTCATCCATGGCATGTGTCAGCTTACGGCCAAAAAGGACAACGGCATTCGCTTCTTTAATCACACGCCCCTTGACCTGCTTTTCGATGACATCTGACACACCAATATCCGCCGCCGTGAGCACCGTTCCAGAGGGCAAAGCGCGTTTCGTGACGCAGACCGGTATTTTCGTATGCGCCTTATTGAACTCGTCCCTCAGCTTGTCATAATCGCGATCCTTCGCATTCAAATAAGACCGCGTCAGCAACGCGGCAAATAAACCAATGATGACGGATGCGATCAAGACAAGTTTTTGTTTCATAGTGTATCATCTCCACGGAAATCTGCCGTCAGGCATCTGGCCTACGACTCTCAACAACAACAGAATCAATTAAAAATAAGTTTTTCGTTTGTATGGCGAACCGCGCTATTGTCATGGAAGTTTGCAACTTCGGACTCGATTACACCTTCCGACCCAGCGAGCTGACTATGCCGCGCCGTGACACGATTCAACTTAACAAAGGTGCCCGGCGTCGCTTCCTCACCATGAAACACGGTGGAAGACGGGCTCTGGGATTTTGGTTGACGATCCTGGATGCCGGGGGTGGGCTCCCCTTCGCCGACGATCGTCACAGAGCCGTGACGGACCAGCCAGCCTTCCATCTTTTCAACTGACTTCGCCGATTTTAGATGATAATGTTCCGGTAGCATCTGCCCCGGCAACAGGAAGAGATCCATCAGCATGAAACGATAACCCTCTGGATCCTTGTCGTTATCCACAAACATGAAAGCCCCCAGCCCCAGTTTGGTAAACTCGCCCGTGCCATAGTCAGAAACCCAGAGTTTTTCTTTCATCCCCGGAAATACAGGATACCCGTGATACTTCATCAGGGCGATGTAAGCATCCTTTCCGCGCGCTTCAATAAACTTGCCGTCTTTATCATAGAACCACGCATTGTCAAACTGAATACTCGTAATGTTCTTTGACTGATTGGATGACATTGACGTGAGAGGACATTGACATCCGGTTCCGACCATCAGCATAGCTGCTGTAACTGCTCCGATAACATATCTCATTGTGTGTTTCCTTTCTTAAATGAAGCCGTATTATATTCTATCGCTGGTAAGGATTCAACCACAATCCCCACCTCAATCCGCGTTGCTTTCCCAAATACATCCCAGCCCGAACAGCGTTAAATCAGGATCAATGATAAAGGACATGCCAGAATCTTCGAGCGCCCAGCGTGCATATCCACCGGTGGCCACCAGTTTAAACCTCGAATCGATACTTTTTTTCAGATACGTCACGATCTCTCGTACAATCCCACGATAGCCAATCTGCGCACCAATGCGCATGGCTTGTTGTGTCGTTTTCCCCACAAGCGGGCAGACACCGGTAAACTCGACCCTCGGCAATAGCGCCGTCCGCTCATACAAATAATCGGACATCAATGGGAGACCCGGCGTGATCACGCCTCCGACATAGCGCTTATCTTTCGTGATCACATCGAAGGTCAATGCGGTTCCAAAGTCTGCAACGATCAACGGCACGCCATATCGACGCACCCCCCCTACCGCATCAGCAAGCCGATCCGCTCCAATGGTCTGTGGCTCGGGATAATCAACAGCGACATCCATCTTCAAGCCGGCACGGACAATCAACAACTCACACCCCAGTTCGTTCTTTATCAGTCTTTTCCAAGCGTTATTCACCGTGGGCACAACCGACCCCAACACCGCGCCGCTCACCATGCCTTTAGCAGCCTTACGCACCGCCTCGGCGCACTGATCCTGATATTGGCGTATTCCGCCCTTGATATGCGTCACGCGAGAAATCCTGCCGGCATCATAAAGGCCGATTCCTGTCGACGTATTTCCAACATCAATGACAATGACTTTCATAATTGAACCTCTTAGACGACCTGCCATTCCAGAGAAAGGTCAATCGATCCTGCGGAATGTGTAAGGCAACCCAGGGAAATGGCATCTACCCCCGTTGCAGCAACAGCGCGCGCTTTTTCGAGTGTAATGCCGCCAGATGCTTCCGTCCGAGAGATCCCTTTACAAAGGCCAACGCAGGTGCGCATGGTGTCGCAGTCCATGTTATCGAGCATAATCCAATCGGGCTCCGCGCGCAAGGCGCTCCTGCACTCATCAACACTTTCAACTTCCACTTCAACAGCCAAGTCAGGATAGGCTTTTCGAGCCGCTACAACAGCCAAGTCGAGTCGGTCCGGATCTCCGCCCTTCCAAAGCTTGCGATGATTGTCCTTCATCAGGACGCGATCATAAAGTCCGAACCGATGATTGGTGCCGCCGCCACACAACACGGCATGTTTCTCAAACATGCGCATATTCGGTGTGGTCTTACGCGTATCCAGAATCAGGGGTTTAAACTCGCTCACTGCATCAACAAATTGTGCGGTCAGTGTGGCAATGCCGCACATCCGCTGCATAAAATTCAATGCCGTACGTTCTGCAGTTAGAATGGATGCCGCCTTGCCGCGTATCGTCAGAATCGTGCCGCCCTCTGCGACATCCTGTCCATCCGGCACAAGAATCTCGACCGTCAATCCTGGCTCAACGCTCTTCATGACCGCCGCCGCAACTGTCGCACCTGACACCCGGCACACCTGCCGCGCCAGGATTTCGCCTGTGGCATTCACATGCGGATTCACCAAGGCCAGCGTTGTAACATCCCCTACTCCGATATCCTCTTGAAGAGCGGCCTTCACAGCCTCGACAGCACGTTTGTCCAACATGATATCAGTCACCATAGAAACCTCGCTTGTTCAACCAAAGCCCATAAAAATATCCTGCAAGCCCCCCTATCACATGCGCGGCATACGCCACCCGTGCCTGGATAAAGACAACCTCAAAGACAGTCAGGAGCCCCAGCATGATTGCCAGCCAGCGCGCTGATATGCGTATAGGGAAGGGCACGAACCAGATCACCTGCCGCTTAGGAAAGATCGCCGCATACGCGCCAATCAGGGAGAAAACGCCGCCGGAAGCGCCGATGCACATCCCGTTCGCAAGCGTCTCAGAACCGTTGGCCATCGGGAGAATTGTCCTGAGCCACTGTGGAACCCAGCCCGCAGTATGGGGCAACTCCGGCAGATAGGGCGACAGTGCCAATACTGCCAGCCAACCCAAGCCCCCGACAATCCCGCCAAAGAAAAAGATTCCTACAAAACGCTTGCCACCGACCTCCGCTTCAACACCTGAGCCGAAGAACAGGAGGATCAGCATATTGAAAAAAAGATGGAGCCGTCCGTCATGGAGAAACATGTAGGTGACTGGCTGCCAGTAAAACCCCTGCGTCAGAAGCGTCCAGTTCAGTCCGAACAAAGCATTGATGGCTTCCGTGAATGAATAGCCATAAAAGAAGACATGCGAACCAATCGCGGTCACACTATAAACAAAAAGAAACACCACTACCAACGTCAAGGCAGTCGGTGCAAAATAAAAAAGAGTCCTCAGACGCCAGAGCCATCTGCGCATCAGGGTTATCAAAGCTATTCCTCCAACTGGAATCAGGCAAACCTGATGGCATCCCAGTTCATATAGAGGATCACTGCTGTAGCAACCATAATCACCGTTGCAAGAATAGCACAGACCGCGCCGAAAACATCAGGCTTGCGCGTAGCCAATGCCATTTCCTCTTCAGGATTACGATGACGGGCAGAAATAAATGCTCCGCCAGACTTGGGCTCGTTTGTCGATGGATTTTCTAAATCAGATCTCTTTAGTTTCATGTAAAACAGAATATCATATTGATGCTCCTTTGTGTAGTATATTTTTTGCTCATTTTTTAACTGTCTTTGCTTGATTTTTAAGATGACATTTCGCTATACTTTGTCACTTAACGCTCAATCACATTTTGAAAATAATTAACGAAGGGAAAAGAATGACAAAAACGGATACAGCTCCAACCATGAAAATGTTACCTGGCGATGAAATTCGTCAAATCATGTGGCGATATTCAGATCGTTATGACATCCAGATGGCTGTGATGGGCGCCCGTTCCGTGGCACGCGGACTCATAGCACGTCTCGTTGCAAACGGCGAACGCAACACGCATGAATGGACACCAGCAAAAAACGAGATGTATCAAGCTTTTGACGATTGCGGTATCACGGCCGGCGGTCTAGATATGGAATGCGGCGGCATCTTCGAAGGCTACCGCAATTTCCCCTTGGCTTTGCTGGCCTTTGAACTTGCCTGGGTCGATGGTGGTGCTGCAACCACAAGCCTCGTGAATAATCTGGCCTTGGGACCCATCGTAGAAAAAGGAACACCTGAGCAGAAAGCCAAATATATGAAGGCCTGCTGCCCTCCTCAACCCGGCGAGGACCGGAAGACATGGCGCGGTGCCTTCGCGCTTACAGAGCCCCTGCCGTACGTGGGCGTTGACACCGGCGTGCTCTGCGGACGCCTCACCGTGGCGGAATGGAAAGAGGGCGAGGAACCGATTCTTCACGTTGACAAGCGCGGACGTTTTATCACAAACATGAGCGTCGCCAACTTCGTCACGGCAGCCGTTGATACTGCAGATCCGCGCATCAAGTCATCCTGCATGGTCATCCTCGAAGAGGGAGATGAAGGCGTGTTCGACCGTGGAGCTCCGACGTTGAAAATGGTCCATCAGCTTTCAAACACCAACGATCCTATTTTCAACCTTAAGATTCCTGCTAGTCGCATTATCGGCGGCTATACCGTGAAAGATGGAGTCATTATCCCCAATCTGACGCACAGCGAAATCATTGAAGCCGTATTCGCACGTACCCGTGTGACCGTCGGCGTTATGACAGCGGCTAAATTGCTCTCAGCCGTTGAACCGGTGATTCGCTACCATCGTACCCGCTTCCGCGGCGCTGCTGGCATCGAAGAGGGTTCGCCCCGTTACGATCTCGGTTTGCAGATGAAGGAAGACGCACTTCACCGGCTGGCAGATGTCTGGGCAACAGGCGAAGCCGCAACTTCGCTCGGCTTGGAAACCACACGTTATTTCGATCTTCTAACCCCGTTTGAAGAAGAGATGCATCGCATTTTCAAGGAACAGGGAGTCACGGGCGGCCGCGCCATGATGAAGGCACTCAAGAAGCCACAGACGGATGCTGTTGAACTGCTCGGACTCCTGAAGCAACCTGAAGCAACACGTGATAACGCACGTATCGCAGTACTCCAGGCTGATCCGCTTGTCCAATATGTGCAGATTAGCGCCATCTGCAATGTGCTTTGCCCGGCTTGCAAGCTCTGGGATACCGGATATGGCGCAAACATGCTCCGAGAAGCAGTCAGCATGATGGGCGGCTATGGCATCACCGAAGATTGCCCCGGCTTCCTCTTCCAAAAGTATACCGACGCACAGCTCGAAGCAACTTACGAGGGACCGGAAGTTGTCCAGCGCCGTCAAATCAGCGTCACCATGAATATGGACGTTTTCGTCGCCCAGGTCGATACCTGGATGGCTGAACTTGACGCCATTGCAAAAGCAAAGCCGGAAACAGGCGCTGCCGCACTGGTCGCAGGACTGGATTTGTGGCGTTGGATGCGTAGCCACATTGAAACGGCAAAGGACGCTAACGGTCGCCCGCTCGCACAAAACACCCGTCACGGAGTGCTCTTCCCGATGGCGGACGCCATTTCGTGGCTCCTCGCAGCCCGCTCTTTCCTCATGGACGTGCAGGAACTTGCGACAAAGGGACCTGAACACCCGGTCGTCGGCCCGGAAATCGACGGCTACGTCAATACGTTCACAGATCTGTCAAGTGTGCAGTCCGCACGTGCTGCAGGCGAAGTCGCACGTATCTGCTCTGAAATTTTCTATGGATATGTCGCCAGTGCAGAAGATACAGGCGAAGCTATGATCGAATTTCAGAAACGCCAAGCCGCTGTCGGCGCCTCCCTTGCAGGTTCACGCCTCGCCAAGGATCGCGCAGCCAAAGCGCTCACGAAGATCATGATTCCTGAAGCCCTCGATTATCCGATGGCGTAAGCGTTTTGATGCGTTAAGCAAAAAAGAGAGCGGCATCACATGCCGCTCTCTTTTTCTAATTAGAGCCTGTCCGAAAAGGTTTTTGAGCATGTTTTTTCCGAGTCCCGGCCTGAAGATTTCGGCATGAAAATAAAACTTTCTGCTTGACAAAATATGTCGC
>Ga0268284_1001168_pt1 | contig 14463 bp, 16 predicted proteins | sample saktaG_14_FD_190137 | JGI IMG/M metagenome (GOLD analysis project Ga0268284, IMG submission 190137) | Saline water microbial communities from Sakinaw Lake, British Columbia, Canada - sak_2013_06_06_40m | ecosystem: Environmental > Aquatic > Non-marine Saline and Alkaline > Saline ... | reverse complement strand
GATCATGCCCTCGCGGAGTTTGGTCCAGATGGACTCGTCCATGAACTGCATGCCCTCGCTCTTGCCGCCGGTGATCACGTCGTAGAGTTTTTGGGTGGCCCCTTCGCGGATGATGGCGCAGACCGCGGGGGTGGCGAACATGATTTCATGGACGGCGGTGCGGCCGGGTTTGTCGACGCGTTTGCAGAGCAACTGGGCGACCACTCCGCGCAGGGATGCGGCGAGCATGGTGCGGACCTGGGATTGTTGGTCGGCGGGGAACACGTCGATGATGCGGTCGACGGTTTTGCGGGCGTTGTTCGTATGGAGGGTGCCGAAGACGAGCAGGCCGGTTTCCGCGGCGGTGAGTGCGAGTGAGATGGTTTCAAGGTCGCGCATTTCGCCGACGAGCACGATGTCGGAGTCCTCGCGCAGCGAGGCCCGCAGGCCATCGGCGAAGGAGGGGGTTTGGATCGGCACTTCGCGCTGGGTGATGATGGAGCGTTTGTTGCGGTGGACGAACTCGATGGGTTCCTCGACGGTGATGATGTGGCGGTTGAAGTTGATATTGATATAATCGAGCAGGGCGGCGAGGGTGGTGGACTTGCCGGATCCGGTCGGGCCGGTGACGAGCACGAGGCCCGAGCGCATGTGGCCGAACTCCTTGACCACGTTGGGCACGCCGAGGGCTTCGAGCGAGGCGATCTCGGTGGGGATCAAGCGGAACACGGCGGCGAGGCCATTCTGTTGTTTGAGGTAGTTGCAACGGAAGCGCGAGTCCTCGTTCATTTCGTAAGCGAAGTCGAGATCGCCGGTGTTGAGGTAGCGTTCGAATGCCTGGGGATCGCAGATTTCGCTGAGGAGATTGTAGAAATCCTGGCCGGAGAGGATCTCTTGGCCGGGGATGCCGGTGACGGCGCCGTGGACGCGGATTTTCGGGGGTTGGCCTTCGGACAGGTGGAGGTCCGAGCCTTTGTTAGCGATCAGGTAGCGGAAGAGTTCGTCAATGCGGGCCATGTCGGTATGCGGAAGGAGGAAGGCGGAAGGAGGAAGGCGGAAGGAGGAAGGCGGAAGGAGGAAGGAGGAAGGCGGAAGGAGGAAGGCGGAAGGAGGAAGGCGGAAGGAGGAAGGCGGAAGGAGGAAGGCGGTTAGGATTGGAAGAAGTCCTTCATCTGGACTTTGTCATCGGCACGGTACATGGCTTCGTCGCGCGAGATGATGCCATCGACATAGAGGCGGCGGAGGGATTCGTCCATGGTGATCATGCCGACGTTTTTGCCGGTTTGCATGACGCCCGGGAGCATGAAGGTTTTGCCTTCGCGGATGCAGTGGGAGACGGCGGGAGTGTTGACCAGCAATTCGAGCGCGAGCACGCGGCCTGAACCATCGACGCGAGGGACGAGTTGCTGGGAGAGGATTCCGCGCAGGGACTCGGAAACCATGACGCGGATCTGGTCGCGCTGGTCGGTGGGGAACACGTCGAGCACCCGGTCCAAGGTTCGCGGGGCGTTGCCGGTGTGGAGGGTTCCGAGAACCAGGTGGCCGGTTTCCGCGGCGGTGAGGGCGAGTTGGATGGTTTCCAGGTCGCGCATTTCCCCGACCATGATGACGTCGGGATCTTCACGCAGGGCGCCGCGCAGGGCTTTGGCGAAGGATTCGGTGTGGGTGTGGACTTCGCGCTGGTTGACGTGGCAGCCCTTGGATTCGAACACGTATTCGATCGGATCCTCGAGGGTGAGGATATGGTCTTCGCGGTCGCGGTTGATGAAATCCACGAGGGCGGCCAAAGTGGTGGATTTGCCGGAACCCACGGAGCCGGTGACGAGCACCAGGCCGTTCTGATAGCGGGTGAGTGGCAGGATGTGTTCGAGCGGCAATCCGATGTCCTCGAGAGTGCGGATTTTGGTGTTGATGATCCGGAAGGCCATGTCATAGCCGAGGCGCTGTTTGACGACAGAGGCGCGGTAACGGCCGTTAGGTGCGGAGTAGGCGAAGTCGATGTCGCCTTTTTTCTGGAGGCGTTCCCATTCGGCCGCTCCGAGGAAGGATCGGGCGAGCCGCTCGGTGTCTGCGGGAGTCAGCGCTTGGTGGTCAGTCCAAATCGGCGCGAGCGTGCCGAAGCGTCTCCAGGCGGGAGGAAAGGCGGTGGGCAGGTGGACGTCCGAGCAATCGTATTCGCGTCCGAGTTGGAGGTATTGATCGACGTGGTCCAGAACCTGATGAGCTGACATGGGAAGCAGTTAGAGAGAATTGGAAGTAGCGGTGGAATGGAGGCGGCTTGCAGGTGCGGGGAAAGCATGTCCTGCTAGCCAGTGCTTGAGTTGATCGCCCAGCCAGATTTTCACCAAGGGGCGGGCCGCGGTCAAGGTGAGACCCAGCAAGATACCAGGGATGGCGCGGCGTTGGTTCGTGGTGGGTGGTTTGCGGCGGAGAACGAAGCTAGCGACGATGCCGGAGGCGAGTGAAGCCAAGATCCAGCCGGCCGGGTGGTCCTTCAGGGACCCGCGGACCCGGGACGGGATATCGAGGCGCTGCCGGAGGGCGATGGTTTCGCACTTCAGGCAGGAGCGGGCAGCGGCGCTGAGTTGGATCAGACGCTGGATTTCCGGGTTTTCTGGAAGTTTTCGATCCATTCGCGGTCTTTTTGGAATTCAGCGCGGGTGACGGGGAAAGCCGGTGGTGGCGGGGCTTTAGCGGCGCGGGCGAGCAGGATGGCGGCCCCCATGTGGATGAGTCCGGCAGCGATGGCAATCCAATACCATGGCCAGCCCGATAACTGGGCAAGGCCGGCAATGCCACCGGCTAACAGCAGCGCCCACATGAACCAGACACAAAAGACCAGCGCTCCGAGGAGGGTCGCGCGGCGTGCGGCATTTTTAGCGGCCTCTTTGGATTCCCACTCTATCAGCGCGACGCGCGATGAGATCAAGGCGAGCAGTGCCTCACGCCAATTCGCGGGAGAGCGGGTTTGGAAGTGCCGATCCATGCCGGGAATTTCCTCCGCTGGAGAGGGTGCCGTGTCCGATGCGGGATTCATGTGGCGTCATTCAAACAGACCTAAACCGATGGCCGGTTCTGGCTGACTAGCGGCGCAGGTTCTGGGGGGGGATCTAGCGGCGCACGATGAGACCGATGAGGAAGCCGAGTCCGAGCGCGCTGATGACGCACTTGGTCGGGTTTTGACGGATGTAATCCTCGGCGGTCACCTGCAGTTCTTTGGCTTTGACGCGGGTATCCTCCCACTGCTCGGAAGCGCTATCCTTGAGGTATTGGGCTTTTTCGCTTGCGACAGCCTTGAAAGCGCTGGCCTTTTCCACGGCGCTTTCACGAAATTGTTGGGCGGACCCGACGGCTCGTTCCTTCAAGGCAACGGCTTTGGATTCGGCGGTTTGCACGAATTCGCGAGCCTTTTCGCCGGCAGCGGCGCGGAGGTCATTGGCTGCTTGGGAGATTGACGGGGTTGGGGTGAAGCCTGCTTCGGGATTGAGACTGTCGGAGGTGGCGAATGGATCGGACATGGCTTTGCTTTCGTTTAGGACAAACCCTCATGGCTTGTTCTGGTGAGGGATTAGTGGCACTTCCCGGCGCGGGTTGCAAGGCGTGACTTGTAAAAATCCGAATCATTCTTGGCCGGCGACGACCTTGGCTTTGGGGGTGGGCAACAAGAGTTTGTTCTGTTCCTCGGGCGGTGCGGTGAACATGACATTTTCCCAGGTTGGATTTTTCAAGGGGCCCGTCCCCCGGAACTGGAACATGCCGTAGAACGGCCGCAGTGGCAGGGTGATCAAGCCAAACAATCCGCGTGCGTTCATGCGCATCGTCAGGTCGAGCGTGCGGGCCTTCAAATCGACTGCTCCATCGCCCACGAATACCAGGGAAGTGGTGGCGGTCTGGAAATCCTTGGTGCTGAGAACGCCATTGTTGATTTTGAAGGTGCAGAACGCGCTCTTGGCACGCTGGAATCCGGCGCTGCGGTCATTCAACACGCCGCTGATCAAGGGGCTTAGCGGGCCGAAGATAGGGACGGAAAACAATTCCGTTTTCTCCACAGCGAACAAACCTTCGCCGGCCATCGTTTCCACCCGCCCGTCGGTGAGGGAAAATTCGAGCCGTCCGGTGACGTTGCCACCGCCCTTGACATGGAAACCATAAGTGGACGTGAGCGCGGGGATCGAGAGTTTGGTCCAGCTTAACTCACCCTCCACGAGCCCTTTGCCACGGACATCGAAACGTCCCGCGACGGGACCCTCGAACACGTTGAGTTTCAAGCCGTCCACGGTCACGCGTGGGCCGCGGATGGCGACCTTGCCGCTGGGTTTTTCCAGGGTGAGGTTTTCACCGAGAAAGCGATAGTCTGCGGCGGCGTCGGAGCTGAAGGCGACGTTCAACGCCGTGCGCCCCTGTGGGGTGACGTCCACCACCCCGGAGCTTTTGAGTTCCGGCGGCCGGTGGAAACGGTAGATTTCAAGCGAGTCGGCCACTTTGGGCGCAAACAGGCGGACCGCTGGGGCGGCCCAGATGGATCCGGCGACGTCTTCCACCTCGACCATCTTGTTAGCTGCGTCATAGCGGATGCGGCCGACCTTGACGGTGCCCAGTTTGGGGCCATTGAAAGCATCGCGCAGGGAGTAGTTCTGATAGTTGAAGACTACGGTGCCGGCGGTGAAATCGAGTTCGTGATGGCTCAGCGCGAGCCGGCACTCTGCGGAATTCACCGGCACGCCCCGATAGTTGACGTTGGTGACCCTGCCGCCGCCGGCAAAGGCCCAGGAAAATGGGTCGGTGGCATCGAAGCCACCCTCGAGCGTGAGTTTGACCTCGGCGTCTTTGCGTTCACTGAAATCATTGAGCACTTTCTCCAGCGTTTGGCCGCTGGCAAAGGGCCGGTAAACCGGAATCGGGAGGGTGGTTTCCAGCGCGAGGCGGACCAGTGGCCATTGGATCATGGCCTTGCCACGGGCCTCCCCGTCGGGACGCGTCAAGCGCACGTTCCTCAAGAAGAGATCCCCGTCGCGCCATGAAAACGCGCTTTGCACGGCGTCGAAGTGGATTCCCCGGGCCATGACGGACTCACAGCGGGCATGGCCGGTCATCTGGACTTGGGGGACGTTGTGTTCGTTCAAGCGGAACTGACCCGCCGCTTCGAGGGTCTGCCCGCCGCCGATGGAAACCTCGCGCAGCGGTGGCAACCCCAGCCATGCTTGGAGCAAGCGCGGGATTTCAAGTGACGAGCGCACATCGAAGCGGCCTTCGCGGTCGCCAGTGTCGTAGTCCAGGTGCCCGTCCAAGGATCCGCGCGAGTCGGTGGCGTGCAGGGAGGTGACGGTGAGCAAGTCCCCAGTGATCTCGGCCTCTGCGCCAACCTCGTCGAGGACGTGCTGGTTTTTCTCCACGTCATGGGCGTGCAACGCCAACTTGGCGGTGAGCGAGGTGCGTTCGTTCGCGTCGCCTTCGATGAAAACCCGGAGTTCGGGTGGGTGTTCGGCGTTGAAATGCCAGTTTTTGAGTTCACTGATCACGCGGCTGAGCAATTCGCGGCGTTGTTGCAGCTGTGCGGGGTCGGGCGGGGTTTCCCCTTGTTGTTGATAGCCGATGAGGCGGGCGTCGAGGATGAGTTCGATGCCGGCGATCCGGCCGCGGGCGTTGCGGATTTCGAAACGTCGTCCGCCGGGCATGAAGAGGGTGCCATTGGCACCGGTGACCTCCAAGGTCGTGGCTTCGGGATCGTTCGGATCGAGCGGCAGAATGAGTGTCGCGTCCTTGAGTTGGATTTTCGTGAGATGAATGATGCCCCGGGCGAGCTTGGTTTTGTCGAAAGCAAGGATCACGCTGGCAAGCCGGGAGATTTCATGGCACCGCGCCGGATCGGAGAAAACGCGCACTTTGGAGGCGAGCACGCCGCGCAACGGGAGGTAGCTCAAGCGGTCGATTTTGACATGCAGGCCCTGTTTGCTGATTTCCCGTTCGATGGCGGTTCGCCAGGATTCCGGCAAGCCCGTATGGTTCGCCCACCAGAGCGTGCCAAGCACCGCCAAGATCGCCGAGGCGATCAGCAGGAAGGCGAGGGAACGAAGGTTGCGGGTGAGGTGCAGGCGATACATGCGCAGTTGCGGCAAGCCTAGGACAAGGCTTGCAGAAAAGCAACTCAGGGCACCAATCCCGCTTCGCGGAATGAAAAGTAAGCGGTTCTACCCGGCGCAGGTTTGCCGATGATCACATGGTCGAGGAAGCGCACCTGCATCAGAGAAGCGGCTTCGACGAGCCGCCGCGTCACCATCTCATCGGCGCGGCTTGGACTCGGATCGCCCGAGGGGTGGTTGTGGATCAGGACGAAACCGTGCGCGCCGCGGGTGATCACCGGGCGGAGAATCTCGCGTGGATGGGCATTGGATTCGCTCACGGTGCCCACCGAGACGACGGTGGTTCCGATATGGCGCAGGCGGGTGTCCACCACGGCCACGACCACTTGCTCCTGCGCGAGATGCCGGAGTTGGGGGGCGAAAAACTCATGGATGCGTTCCGGGCTGTCCAGCGGCGTGTCGCGGAGTTGTTCGCGGGCGACGCGGGTGCCGAGTTCGAAGGCCGCGGCCAGTTTCGAGGCCTTGGCCAAGCCCAGGCCATGCTCTTTGGCCAACTCGGAAACGGGCAGACCGCCCAAGGCACCCATCGAGCCGTATTTGGCGAGCAAATCCCGCCCGATGGTGATGGCGCTGTGGCCCTTGGTGCCGGTGGCGATGAACAGTGCCATCAACTCGGCGTTGTTCAATGCGGCAGGTCCGAGTTGGGCAAGCTTCTCACGCGGGCGCTCGCCGTGGGGGAGATCGTGGATGCGCGGGGACGAGGACTCGGTTTCATCCGGTGATGCGGTGAATTGAGGCAGAGCAACTGAGAAAGACCGAAGGGACCCGAACGAGGCCGAAGAAGCCCGAAATCAAAGGGTTGTGGGGGAACGGTCGATCAGGGGGTAAATGAGAAGAAAGGAAGGGAAATGGGGGGTAATTGCAGACAACTGAGAAATTTCTGGCGGGCTCTGCATCATCCTTGCAGAGCCCGCGCAGATCATTACTTGCGCCGGGCTCGGGCGGCACGGGTGAGGGTATAGCGGAAGCGGGTGAGCTGGGCCTCGGTCAGGTTGCGCCAGTCGTCGGTCTTGAACTGATCGAGGGCAATGGCGGCGATGTAGGGGGCATCCAGGCCAAGCTGGTCGATGGCGTAGACCAACCGCGCTACCGGCTGGCGGGCGGCACGGTCGATGTCGTGGGGGCCGTCCATGATGACGAGGATCCGGTCGAACGCGTCGAAGATCTTGTCCAGGTCGCGGTTGGTCAGGTCCTTGCTGGACTTATCGTGGCCGAGCGCATCACGGGTGATTGCGCCGCGCTCGGCATCGGCGTCGGCCTTGCTGAATTCGCCGAGCGTGGTCAGGGCAGTGCGGACGCGGCCCCACATCCGCCAGTATTTTTTGGTTTGGGCGGAGGTCATGTCAGTTGATTTTCTCGTAATTCATCCACAGCCGTTCAGTGCGCGGCACGGAGCCGCGTTGACCGTTGGCGGTGGTGTGTTTGGTGTCCGATCTCCACGAGATGTAGAGACCTTCATAGAGGCTCGATGGGTAACCGCTGATTGCAACTTTCCCGCGGACTTGCTGCAGCATCCATGCAAGCTGCCGGTGGCATTCCGTTGACATCTCATGCACGTATCCTTTGCCGCCCGAGCTGCGCGTTTCTGCTAGGTATGGCGGGTCCACGTAAAAGAAGGTGTCCGGACCGTCGAATTTCGGAATCAGCTTGCGCCAGTCAAGATTTTCGATGGTCACCCCTCTCAACCGATTTGCCGCGACCGCGATCGCTGCAGGGACTCCCGACCACTCGCGGGCGTAGCTCTTGCCGGCGCGGATGTCGCAGCTGCGGAATCCATTGCTGTCGGTAGGGTCCATGCTGCAGGTGCCGTGCCCCAGAAAGCAGCGGACCACGAACCGTCTGGCGGCTTCCACCGGATCCGCCGACCCGTCATAGCTGCCTTCAAACTCATCCCGAGAGAACGGTGTCAGGTCAACCAACCGGAGCAGCTTGCGAAGCTGCTCTTCATTTCGCAAAACGCGGAAGAAGTTGACCACTTGCACGTCGAGATCGTTATAGACTTCGATCTGCGATCGCGTCTTGCGAATCAGCACGCCGGCGGCTCCGCCGAACACTTCAACATAACAACGATGCGGAGGGATTCGCGGGATGATCCACGGGGCCATTCTAAATTTTCCTCCATGGTATCGCAATGGAGGGCGCGCGACTTCGCTCAACGAGAATAAGAACTCGCTGCCAATGCGGGGAGTTTGCGAGCTGGAAGGCGTTGAGAGATCGGAAGTCATGGCGTGATTTTCTGGAGGTATTTTTCCGGGTTTGGGGCGTCCGCCGCGCACTCGATTCTATCGCGCGGCTTGAGGTTGCGGCGATTCAGGAACCGCGCAATTTTCCGGAGCGTTTCCAAGCCGGATTCCCCCTTGCGCCGGGACTCGACGTGATTCCCAAAAAGCAGTTCATGGTGGCTGACCTCCAACGGCTTTTTGGCGGCGCGTTCTAACTTTGTCTGCCGGAGGTGGCAGGTCAGCACATGCCAGCGGGGTTAGGACGGTGGAAAAAGTTCAGATTCAGACATGGGATTGGTGGGGTTGGTTTGGGGTGGGTTGAGGGACCGGCATGAATCCTGTTGCGGAGGCTAAACCGCGCCGGTCCCTGCGGGCCGAGATCAGGCGGTTACCAGGTCGATGGGTTTGGCGTTGTCCCACCCGATGATGGTCCGGGATTTCGGGATGCCGGCTTTGTCGCGCTGGAGGCTGGCATTGATGAACGCCGGGGCGGTGGAGCCAAGGAGTTCGCGGGCCAGCTTTCGATAGAGTTGCCCATCCTTCTGGACGCGTTCGAATTTGGGATTGTAGGCGAAGAACTTGTCGAGCCTGCCGAGGGCGAAACTTTCCAGGATCCGGTGGGTGTCGCTATCAGGATTGAATGACGCGACGATCTGATCGGACTCGAATATGACCGGCACGCATACGCCCAATTTGGGCGAGCGGGCGAGGAATTGGCGACCTTCCCGGTCGGCCTCCTGGAGCGGCACCTGGTCGCCTTCCAGGCCGGCCTGTTCGAGACGCTTCTCGATAGCCTTCAACTCGGCGGTGGAGGATTTGATCATGGCGCGGAGTTCGATACCGCGCTCGATATCCTGACTGATTTGTGAGGGTGTCATGGGATGTTGGGATGATGGTTGACGGGATGGGTTACAGGCGGCCTTCGAGGATCGCCATGCGGCGCTCGATGGCCTTGGTTTCTCGGGCGACGGATTTGTCGATGCGCCTGAGGGTTTGATCGAATTTCCGCTCCGCCGTGAGGATCTCGCGTCTGGCTGATTTTCCGGCTTTCACAGCGTCGGCAAGGATCTTGCGATAGGCGCGGCCGAGGGTTCTCATTTCCTGCTTGATGACCCGCTTTTCAGCGGCTGCGATTGTCGGGGTGGTCTTGGTTGACATGATGGTGTTGGTTGGAGATTGTGGTTAGAACATGAATCAGTCCGGTTGGCTGTTCGCGGCGGCATGCTCGGCGGTGGCGCGGGCGATGATGGCATCGATCTGCGGGCGGCCGATGGTGGAGTCGTTGGGATGATCGCGGTTGAGGATGGTGAGCTTGATCACGCCGACGTAGAGACTCCATCCGGGATCGATGGCGGCTGCGGGGGATTTGCGGGTGACGAGACGGTCGGCGGTGCAGGCGTGGGCGAGGTGATTGCGGGGATTCTTGAGGGTGGTTGATTTCATGGGATGGTGGGGGTTGATTATTTGTTAGCGGATGAGAGAATGGGCGCGGTTGCGCGAGCGGATGCCTCGTCGGATCATCCGCTTGCCCTGGGAGATCATCGCGTCATTGACGCGTGCCACGATCTCCACAGGGCAGTGTTTGAGGTGGCAATATCCCGGAGAACCGGGACCGGAGACAATCAGCCCGTCCGCCGCCTCCGCGAGTTGGCGGATCTTGCGGTCGGGCATTTTGAGCAATTCGGATATTGAGAAGGCGGAGTGGAATCCGGGGTTGGCATGAAGCCATTGCACCAGGAGCGTCACCTCATCGTCCGCCGGTGGTACCGGCGGAGCGCTGAAGGTGAATGACGCCTGGGTGAGCACGGATCAGAACGGGATCGGTCCTTCGGGATACTTCGCCCAATGGGTGATATCGAAGGTTGTGGGAGCGTCCGGAGCGACGAGCCATTTGGAATCGCGCCATCTACCCACAGTGACCATGCCTCCCCGTAAATGGATCAGCACCATTTTGTCGGAATCCGGCAGGATATTGCCGACGGAAAACCACTCGCCGCAAAACCGCTCACGGGTGTCATCGTCAGATTCGGCCCACCTGGCGAAAGTTTCATCGGGATCCTCGCCCTGGGCTTTGATGAGTTCGCGGTGGGTTTCATCGTCCACTTCGGAGTAGAACTCGCTCATGCCCGCCGGGCGGAAATTTTCGTTTCCGGGGGCGGTCAGATAGGAACTGTCCATATCGAACAGCGATTCTGACAGATGGAGGGTTCGCTTGGAAAATCCGCAGCGGGGTTCAAAGCCCTCGTCGGTTTCAATGAAATGGGCGATGACGACAATGGTGTCGAGGTCGATGACATGCGTCGTGTAATGCTCGACGCTCGGCTTGGGTGATGGCTGGTGGATCGTTTGGTTGTCTTTCATGGGATTGGTTGGTGGGGGTTGGTGGTTATCAGTCAGCGGGAAGTTCATAATCGCGCAGCATGCGGCTGTGGGCGGCGCGGATGGCTTTGCGCGGATCGGCGGCCAGCGCGGGGCTGAGCAGCATGAGTTCGCGCATCATGGTGACCTCCATTTCCACGGAGCCGAGGTGGCCGCTGCGGGCGGCGATGAAGGCGCACAGGTCGGAGATCTTTTCCGCGGTTTCTTGGCCGAGGATTTGCGCGGCCACGCGCGTGGCGGCGGACTGAAATTCGCATTTTTCCAATTCGTAGGTGACGAAGGTGCCGGTGCGCCGTCGATCCTGGTCGCAGGCCATGATGGGTTTGAGCATTTCCGGATTTCCCACCAGGGCGACGGGGCTGCGCGAAATATCGCGGAAATCGAACAGCCATTTCCGGCCGGTGCTACCGAGGCGGTGGGCATTATCCACGATCAGCAGGCGCGAGGCTCCTTTGAAGCGGCGCACCAGGTAATCGAATCGCGAGCACCGCCCATCCCAGTCGCGGGTATCCACGGCGTTGAAAACGAGGCTCTCGACTTTGTTGGCTTCGCGGGTGCTGGCGTTACAGGTAATGCCGATGGCGCTGCGGTTCCTGGAGATATAGTAGTTGGAGCCGGATGTTTTTCCGATTCCTGCGGGGCCGGTGATGATCGACATGAATCCGGTCTTGCGGGTGATGTCGAAAGTGTTCGTCATTTTCCTCACCACGGAGGTTTCGAAGATTTCGGAACTGAACTGGATCCGGGTACGGATGGATTTGAGCACGTCGAACGCCTGTAACTCGAAGTCCGGAACCTCGCGGTCCAGTTTGTCGTTGAGGTATTTGCTGATATATGTTTCGGTCACGCCGGGGATCCCCAGCAACTTGGTGAATCCGTTGTTGGTGAGTTTCTGCTCGTCGCGCAAGGCGACGAGGTCGGCGATCAGGGCGGGGTTGGTGGGATACTTGCCTGGCATGGGGTGCGGTGTGTTTTGTTGTTAGTTAAGGGGGAGAGTCAGAAATCCAGGTCGTCGCTGTAGATGGTGTCCGGGATGGCGGCGATGTGAGCCAGGGCGTCATCGGCGGCCTGGCCGGCGGTGTGGTGGCTGCGCTCCGCATCGGCCGTGCGGGAGGCCTGCGAGGCGTTTGCGGAGCGCTTGCGGTCCTCGCGGGTGAGGTCGAGCCGGTCCTTGGCGAGCGCATGGATTTCCCTGTTGTGGGCGGCGGCGGCGGTGCGGTTGGCGGCGATGCCATCCATGCGTGCGCGGAAGTTGGCTTGCTGCGCGCTGCTCATTTTTGAGCGTTGCTTGAGCTGCTCCAAAGTGCGCTGCGCGTTGAAGATTTCCGCGCGGACGGTGGGATGGAGCGTGGTGATGTAGCTGCCGTCCAGGCTGTGGACCTGGGCGCGGCCGTCGAAGAACGGATTGTGATAGACCAACAGGCTGGTGCCGCCGTCCAGGGAGATCATGCGGTCCTTGTGATCCCACACGGCCACGTATTGATCGAGCGTGTCCGGCCAGAGCGGGTTTGGCAGGTGGAAGCAATGATTTGCGCCGACGGTGACCGGTTTCGCCCACTCGCGCGGAAGCAGCAGGCCCACCATGGGATCGGGCAGGCGGAAGATCAGATGCGCGTCGCGCTTCATTTCGATCTGATAGGCGGACTCGCGGGAGATGGGTTCGATCTTGGTGAGGATATCGCGGCGGGCGTTGATCTTGCGCAGGATGGCCTGGCGCTCTTCAGGATCGGGATACATTTCCGCCAGTTCGCTCTCGGCAAACCAATGGGTGGCGTTCTCGTTGATGCGCCAGAAATTCGCGGTGAATCCGCAGCGGTGCCAGCCTTCGAGCTTGTGACTGACTGCGAAGTTGATCGCCCGATAGACCGAGTTGATGAGATGGGAAAAGGTCTGGAGGTCGAGCATCTCGCGGCGGAAGTTCTCGACGAGGAATTCCTGCATCTCCGTATCCGGGCAGGTCCGGATGGAGGTGAGGATGGCGTTATCGGCGAGCTTGATGCCGTAGAGTTCCTCCTTGCCGTTGATGCGGGCGTGGGAGCCGATGGGGCCGGGCAGCGCCTGCATGTAAGTCCGGAGCAACCGGAAGGCGCTCTCGATCCAGGTCTTGAATTTGAAGTTGCCGGTGGCCTGCGCGCGGAAGCACATGCCGGCGAAGACGGGGCCTTCGAATTTCCCGGAGCGGTTGACGAATGCCTTGCCGTTGGAGATGGCGTAGAGCGCGTCTTCGAAGGAATGATGGCCGCCGAGCGAGGTGAGTTCCTTGTTGGCCCACGAGTTGGCGGTGCCGTGCTCGAAGATGAACTCGCTGCCGTGCGCATCCGTGCGCCAGCCGGTTTCCTGCAGCTGCTTCAGGACGAACCAGACGTATTCCTGCTGGGTGAGCGTTTTGTTGGTTCCGGCCGCGTCCTTGTACAAAAGGCGCAGGTGGTGGTCGAGATGCCTGGCGGTTCGGAAATCCACGCAGTTGAAGCTGACCGGCCGGGTCGCGGTATCGATGCCGGCGATGGCGAGGAAGCCATCGGCGAGCATGTTGTCGTAGTCCTGGTCATCGAAAAGCAGCCGGGAAAGGACGGCCGAGCCGACGCGCGTGGTCAGGACGGATGGCAGGAATTTCGAGGCATCCTTTTTGCCGTGCTTGCCCAGCGCGCGCTCGACGGGCTTGGGCCGGAGTTTGCGGATGGTGTCATAACTCCAGCCGCGGGGGTAGCCGGTGGCCGGCATGGCGGGCGGGCAATGCTCGTAGCCGGGAATCGCGTTGTTAGGATCGCGGCTTTCCCGCCACAGGTTCCAGGCGTCCAGCAGCTTGCGCCAGACTTCCATGGCGTCGTCGTTGTCGCGCTGGTGCAAGTCGAAGATTCCGGCGACCCATGATTTGAACTTCGGCGGCAAGCCCTTGGCGCCGACGCCGGCGAAGCGCTCGTCGATGAGGCCCTTGTAACCGAGCGTGCGGAACCACTTCCACTGGAGATTGACGCATCCGGGCGATACGCCCAGGTCGCGGGCGGCGCGCTTCACGATCGCCAGTTTCTGGCCGTGCTCCGCGCGCTTCAGCTCGTGCATCCACCGCAGCTTTTTCATGACGTCATCCTTGGCCGGATCCGGCAGGCTGGTGAAATGCGGAATGTCATCTATCAGGCGGATCACGGACAGGGATTGGGTGGCGAGCATGGCGGTGGAAAGCACTAAATTCTAAGCATTAAACTTCATCGATCACCTTGCCTGGTGCGACCTTCATGCGGGCCTTGCGGGCGGCGCGCACGTCGTGCAGGGCGGCTTCCAGGTCGCGCTCCAGGGTGGTCAGCGTGATCGCGTCCTCATCGCCGGAATGCAGGTCCAGGGCGTGCAGGAAGGCCTCGCGGTCGTTGTCCATGCGCAGGCGCTGCAGGCCCTGCGCAATCGGCGAGAAGAAGTTGAAGGCCAGCTGGTGCATGAGCTGCTCCTCGGTGACCTTCTTGTGCTGGGAGGTATCTCCGCCGGTGAGAGGGACGTGGAATTTGATGATCTTGAGTTCCTTGAGCAGGTCCGTCTGGCTGTCGCCGTCCACCAGCTTGTCCACCGCCTTGGCCAGGGTGGCGCGGTCGGCATCGGTCATGGACGCGGGGCGGGAGCCGAACAGCAGCTCCAACTTCTTGCTGCCGCTTGGCAGGGTCTTGAGCGCGCCGAGCTTCTTGATCCGCGCCTTGGCGGCCTCGAAGCAATCAATGAAATTATTGGCGGTCTTGTAGCTGATCTTGAGGTTTTCA
>Ga0268284_1001167_pt1 | contig 14471 bp, 13 predicted proteins | sample saktaG_14_FD_190137 | JGI IMG/M metagenome (GOLD analysis project Ga0268284, IMG submission 190137) | Saline water microbial communities from Sakinaw Lake, British Columbia, Canada - sak_2013_06_06_40m | ecosystem: Environmental > Aquatic > Non-marine Saline and Alkaline > Saline ... | reverse complement strand
AACACCCGAAACCGCTATTGAACCGAAAGAGCCGACCCCCGGATCCTTCATGATCCTGAGTGCAGCCTCCTTCGTCTTTCCCCCCCAGAAGCCGTCGGCAAGATCGGCAATCCCGTCCGCATGCATGCCCCTTGTCAGGATAATACCACTGAAAACAACAAGTGCAGCCGAAAGCTCATTCCATGCAAAAAAATTACAGAGATACCCGACCAGCGCCTCCAGGAGACCGAGAAGAAAACCGACAACCGGGAACCAGAAAAGCGCCTTGCTGAATGTTTCGGTTTCCTTTCCCGGAACAGGAAGCACGGTCAGTGTTCTCAAGGCTGTGACAAGGCTGTTCAGCATGGATTACTCTCCGCTTTTTTCACTGACCCTTGCGGCACTGAATGTTGCCATTTCATTGTAGATTTTCAAAGCAGCTTCTATAATCTGCATAGCCATTGCAGCTCCCGTTCCCTCACCGAGACGGAGATCAAGGTCAAGAATCGGACGGGCATCCAGCCTCTGCATGACCGCCCTGTGGCCCTGCTCGTTGGAGAGATGACTGAAAAAGAGATAATCATCCACCGACGGACAGAGCTTCAAAGCCGCCACAGCCCCGGCTGAAGAGATAAAACCGTCAACAACAACCGGAAGCCTGCATGCAGCCGCACCAAGAATAAACCCGGTAATGGCAGCGATTTCATAGCCGCCGAGCGCTGCGAGTGTCCCGAATGGAGTTACACAACGGAATGCGTTGACATCCAGTGCTTTACGGATGACAGCTTTTTTGTGAAGAAGGCGCTCATCGTCGATGCCTGTCCCCCTGCCGGTTATACTTTCAAGCGGCACATCAAGCAGAACCGCATAAAGGGCTGTTGCGGAAGTGGTGTTGGCAATACCCATCTCTCCGGTTCCAAGAATGTGGCAACCCGCCTCACGGGCTCCGTCTGCAAGCCCGGCACCGCAAAGTACTGCCTCCAGCGCATCCTCTTCACTCATTGCCGGACCGATGGCCATATTGGCGCTTCCCGGCTTCACCTTTCTTTTGACGAGACCGGGCAGATCGGGAAATTCATGGTTAACTCCCATATCCACAATTTCAAGATCAGCACCTGCGTGCCGCGTCAGTACGTTGATAGCCGCGCCTCCGCTGAGCATGTTGTAAACCATCTGGGAGGTAACCTCAGCCGGAAATGCCGAAACCCCTTCAGCTGCAACTCCGTGATCGGCTGCAAAACAGTAGATTTTTTTTCTTGAAAGCACCGGATTGAGCGAGCCGGTCGCCAGCACATACTTCAAGGCTATCTCTTCGAGTCGCCCGAGGCTGCCCTGCGGTTTGGTAAGATCATCAAGATGTGCCTGAGCCGCCGCACAGAGCGAACGGTCTGCAGGTTTAATACGGCTCAATAGCTGCTGCAACTCTTCATGCATTTTTTATCACTCAAAATTATCTGTTGCTCAAATCCCCGGATTTTATATCCGGACCATTGTAATAAAATTTTCATCGGCTACTTCAACCTGAGCGGCAGACCGCTGCAGAGCAGCCATGCCTCCGTTGCAATTGAAGCAACCTTCTGGTTGACTATGCCGGCTATATCGCGGAACCTTCTGGCCATGGCATTTTCCGGTACTATGCCCATTCCGACTTCATTGGAAACAAGAATAATATCGCAAGGAGGATGACGAAGCGCTTCAAGCAGGGCATTGATTCTCGGATCAATCTGATTTTCAAAAGATTGTTCAAACCGGTGCATGAGATTGCCGGCCCAGACCGTCAGACAATCGACAAGAACAACATCAGTCCCGATTGGAAGGCTACCGATAGCCCGATCAAGATAAACCGGTTCCTCAATGGTTAAAAACCCGTCTCCCCTTTCAACCCGGTGCTTGCCTATACGTTCTTCCATTTCGGTATCGAACGGCTCTGCCGTTGCAAGAAACACCCTTTTTGTGTAGGGTTGCGCACACCGCAGTGCAAACGAACTTTTACCGCTTCTGGCGCCGCCGGTAACAAAAACAACCTTGAACATGGCACTCACTAAATTGTTACTATCCGATAAAAAGCCAAGATACAAACAAAATCAATACTCCGTCATGGCAACCCCAGGCAGCAGTATTTTGTGACGCAATAAAATTATCGTAATTTAATGCGTCGGGTTCTCGCATTGCCATATGATCAGTACTCGTCAGCTTTACCGTTTTACTGATTATTTCGGTTACTCTTTGCAGAATAAAAACGAATCATGGAGCCGCTGTCATGAATTTGAAAACATTATTTACAGGCCTCTCACTGGCAGTTTCAATCCTGTCTGCCGGTAATATTTCGGCATTGGCGATCTCTAAATCCGGGTCAACAACGGTTTCAATCGTTCTGCCCGACTGCATTATTCTGCATTACTATTCGGCACTGACCCTTAATTTCAGCGAATATAACGACGCCGTCGATCAGGGTGGGAGCAACACATGGAACGTCGCGTGGTCCGGCACAGCAGATGGAGGCAGTCAGCTCTCTGCAAGCACCATTTCTCAAATAGTGCCCGACCTTGTGACTCTGACCATTCCCAATGCATGGGCGATCAGGGGTCTATCGCCGTCGGGGAACGCCAAGGTAACCCTGACGATCGTCAACAATACCCTGACATCGGGCGCCTCAAAAATTACGATTAAAACCGGCACAGGTGACAGCCTGATCAGTGACAACGGGGGGCGTTCGGGCACAAGCATCACCACCAGTCTGAACGGCATTACCACAACTCAGGCAACGATAGGCAATGTCAAAATGACACTTGATTTTTCACAAACAAACGTTGCCGGAGCTCACACTGGAGGTCAATACAAGATTACTGCTGAAACAATCTGAGATCATAGACTGACTATGAATCATTCCGGGATACTCCGGAAATGATGTTCCCGGATTTTCATAAACCTTCAACAACTTCAGTCTTGCAGAAGAGATCCCCCTGGCAATTATTAAGGACAGTCCTTTTTCGGAACCATGCTGATAACTGGTTTTCCGGTATCATTTCCTCGCTTGTGATCCTTCTCTTTGCCTGTTCTGGCGTTAAAGCCCATGCTGCGACTTATACCGGAACATTTTCTTTCTATTCATCCAGAACGCTTACTGCCGTAAAACTTTCCGAACTTGGTTTATCGGCGGCCGGAAAAGCAAACTCCGAAGGGACCTATACAACCGATGTGACATGGGATGGAGATACAACTGAGCAGATTATGAGTGCGGATCAGGTCTACTCGTCAACTGTTGTGCAGCGGAATAACGTTGCTGTCTGGTATTATACCTATAAAAATTCCGAACCGCTGCCGAACTTCAACGTCAGCTATACGATTACCAGTCAAGCAGGTAATGCAAACGAGCTGTCACGCAACAACGACAGCTCATCAACAATCAACGCGACAATAACGGCTGTTCCTTTAGGCACTCCGTCCAACTCCGGGAGTAATAAAATCTGCTACGGCTATGCCAATTTGACGATAGACATTGCTAACGCAAAAAAGTCCGGAACCTATAAGGGGACGATACGGGTCGACATAACCTATATCTGATATTCCCTTCTCTCATCTGCTTTTGTCTTGTTGAAAAAAATCACTCCCCCCTTCCATGCACCAAGTCTAAAAGGCTCCTCTCCCTTTTGGTCCAGCGCCCTTCTTTCCTCAATAACAATCATTGACCAGTGCAATTCCCCGCATTGAAAACATTCAGCTCCATCATTGCCGTTTAAATACCAGTCTGATCAGAAGAGTCCGCCACACACTTTTTTTACTTCCCCATTTCATATGATCCTTCCTGACACACCTGTTCAGATATCTGAAACAACTGTAGCATTCAAAATCAGTTAAACTTTTTTCCGCCCGCCTTATTTATACCTCACGACAAACCGGCAACACAACCCATAAAACCAACCAAATAAACACTTTAAAAGTCATAGCTCCTATTGGATTTTCCGCTTGGCACGGTAATTGATATTGATAGTCATAATCGAATTCAAACCAAGCCGGAGAAGTCATCATGACAAGCATCAACAAAATCAGAAACTTCATCATCGGCCTGGTGCTTTCCATGACAGTTGCAAGCCCTGCACTCGCCGTAGTCAGCACAAGCGGAACGACCAACGTCACCGTTGTGGTTCCTGAATTCATCGTGCTCCACTACTACTCAGCGATCACCCTTAACTTTGCAACACCCGATTCAGAGGCACTGAACGAAGGTTCAAAAAGCACGGATGTTTCCTGGGACGGAAAAACCTCAGGAGGAGAAGAACTTGCTTCAGCGAATCTGATGAATGCGGCTCTTGAACTCGACGGCAGCAAAACCACCGTAAAGCTTTCCAACGTCTGGGCGGTAAGGGGTTTTTCTCAGAGCGGCAACGCCAGAGTCGAAGTAACAATACCTGCAGGAAAGGAGACCATGTCACTGGAGGGTTCCGAAATCACTATTTCGAACGTGAAAGTCAGCGACAATGTCAGCACTGGAAACTCTATCACAACGAAAGTAAAGGGTATTACCAGAAGCGGAGCGACCTTCGGCAATATCGAGATGGATCTGGATTTCTCGAAAACAAACCGCTCGGGCCTGCACACAGGCGGACAGTACACCATTACCGCTACGACGATATAAGAAACTGCAAGAAAAAGCGGGTCTGAAACGAAAGCCGTACGGCTCCTTATCCCGAGGAGAAGTAGGGCTTTCTGCGTGGACTTGATAAAATAATGCGATGAAAGCTGAAGGGGGCTTTTCTTGTTTCACATCTACATATTATATTAAGAGATATGTTTTGATCCTCATATTCTTTTGGTCAACCCCTAACCTCAAGTACCCCCATGATCAAATTGAAACACCTATACGCTATCCTGCTCGGCGCATTGATCACTTTTGGAACGGCAGGAGAAGCTTCTTGTGAGGGCAGAAGCAGCAGCGGAACGGCAGATATCTCGGCATCCGTCCCTGACTTCATCGTTCTTCACTTTTATTCCAGCCTCAACCTCAACTTTGCGGCCCCGTCATCTGAAGCTCTTGATCAGGGCGGCAACACACTGAATGTTTCATGGCAGGGAGAAACAAGCGGAGGAAACCAGCTTGCGGCAGGAAATCTCATGGGCGAGAAAATGCAGCTTGACGGCACCAATACCACGGTCAGGGTTCCCAATGTCTGGGCAGTAAGAGGCTTTTCACAAACCGGAACGGCAAGCGTTGCCGTAACGGTTCCTAAGGGAAAGGAAACTCTCTCGCTCGGTGAGTCAAAGATAGTGATTTCAAATGTTCTGGTGAGCGATAACAGTAAAACCGCCGGAACCATAACCACCAACCTGAACGGCATTACCAGAAGCAAGGCGACCATCGGCAGTATTCTGATGGACCTTAATTTCGATCAAACCAACCGTTCAGGATTGCACTCAGGCGCCCAGTATACTATTACCGCTTCGACACTTTAAGGAACGTAAAGCTTTGCCGCTGAAAAAGGATCTCTTCTCTGAGGCCGCAGGCAAAGCAAATGCCTCCACCGTATGGATAGGTCCGTTTTATATTTTATGCAATCTCAACTGTTCCAGACCGATGAAAAACCCCCTTATTCTCCTGTTTGCCCTTATCATGACTGCCGCGTCCCCGGTAAATCTTCGTGCTGAAGAACCTCCACCCGGACAAATCGGCGTAGCACCGTCAATGTTCGAACTATCGATAGGTCAGAAACCTGTCAATGAATCAGTCCGTCTTTTCAACCTGAAAAAAACTCCCGTTACCGTCAAAGTCGAAGTCTACAACTGGACCCTCGACGAAAAAAACGAGGTGAAGCTTCTTCCTCCTGACAAACAGTCTCTTGATCGCTGGATGCTGATCAATCCTCTCTCCTTTACCGTCGAACCGGGAAAAAACCAGGTTGTCAGATTTTCAATCCGCCCGACGGTAAAACCTGATCCGGGTGAACACAGGGCAATCATTTATTTCATCGAACAGCCCGCCGTGACGAATGCAGACAGCACAAAGGCACTGGAAATACTTTTCAAGCTCGGTGTCGGTGTTTACGGACAGACCGATCCCGTCAAACGGTCGGCTACGCTTAACTCTCTCTCTTTCGACAAAGCTTCATCATCGATTCTTGCCGATGTTACAAATAACGGCAATGTTCACAGCCGCGTGAAAGGGAATTTTTCAATCTGGAAAAAAGAGGGCTTCCCCGGTATCGGGGCTGCAGCCAAATTTGCCGACCAGGAAAAACAGGAAAAGCCCCCGGCAGGTTTCATCATGTCAGGACAGATCAATCAGACCCCTGTACTCCCGGGAAACCATCGCACTCTTTCAACCCAGATCCCTATGCCGAAAACTCCCGGCAGCTATATTCTTGTTGTAACCGGAAACATCGACGGCAAAGCAGTTGAAAAATCCTTTGTCCTGACCCGTTAATCCCATCAATATCCCTTGATGCGATTCTTAAAAGGCTGGGGAATAGTGCTGGCAGTCGTGAGCTGCCAGCACTGCATGCAAAAATCATCTCTTGCACTTGCTGCCGAAGCAGCCGAACAGACGGCCATACCGCCAGTTTCGGCTATACCTGCAACTCTCCCGGCAGAACCGCTTCTTGTAGAGGTTTTCGTAAACGGACGTTCTTCAGGAACTCATCTCTGTTTCAGTCAGAATGGGGAGTACTGGATCCCGTTCGGACTTTTTATTGAGCAAAGCAGCCTGAAAGCACCCGAAAGCGGCCAGGAAAAAACTGCCTATCAAACCTCACTGGGGATCATCACGTTCAGTTCCGGTTCAATAAAAGTCATTGAACAAACCCCCTGTATATCCTTCAGCGAGCTTAAAAAAACGTTTCTTGTTGCCGGACGCTTTAACCAGTCGGCTTTCGCCATTGAGCTTGATCTGCCCTGGCAGGCTGGAACAGGAAGGGTAAGCAGGGAAAAAGAAAAGGTAAAACCGGATATCGAGGCGCCGAACAGCTCCCTTTCCTTCCTGCGTATTGAACCGGAAATAACCTACGACTTTGTGCTCGAACCCGAAAAGAACCTTTTTCTTGAAGCTGGAGGCAGGTTCGCAGGAGGTGTCTGGGATTTCACTCTCGAGGGCGATCCTGAAAAATCGTTTTTTCCGACCCGTTACCACTGGACCACTTACAATAGAAATCTCGCACTGCGGCTTGGAACAGGTTCGAGCGACATTTATCCATTGATCAGCAATAACGCATTCACCGGTATCCAATTCGGCTGGAACAATCATAACATTCTTAACCAGCTTGATTTTGAGAGATACAGTGATTCCGATGTCTTTCTTACTCTCGACCGGACTCAGCAGCGCTCGATTGAGGGTACCGGTACTCCGGCTTCTATCGCCGAACTGAGGCTTGACGGGGTTGTCGTTGCCCGGCAAAGGATAGGACTCAACGGCAGGTTCACCTTCAGCAATGTCAGAATGACCAGCGACCTGAGAAAAACTGAAGTGTATCTCTATGACCGCTCGCTGCGTGAAAAGCCCCTCGCCGTTCTTGATTACACCATATCGATCGAAAACCGGAGCCTTCCTGCTCATGAGCTGATGATCCGTGGAGGAGGCGGTTTTACCGGCAATCCCCTTGATGAAAGCGGGGCAAAACGGTCGTTGGTCGGGTTCAGTCATATCCAGTACGGACTGAGCAACCGAATAACCCTTGAGGCGGGCGTGCAGAATAATCCGCAAACCGGATCCAGTGAACTTCTTGCCGGATCGATCATCTCTTTGGGGAGCAACTGGGCGGCAGCTCTTTACGGAGCCCGCTCAAACGAACATTACGCAGCTGATGCGCGCCTTCAGGGACACGGCAGAAATTGGGAACTATCCACCCTGTCAAGCTGGAAGGACCAGGGATATGCCACAGACGATACGGAAAAAGAACAAACCCATTCACTAAGATTTTCGACCGGCATTCTCGATCCAATCGATATCATGCTCTATGGAGTCTATTCAAGAACAGGTGACGGAAAGATCAAAAAGTTTCTCCTTCCCGGTGTTTACTGGACCCTTACAGATTGGCTGATGCTTTCGGCACTTCCCGATGACGATGAACTCTATCGTTATGAGGCAAACATGCGCCTTGGAAGTCAAAGCGACCTCTCGGTTGTCTATGACAAGAAAATTGTGACCGCCGACTTGCGTGTCGATCTAAGCCCCTCGCTCATCAGCAGGGTTCTCGACTCCTATTCGTTGGAAACCGGTGACAATCTATCGAGCCTCTACCTTGACTGGTATCCGGAAGATTCTCACTTCGATCTCATCCGCCTCGGCACCTCATATTCCGGAGGACAGTACGGCTTTTCCGGATCATGGAGCAAGTTCATCAATGCGGGCATGCGCTTTACCCTTCAGTACAGCTACAACATGAATAACGCGCACCAGCTTGAAACCGATGAAAATTTTGTAGAAAACATCATCACTCCTGATGCTCAGCATTTTGCGTCGTTTACCCTGACCTGGGATATGGGTTTTTCAGGAAAAAAAACCTACCCGATCAATCGTTCGGCAATCAGCCACACCAGAGGAGGACTTGCCGGGTCGCTTGATATCGCCAACGACACCAGTCTGAAATCTTCCGATATCAATAATGTCGATATCCTGCTGAACGGCAGAAAACTCGGCCAGCGGCAAATTGACGGAACATTCTTTGTCGGCAACCTTAAACCCGGCATCTATTCGGTTGACATCGATACCGAAAAACTTCCTCTTGAACTGAATATCGCCCGCAAATCCATCAAGGCCGAGGTCAGCAATGGTGCGGTAACCGAAGTCAATTTTCCGGTATATGCCGAATACGGAGTTGCCGGCTGCCTCTCCGATTCGCGAGGCAACGGTATTCCGGGATCGCAGTTGGAGATTGTAGATGGCGCGGGAAACCCGATAGGACAGTTTACAACCGATCAGTTCGGCTATTACCGGGCCGACGGGCTCCGTCCGGGAAACTATACCGTTAAAACTTCGGGATCGGGTCTCCCTCAGGAAAAATCCTTCACCATTACGAACGACTTCATATTTGAAGTCAATCTTACGGTTCCCTGAAAAAAACGGTTGATCAAACAATAACGTCCGTTACATTAAACGCTGTTCCATTACCCTGCAGGATGCCTCAAAATCATCCCTGGAAAAAATCTCCAGAGTGAAAACCCTCAAAGGATCCGGAAAATCATCAAGAAAAGACATCACCAGATCAAGCGCCTCAGGCTTCATGAAGGCGAGAGAGTTATGATCCTTTCCATAGAGCGTGCCATGCATGTGCAGCACTTTGGCATGAGGCAGATAACGCTTGAGATACTCGGCGGTGGGGAAACCGTAGTACTCAAGATGGCCGACATCAAGCGTAACGGAAAGGCCGAACTCTTCGACTACAGGCCAGACAAGTTCAAAGGGGTAGTTGAGGTTTTCTGCACAGAACGCTGACGCCGGTTCTTTGGTGCCCTTTAGAAGCATTCCCAGGGAGTCGCGCAGTGCCTCGGTAAAGAAATACTGTTCATCTTCAGAAAAGCCGTTGATATCGACACCCGGCCCGGCTTCGAAGTGCATGACGCAGGCGGATTTCGGCAGATCGCGGGTCAGCTCGATAATTCTCAGACATTTGCCGACTGACCGCTCCCGCTCTCCTCTGTCACGATGGCCGAGATAGACATCAAGCGGGAGGTGCACCGAATAGGTCAGCTCTGACTGTTCGGCCATCTCCGCAAGCTTCTCCATATCGCCGGGAGAGGGCAGATTGCTGAATTCATCGGACTCAAAAAGCACCAGTTCGATATCGTCCACTTTATCCCTGAGGAACTCTACATTGGGGATAATATCGGCCGGAATGATATAGGAAGTTGTCCCGATACGGAAGGGGAAACGCTGTTTACAGATCATATATAGCCTGTTTAAAGAGCGATTTTTTGTTGCAGTTGACCCATAAGCTCATGGATGGTATGCCAGGAGAAAGCACCATCGTGCGTCAATCTTTCAGCTGCCAGGAGCGCGGCTTTTCCTTCAGTATAGTCGCGGTCACCGATACCGGCGGCAAGCAGCACGGTTTTGCCTTTTTTGAGCGCTTCTTCGGCAAGATGCAGATTGACAAGGTTTCCCGAACCGAACGGCACCCGGCTTAGAACCACGAAATCTGCACAGTCAATCATTTTCAGGGCTTTTTCGACCGCTTCGGCGCCGACAGGCGAAAAGGGCTGTTCAAGCACAACCGGAATGTTGAGAGCACGGGCTGCCTCCGCATCGGAATCAAGACGGTTCAGAACTCCGGTGGTCACCTCATACCCTTCAATGATAAGTCTGCGATACAGCTCAATGCCGCTTCCTCCACCGGCGATCACATGGACACTCCTTTCCAGCTTTCTGCGCCGCCTGAGGCTGTCCATAGCTCCCGATACCTGCAGGTAACCGGTATAGGGATCCTGCTGCACGGTCAGATCGCAATTGTAGACACGACTCAGCAGTGCGGGCTCCAGCACTTCAGCAGGCGTTCCGGCTTTTACCAGAGAGCCTGCTTCCAGAAGCAGAAAACGGTCGGAAATGCTGGCGGAAAGCGTCAGATCATGGCTCACAAGCAGAATGGTCATCCGTTTTTCACGGTTGAGATTCATGAGAATCTGGAGCACCTCCTGACGATGGTTGACATCGAGATGTGATATCGACTCATCGAGCATGATCATTTTCGGGTCCTGCGCAAGCACCATTGCCAGGGCAACGCGCTGCTGCTCCCCGCCGCTCAGCTCGGTAAACAAGCGATCGCGCAACCCCAGCACGTCGGTATAGATCATGGAGCGCTCGACCAGATCATGATCAACCGGAGAGGGGGTTCCCCACCACCCCATCGAACTGATTCGGCCGTTCATCACAATCTGGCTGACGGTAAAGGCCATGGGCGATTCGATTTTCTGGGGAACGACGCCAAGCAGGGATGCCCGGACGGACGGCTTGATGCGCTGGACATCCTGCCCGAACAGCTCAACGGTACCTGAAAGAGGCTTAATAAGTGCGGCGGCGGTTTTCAGCAGAGTGCTTTTTCCGCAACCGTTCGGGCCGATAAGGGAAACAAACTCCCCCTCCCTGACCGAAAAACTGACGTTTTCGAGGACAGGTCTCTGCTTGTATCCGGCCGAAACACTCCTGAATGTCAACGCATCGTTTTCCATGCTATGCTATCCATGCCTGTTTCATTCTGCGCTGAAGAATAATGAGAAAAAAAGGTCCGCCTGCAAGCGCGGTCACAACACCGACAGGTATCTCGACCGGAGCAAGCAGCGTGCGCGCCAGAGCATCGCACAGCACAAGAAAGGCGCCCCCGCCTATCGACGCCAGAGGGACAAGTTTGCGGTGGTCCGGTCCGAAAAGAGCACGCATGACATGTGGCACAATAAGTCCGACAAAGCCAATCATCCCGGAAAGGGATACGGCCGTTGCTGCCAGAAGGGTCGCAAGAAGCAAACCGGCAATAATGACCATATCGGCATTCAAGCCCTGAAAATGGGCCATATCCCGACCGAGCGCAAGGGCGTTGAGGCGCGGGGAAAGAAGCCAGATTCCGCCCAATGCGCCGAGAACCAGCGATGCGGAAAGCAGCTGCTGTGCTCCGGAAACAGGCTGCAGGCTGCCGAGCATCCACCAGATGACATTATGCATACCTTCAACACTGGCTGAGGAGACAAGAAACATGATAACGCTGGAGCAGATCGAACTCACGATAACTCCGCTGAGAATAAGGCTGTAAACCGAAGGATGGCCGCTCGAACCCTGACGGGCGATTCCGTAGACAACCATCAGCGTCAGGACGGCAGAAAAAAAGGCAACGACCGGAAGAGTAAGGGAAACAAGAATGCCTGACCCTGCAAGAATGGTGAGGGTTGCCCCTATACCGGCACCTCCGCTTACTCCAAGTACATAGGGTTCGGCAAGAGGATTTCGCAGAAGAGCCTGAAACACAACTCCGGATGCGGCCAATGCCGCTCCGGTCATCAGACCCATCAGAAGACGGCTGAAACGCAAGGAGAGAATCGCGCTGCCTGAAGGCGTCTGCATATCGGGCACCCCTATTCCGGAAGGTCCCAGCAGCAGTGACAATCCGAGCAGCAGAGGAACCAGCGCAAGAAACAGCACAATCCTGAGCCGTTCCGTATTGCGGTTATTACCGGTAAAACGGTTGTCACTGCATACCTGTGAATCCTTTCCGGGCATCAGTTTTCAACACCTTTCTGGGCTGCAATCCCGTGCTCATAGCCATGCCTGATCATCGTCATCTCCGTAACGGTATCGGCCGCGGCAGCAAGCGCTTCAGGAGCATTCCTGCCGGTAAGCACCACAATCCCTCCCTCACCTGCCGATCGGAGCGCAGCAAGCAGAGGATCAAGGGGAATAAGGTTCTGAGCAAGTGCAAAACAGATTTCATCGAGCAGCACAAAATCGTAATCGGGTGAATGAAGGGCGGCTATGGCGGCTTCAAGCCCTTTGCCTGCCGCAATCCTGTGCAGCTCCATGTCCGGACTTTCTGGATCTCTCGGAAGAAATCCCTCACCGAACTGCTCCCACTCCACCCCGTCGAGATGGCTGAAAAATTTCTGTTCTCCGACTGAACTATCGGATTTGACAAACTGGATCACCCTGGCACGCATCCCGTGGCCCAGCGCCCTTGCCAGCATCCCGAACGCAGCCGTACTTTTTCCCTTGCCGTTTCCGGTGAAGAGGAGGATTCTTCGTTGTTTCATAATATCTTTTTTTGTTGCGTTTCACCCCGCTGATTGAATCAAAAGTCTGATTCCTATACCAGACAAAAGAAAAAGCACGGCGGTCATCCACATCAGCGCGATACTCTGCCTGATTATCAGGGGATTACACTGCCCCGGCTTTACGCCAAGCAGAGGAGCCTGATGGATTTCTCCTCCATAACTTCTTTCGCCGCCTAAAGTCACCCCGAGTGCTCCGGCAAATGCCGACTCAGGATATCCGGCATTTGGACTTGCGTGAAGCCGTGCCCCCTTCCAGACGGATTTAAAGATATCAAAAAACCTGAGCTTGCCGATAACAGCCGCAACAGCTACAGCTATGACGGTCAATCGTGCAGGAAGATAGTTTGCCGCATCATCAAGCCTGGCCGAAGCCCATCCGAACTCCAGATAACGCTCGTTTTTATAACCGAACGTGGAATCGAGGGTATTGATCGCCTTGTAGGCTATTGCACCGACCGGGCCGAAAAGCAGCGCATAGAACAAGGGGGCCGTGACACCATCGACGGTGTTTTCGGCTACGCTCTCCGTTGCGGCAAGCGCAATGCCGCCTTCATCCAGAAATGCCGTATCTCGCCCTACCATCAAGGCGACCTTTTCGCGGGCCAGCTCTTTGTCCCCCGCTTCAAGCGCGGCCTGAACCGCTCCTGCATGGTCACCAAGAGACCTGACGGCAAAAGAGCTGTAGAGCAGATAGATGCTGACAGCCAGCCCTGCCACACGATGCAGGTGGCTGGCTGTGGCGATGAGAAGCCAGCAGAAAGCGGCCGAACCTCCTGCAACAATAATGACAGCAAGAACTCCGGCCAGCCGAAGCGGCAAACGGGTACGACGCAACCGCTCCTCGGAGAAACGGGCAAGCCTGCCGATCCATTGAACCGGATGTGATATCCATCGGGGATCGCCAAAAAGAAGGTCGAGCGTGAAGGCTAACGGGAGTATAAACTCATTCATAAAGCGCATAACGCCTCAACACGATTTAAGTTGACCGGAAGCTGTCCGCAGTGCATCAAGAAGTTCACTGTTCTCCACGGGGCGCCTTACGGCAAAGCGGAAATAGTTCTCCCCAAGACCCGCAAAGTTCCGGCAGTCCCTTACGAAAATTCCTCTTCCGGAAAGATAGGAAAGCAATGCATCAAGAGAGGAATCTCGCTGCCATTGTGCAAGAAAAAAATTTGCCGCTCCTCCGGCGAGTTTCATGCCCTCAATCTGCGGGAACAACGCCGTTATTCTCTCTCTTTCGGCAAACATCATGGCGCGCAACGCATCTTCATACGCTCCGGACTCAAGCAGCAAAGGAGCAACCGACTCGGCAACGGCATTGACCGTCCATGGCTCCTTGTAGTTGAGCAGACGCCGGATAACATCAGGATGGGCAATCAAGGCTCCAAGGCGCAACCCCGGCAGGGCATAGAATTTGGTGAGCGAGTGCACCACGATAACATTTTTCAGTGCCATCACCTTATGCATCAGGGAGTTTTCGGGAAAAGAGGGTGTGAACTGAATAAACGCCTCGTCAAGAATAAACCACTTCCCGGGAAAGCGGCTGGCGAGTGCCATGATGATCTCCGGAGGCACCTCTGTTCCCGTCGGGTTATTGGGGTTTGCCGCTACAAATGCATCTGTATGAAGCAGAGCTTCGGCCAGCAGTTCAATCGACGGTAGCCGGAAGCCGTTTTCAGCGGCAAGAGGGAGAAAAGCGATCTCCGCACCGGCAATCCTGCCTGCCCTTTCGTACTCATAAAATGATGGGGAGA
>Ga0268284_1001165_pt1 | contig 14490 bp, 7 predicted proteins | sample saktaG_14_FD_190137 | JGI IMG/M metagenome (GOLD analysis project Ga0268284, IMG submission 190137) | Saline water microbial communities from Sakinaw Lake, British Columbia, Canada - sak_2013_06_06_40m | ecosystem: Environmental > Aquatic > Non-marine Saline and Alkaline > Saline ... | reverse complement strand
GGACGCGTCCACGACGGATTTCGATGACCGCAAATGGGACACGGTTTCGCTGCCCCATTCGCACGAACTCTATGCCGCTGACCTGAGTAATTTCCTGGGCAAGGATTTTCCCAAGGATGACGTGTCATTCGCAGGTCGCAAGGTCGGTTGGTATCGCCGCACCATCGACATTCCCGCCCCGGCTCTAACAGGAAAAGTGTTTCTGGTGTTCCAGGGCGCGATGGAGACCACCAAGCTGTGGGTCAACGGCAAGCCCGCCGGCGAGTGCCTCGTGGGCGGCTACACCTCGTTTCACTTTGACCTGACGTCACTTCTCAAGCCTGGCAAAAACATGCTCGCGGTGCGTGTCGATAACACCGTGCAGAAGGATATCCCGCCTGACGGCGCGAAGTGTGACTTTGCCCTGTTCGGCGGCCTCTATCGCGACGTCGATCTGGTGTTCACCGGGACAACCCACGTGACGTTCCCCTGGGAAGCCCCGAAAGCGGGAGTCCGGCTGACCCTGCCGGAAGTCTCCCTGGAGAAGGCGGTGGTCCAGATTGAAACCGCTATCCGCAACGACTCTAGCAACACGGCGAAATGCACGCTGGTGACGCGCGTGTTAGACAAGACCGGCAAGGCCGTGGCGATGGCGAAAGAAGAGGTTTCTTTAGACGCCAAGGGCGAGGTGATGCTCACCCAGAAGACGGCACCGATTCCCAAGCCCAACCTCTGGTCGCCTGATAGCCCGTATCTTTACACGGTCGAGACCACGGTGATGATAGGAAACCGGGCGACGGATCAGGTCCAAACCAAGCTCGGGATCCGCTGGTGCGAGTGGGACAAGGAGAAGGGCTTCTTTCTCAACGGCAAGCACCTCAAGCTCGTCGGTGCCAACCGCCATCAGGCTTGGCCCTTCATCGGGTATGCGGTGCCCAACCGGCTGCATCGCGCGGATGCCTCGCAGATGAAGAAAATGGGGGTCAACTGGGTCCGGCTTTCCCACTACCCACAGGACCCGGACTTCCTCGACGCCCTTGACGAACTCGGACTGATGGCCCTGGCAGAAGGACCCACCTGGATGGATATCCCGAGCGAGGCGTGGGTGAACAATCTGGACACCGCCTTCCGCAGCATGATCCGGCGGGATCGCAACCATCCGTCGATCATCATCTGGAACTGCTGTGTCAATCATCACGGAAAGAGTGACCAGTTGGCCAAAGTCGCCACCGAGGAAGATCCGACCCGCGCCCGCGGCCAGGACACCGTGCCCTGCCCGATGGATTTCGAGCATCTGAAAATCAGCGGCAACGCCGCCCTCTGCATCGAACACACGGGCCACACCTTCAACACCTTCCGCGGCCAGGACTTATACCGGGAATATGATCTGACAAAACAACACTGGGAGCAGACCAATGCCGCCTACAAGAAGGAGGACAATTCCGGTCTGGCCGTCTGGGCGATGTATGACTACAACACCCCGCATTACGGGGCACCCTATTTCCAGGCACCGCACGGTGTCTGCGACATCTTCCGCATCCCGAAGCTCAGTTACTATTGGCACTGCGCCGAGTTGGGCAAGGAACCGATCACTTATCTCTACCAGTTCAAGGACGACACGGTGGTCATCTTCAGCAACGCCGAGAAGGTGCGCTTCTCGGAAAGCATCGGCGGCAGGGATTTCAAGCAGGTCGGAGTGCTGGAGCCGGACAAGGGGTTCGCGCTGCGTCATCCGCCGTTCCACGCCAATGTCTCGAAATGGACGACCTGTTACAAGGCGGAGGGCCTGGTGAACGGTAAGGTGGTCAGCAGCCATATCTATCACCGCCAGAGCGAGCCGGCCGCCCTCAAGCTCAGCGTGGATGACACCGCCATCACGGCCGACGGCGGCGACATGACCCGCGTGCTCCTGCAACTCGTCGACAAGAACGGATCCATCATCATCAACAACTACGAGCCGGTCAAATTCTCGCTCGAAGGCGCCGGGTTGTTAGTTGGAGAGAATCCAACGCAACTCATGGCCGGGCAGTGCGTCATCCTCGTGCGTTCCTCGTTTGAACCGGGCAAGATGACCATCAGCGCTGAGATGCCGGGCATGGAGGGGATCGGCAAAGCCACGGTCTCGCTGCAGACCGTTCCGGTCGCGGCCAATGCCCATGTCGATATGCTGAAAACCACCGTCAAGGCACCCACCGGCAAAACCGTGATGCCCACCAATCTGAAGAAAATCCAGGTGAATTTGCCCGAAGATGACTTCGGTTGGTTCGTCATTCCCGCGGTCGAGAACGCCGAGCCGGGCAAGATGGCTGAATCGAAGCCCATGCTGGTGGCCGGGCAGCGCCAGACGTCGAAACTCACGGTGCAGGGCTGCGAGTACCGGATCTATTCATCGGCCTGGTCATCGGCGCCCGCCGACATCACCCGGGGCGACGCCCTGTTTTTCCGCATGAAGGCTAACAAGGAAGCTGGCCAGACCGCCACCGCGGAGGTCACCATCCAGGGCGTCAAGCGACCCTTTTCGGTCAAGACGAAATAATGGGATCCTTCCTGCGTATCAAGCCAAGCCATGAAACGATATCGATCCGCCAGTCTGAAAATCGGGGAGCGTCGGCATCCTGCTGGAATTGCTAGACATCCTGCCGGACACTCCAATGTGCGGTTAATTCTCGCCACCCTGTGGCTGATGCCGCTGGCATTTGGCCAGGCGGTCCAGCCTGCCACGCCAGCCAGCCAGGTCCTGTGGTATGACATTCCGGCAGGAAACTGGGAGTCGGAAGCGCTGCCCATCGGCAACGGCCGTCTGGGCGCGATGATCTTCGGCGCGGCCGACAAGGAAACGGTTCAATTCAACGAGGACAGCCTGTGGGAAGGCGACGAAAAAGACACGGGCATGTATCAGAATCTCGGCGAGTTCGAGGTGGCTCTGCCGCGGGCCAAGCCCGTTGCAAACTACCGGCGCGAACTCGATCTCAACCGGGCGGTGCACACGATGAGTTATACCAGCGATGGCGTGACTTACCGCCGCGAGGCGTTCGCCAGCTTTCCCGACCAGGTCATGGTGTTCCGCTTCACCGCCGACAAACCGGGCAGCCACTCCGGCACCCTCACCCTCAAGGATGCGCACGATGCCAAACCCGTGATCGAACCTAACAGGCTAACGGTTTCGGGCCAGTTGAAGAATGGCCTGCAATATGAATCACAAATGGTGGTTCTCAACGAGGGTGGCACACTGGCCGCGACGCCCGCGGGCATTGCCTTCCAGAACGTCACGAGCCTGACGCTCGTGGTGGGTGCCGGCACCGACTACCTCAACCAGCGCGCCAAAGGCTGGCGCACCGGCGAAGCACCACACCGTCTGGTGACTGAGCAGCTTGATAAGGCGGCCAAACGCCCTTATGCCGGGTTGTTAGCCGCGCACCTCAAGGACTATCAGGCGTTGTTCAATCGGCTGCGGCTGGACAATGGCAAGACGGATGCCGCCATCGCGGCATTACCGACCCCCAAGCGACTGGCCGCCTACAAACAAGCCAACGCGCGGGATCCGGAATTGGAGAACCTGTTGTTTCAATACGGCCGCTATTTGCTGATCGGCTCGTCGCGCGACCGCCTGCCCGCCAATCTGCAAGGCCTCTGGAATCAGAGCAACAACCCGCCGTGGCGCTGCGACTACCACTCCAACATCAACATCCAGATGAATTACTGGCTGGCCGAGACCGCCAACCTGCCGGAGTGCGCCGAGCCGCTGCTCAACTATATCTTCAGTCTGCGCGAGGTGCGCACCGAGCAAACCTCGGCCGAGTTCAAATCGAAACGCGGGTGGACCGTGCAGACCGAGAACAACATCTTTGGCGGATCGAGTTGGGAATGGAACACGCCCGGCAGCGCCTGGTATTGCCAGCACTTGTGGGAACACTATGCCTTTGGCGGAGACAAAACCTATCTCAAGACCGTGGCCTATCCGGTGATGAAGGAAGTGTGCGAGTTCTGGGAGGACCGGCTCAAAGCATTGCCCGATGGCACCCTGGTGGCACCCATGGGATTTTCACCCGAGCAGGGGCCGCGCGAAGACGGCGTGTCGTTCGACCAGGAACTCATCTGGGATCTGTTCACCAATTTTATTGATGCCTCGCAGGCGCTGGGTATCGATCCGGAGTATTGCCAGAAGGTCATGGCCATGCGCGACAAACTGCTGGTGCCCAAAATCGGCAAGTGGGGGCAGTTGCAGGAATGGATGGTGGATCGCGACGATCCGAAGAACGACCACCGCCACGTGTCACATTTGTTTGCCCTGCATCCGGGCCGTCAGATCTCGCCGACCAAGACACCCGCATTGGCTGCCGCTGCCAGGATTTCCCTGAATGCCCGCGGCGATGCCGGCACCGGCTGGAGCAAGGCGTGGAAAATCAGTTTCTGGGCACGGTTGCTGGATGGTGACCATGCCCACAAGATCTATTCCGAATTGCTGAAGAACAACATCATGCCTAACATGTGGGACACCTGTCCGCCTTTCCAGATGGATGGCAACTTCGGTGCCACGTCGGGAGTGTGCGAGATGCTGCTGCAGAGCCAGGCGGGCGAGGTGCACCTGCTGCCGGCGCTGCCCAAGGCCTGGCCTAACGGTTCGGTGACCGGCCTGCGTGCCCGCGGCGGGTTTCAGGTGGATATCGCATGGAAGGATGGCAAGGTCACCTCCTACCGCATTGCCTCTAACGACAAGCGCAAGGCAACCGTGCGCGTCAATGGGCAAACCAGAGTGATTCAATCAGAATTGGATATGTGAAGGAAATAACTGATGAAGATGATGCCATGCATGCTTTACCCCGATCCCAAACGATGACACCCATGAACCACCGATACGTTAGATTGTGCGGCATCGCCGCGATGTTGCTCACGCCCCCGGCGTTTGCCCAATCCCCCATCGTGCTGGAGCAGCCGCTCGACTGGCAGGTCATCCAGCGCAACGCCCAGGACTGGGCCGAGATCAAGGTGGCGGGAACCGCCCCGGCGAATGCAACCCTCGTCGAAATAAAAGCCGAACCCGGGGCCGGGATGCGCGGCAAAGCGCGCGATTGGACCGCAGTGGCCCAAGGCGCGCAGGTCAAGGATGGTAGGTTCAGCGGCAGCCTCAAACTTCTAGCAGGTGGGTGGTATGCGCTCAAAGTGCGCTTCCGGAAATCCGCCGCCGACCCGGCGGTGCTGGGTGAAGCCGCCATAGAACATGTTGGGGTGGGCGACATCTTTGTGGTCGCCGGACAGTCGAACGCATCGAATCACGGCGCCGAGCCCCAAAAGACCACGACCGGACTCGTGGCCGCGTCTGATGGAAAAAAATGGCAGTTGGCCAACGATCCGCAGCCCGGTGCCAGCGGCGATGCGGGCAGTTTTCAGCCACCCTTCGGTGATGCCATGGCTGCGAAATTCAAGGTGCCCGTGGGCATCATTGCTTGCGGCATCGGGGCCACCAGCGTGCGCGAGTGGCTGCCCAAGGGCGCGACGTTTCCCAATCCGCCGACGCTTGAAGGCCGGGTGCGCCAGCTTCCAAGCGGTGAGTGGGAGAGCAAGGGCGAGGCGTTTGACATGCTGACGGGCCGCATGAAACAGTTAGGGTTAAAGGGGTTCCGCGCCGTGCTGTGGCACCAGGGCGAGTCCGACGCCGAACAACCGGATCCCAAGCGCACGCTCATCGGCAAACCCTATCGGGTCTATCTCGAGCAACTCATCAAAGAGTCGCGCAAGGCAATCGGCTGGGACGCGCCGTGGTTTGTCGCGCTGGTCAGCTCTCATGGCGGCGACGGCGTGCCCGAGATGCGCGACGCCCAGAAATCCCTCTGGACGGATGGCATCGCCTTGGAAGGACCTGATATCGACGCGCTTAAGGGCGACCTGCGCGACGGGGTGCATTTCAGCGGCAAGGGCCTGCGCGAACATGGAAAATGCTGGGCCGACAAGGTCGCACCGTGGCTGGAGAAACAGACAGACAAAACAGTCAGATAAAACTAATCGCCCATGAAAATACCATCATCATGAACAAACCAACAACCCTCATCGCCCAGCTGCTGGCACCGCTGGTTGTGCTGGATTCCAGCATAATGCGTGTTGTCGAGAGGCAAGGAACCATCGTTGCGAAACGTCAACGGATAGACTTCCTCAGGCACCTTCTCTGGTGCTGCCTTTTGATTGGGCCAATGGCGAGTGGCGCGGAGCTGAAGGCGTTGCTAGTGACCGGTTACGATCCGCACGGGCACAAGTGGGAGGAGACCACGCCGATTTTGGAAAGTGTGCTCCAGCACAACGGGAAGTTTGATGTCGAGATTGCAACATTGTCCTCAGCGCAAGAGGCACAAGCTTTTGCTCCCGATTTTGGGAAATACAACGTTGTTGTGATGAATGCGCATGGCCGGGACTGGTCCGCAGCGACTCAGGAGCCATTTGAGAGATATGTGAACGGCGGCGGTGGCTTGGTGGTGGTTCACAATGCGGTGGGGCAGTTCGCGACATGGAGCGCGTATCGGGCCATGATCGGCATCGGGCCGGGGGGGCAGCAGGATGGAGTCGGGTTCAAGTTTGATGAGAGTACGCACTCGGTGGTTCAGATTCCGCCCGGTGAAGGAGTCAAGCAAAACGGACATGGCAGCCAGCACGAGTGGGTCGTCAAGATCCGAGAGCCGGAGCACCCGATCATGGCCGGTCTGCCCCAGACATGGATGCACACGGCGGACGAACTGTACCACGGATTTCGCGGCAAGTCTGAGTCTGTCAAGAATCTTAAAGTGCTGGCCACGGCGTTCAGCGCCAAGGAGACCGGCGGCACCGGCAACCATGAGCCGGTCATGGTCGTCAACCGATTCGGCAAGGGACGCATCTTTCACCTCATGCTGGGTCACAGTGCCGGCGCCATGTCCTGTGTCGGATTCCAGACGGTCTTCCTGCGTGGAACAGAATGGGCGGCGACTGGGAAAGTCACTCTAACAGACGTCCCGGCAGACTTTCCAAGCGCCGGCAAATCAAGCGCCGGCAAATCGAGCGCGAGACCGACGGTCAACAAATCAGCCACGCGGAAAATTGTCTTCATCGGTGGAGTCGACACCCATGGGCCGGGTGCTCACGCGCACAAGGCTGGCGCAACGCAGCTCAAGCAGTTGGTTGATACATCGGAAGATTTCAGGGGTATACCAACGGCATTGCATCTGGATCGGCTGCCGGAAGACCTGGCGGAACTTGATGATGCCGCCGCCATCGTTCTCATGTGGGAAGGTTGGGAGCAACATCTGTTTCAATCCAAGAACGTCGCCGTGATGAACAAGTTCAGCCAACTGATGCAGCGTGGCGTTGGTCTCATGTGCCTCCATGCAGCCACGGCTGTTGGGGATGAAGCGGAGAAGGAATTTCTGAAATGGAGCGGTGGTAACAAGAAGCGCGGTTATTCCAGTCACCCGATGACGAACGACCTGGAATTGTCCATTGTCACGCCGGAACATCCGATTTGCCGAGGCGTCAAACCGATGCGGTTTCCGCGCGAAGAGTTTTATCGTCGAATCTTGTTTGCAGAATCGGCTGGCAAAGTCACGCCGATTTTGATAGCGACTCCCCCGGTGGGCAAACCGACGGATCAAGTGGTTGCCTGGGCATTCGAGCGGACGGGCGGTGGTCGCACTTTCAGCTGCACCGGACCGCACTTTCACGATTCATTTCAGAACGATGATTTCCGCCGGTTGATCATGAATGCGATCCGCTGGATCGCCAACAAGGAGAATCCAAATGAATCATATCAACAAGAAGAATCCAAATGAATCATATCATCTCACGAAGAACATTCCTCCGCCGGGCCTCGCTATGGGCGGGCGCGGCGGCTATGGGGCCGAGTATCGTGCCTTCATCGGTGCTGGGACTTGATGGTGGCGTTGCGCCGAGCAACAGGATCGGGTTGGGGTTTATCGGACAGGGAGGACGGGGGCAAGGAATTGCACCCGGCTTTCTCGGAGCTGGCTCACAAGCCATTGCCGTGTGCGATGTCTGGTCCAACCGGGCTGACGCGGCAAAGCAACGACTCGGCGCAGCGCGTGCCTATACGGATTTCCGGGAACTGCTGGCACGTGACGACATTGACGCCGTGGTGATCGCCACGCCGGAACACTGGCACGTGCCGATTGCGATCGCGGCGGCCAAAGCCGGCAAGGATATCTATTGCGAGAAATCGCTGGGAACCACCGTGGCCGAGGGCCGCATCCTTTGCGACACCATCAAGCGATACGGCCGGGTCTTTCAATTCGGCACCCAGCAACGGTCGGAGCAGAATTTCCGCCGGGCCTGTGAACTGGTACGCAACGGACGAATCGGCAAATTGCACACGATCATGATCACTGTGCCCGGTGGTGGAACGCGCCAATTGTTAGCGCCGTCACCGCCACCCAAGGAACTGGATTTTGACATGTGGCTTGGCCCGGCCCCGGCGATTCCCTATGTGGGGCAGGCGTTGGACGACCGCTGGGCCGGCATGCCGGACTATGCGGTGGGTTTCCTGAGCACATGGGGTGTGCACCACTCCGACATTGCCCAGTGGGGACATGGCACCGAGTTGAGCGGGCCGGTGGAAATCGAGGGGAAAGGCGATTATCTGAATGTGGAATTCTGCAATATAGCCAATGAGTGGCGGGCGGAATGCACGTTTGCGGATGGCGTGAAACTGATCCACTACAGCGCGGGGAAGGCACCGGATCCTTTGCGGGGTTCCTCGGAGGGGGTGTTGTTTGAAGGCTCGGAAGGATCCGTGTACGTCCGCCGCGGCAATGTGCTGGAGACCACGCCGGTTTCACTCAAGACCTCCGAGATCCTGCCGCAGGAAATTCATCTGTATGAATCAAACAACCACGCCGATAATTTCCTGGATTGTGTCCGCACCCGACGCCAGACCATCAGCCCGGTGGAGGTCGCCCAGCGGTCAACGACCATCAGCCTGCTCTGCGACATCGCCATGCGGCTGGGACGAAAAGTCAAATGGGATCCAGTTACCGAAACGTTTCCGGGTGATGATGCGGCGAACCGGCTCTTATCCAGAACCATGCGTGGGCCGTGGCAGGTGTAGTCCGGGCCGTCCCCTGTTGAGACGATAGAAAGGACTAACTGATGCCTACGAAGCAAAGAAACGTTAGAGCGATCATGCTATTGATGATGGTTGGGAGGTGTGCCGTGGCTGCGGATCAGGCAGGCTGGGACAGCCTCGCCAAATACGAATTCGGCAAGTACTCACCCAATCTCTGCGCACTGGAAACAGAGATCATGGTTGCGCCAGCGGGCCGGTTTGAGCAGTATGAGGACAAGCTCCTGGTGTTGCTCAATACGCAGAATGCAACCTGCGAGGCGAAGGAATTTGCCTGCAGAATGCTGAGACTGGTGGGTTCGGGAAAATGCGTTCCCGTTCTGGCCGGGATTCTAGCAGATGAGAAGATGGGGCACATGAGTCGCTATGCGCTCCAAGGCTTGCCTTTCCCCAGTGTTGATGATGCGTTGCGAAATGCGCTGGGTAAGACCACGGGGATGCAAAAAACGGGGGTCATCTCATCGCTCGGCGTTAGAAAAGATGCGAAATCCGTTCCCCTGCTCAAGCCACTGATGACGGATGCGGACTTGGCCGTGGCCCGTGAGTCGGTTTCCGCGTTGGGGCGCATTGCCAGTCGGGATGCCCTGGAAGCTCTGACGGAAGCCAAGGTTGCGGATGAACTCAAGGCGGCGGTCCTGGAATCGCGGTTGCTGTGTGCGGATGCGCTCCTGGCGAAGGGGAAAGTGGATCAGGCGGCGGATGTTTACCGGGGCGTGCTTGGCGCAGAAAAATCCGGGGGAGTCCGGGCTGCTGCCATGATAGGTCTTGCCAGAGCCGTGAAGGATGATGCCCTACCGACGATCTTTGAAATGTTGAAGAGTCAGGACAGCCATTCGCAACGTGCTGCAGGTGCGGCCCTGATGGAAATCAAGGGAGAACATCTATCAAAAGCCATGGCTGATGTGCTGGGCAGCCTTGCCGCTGATGCGCAGGTCATTGCGATTCATGTCCTGGCTGTGAATGGGACAAAAACCATAACGCCTGACATTGCGAAATTAACAGGCAGTGCGCAAAAGGAGGTGAGAGTTGCCGCCGTTCAGGCGCTGGCCGCGCTAGGCGATGTCTCCGATATCGAACTGCTGGCAGGTCTGGCAAAGGAGGGTGGAGAGGTAGGCAGGGTGGTGGTTGAGAGCCTGCGCCGCCGCAGCGGAAAAGGTGCAAGCGAAGAAATCATGAAAGTCTTGCCCCGTGTTGACGCTGCTTTCAGGGCATTGCTGATAGGCTGCCTGGCGGAGCGGCAAAGCCATGAAATTGTTGCAGATCTCATAAGCTATGCTGACGATTCCGATGAGAATGTCAGGGTGGAAACGTTCAAGGCGCTGGGTTCCCTGGCCCAGGAGAAGGAAATACCTTCACTTATAGGCCTGATGCTCAGAGCCAAGCCTGACCGGGTACGCTTGGCGGCTGAGCGGGCCGTATCTGTGGCGAGCGCCAAGGTTGAAGGAGAGGACAGGAAAACAGCGCCTCTTGTCGCCGCCATGAAGGACGCGAAACCCGATGAGCGTGTGAGCCTGCTGCTTTGTCTTGGAAGCCTGGGCGGTGACAAGGCGCTGGACATGGTGCGCGTCAGCATCAGGGACAGGAATGAAAATGTGCAGGAGGCGGCAATCCGCGTCATGGCGGACTGGAAGGATGAAGGAGCGGTTGCGGATCTTCGTGAACTCGCAAAAAATGCCCGGAAGGAAAATCTCAAGATCATTGCGTTTCGCGGACTGGTAAGGATTGTATCGCTTCCAGAAAGCGTGAAGAACCATGCAGGGAATGCGGTTGCTTCGCTGGTGGAGGCAATGAGTATGGCGCCACGGACGGACGAGAAGAGGCTTGTGTTAGGCGCGCTTTCCGGCATCGCCAGTCTTGCCGCGCTGGATGCGGCACAGAAGTACATGCCGGATGCTGAGCTCGGGACGGAAGCTGAGCTGGCCTGTGTCAAGATTGTCCAGCAGTTCAGAAGCCCTGGTCCGGAACGTGACAAGGCGATGGCTGTGCTTAAATCCCTGGCAGAGACAACCCGGACTGAAAGCATCAGGAAACAGGCGACCGCCATCCTTGATGCCGCAAAATAACAAAAATATGAAACGAACCATCATGCTATTCATGTCGGCGTTGCTGGCAGCGGGTTGGGCGCAGGCGGCGGATCTGTCGAAGGTGCCGCAAATGAGCGAGACCAAGGAGCAGCGCGACGAGCGCATGCAATGGTTTCGCGACGCGAAATTCGGCATGTTTATCCACTGGGGGCCCTGTTCCATCGGGAAAGTGGAGATCGGCTGGGGCCGCAAGGCCAACCGGCCGTGGGATATCAATGGCATCCAGACACCGCGCACGGATGACCCGGTCTATGACAACTATTACAAACAGTTCAACCCGACGAAATACAATGCCGAGGAGTGGGTGCGCTTCGCCAAGGAGTCAGGCATGAAGTACATGGTGCTCGTCGCCAAGCACCACGATGGCTTCGCCCAGTTTGCGACCAAGGTCTCGGACTATAACATCATGAACAGTCCTTATGCCAAGGACATCGTCAAAGCCTATGCCGACGCCTGCCACAAGCAGGGCATGAAGCTCGGCCTCTATTACTCGACGCGCGACTGGTATCACCCGGATTACCTTGTGGGCGACAACGTGAAATACGACACGTTCTACCGCGCGCAGGTCAAGGAGTTGTTAGCCAACTACGGGGCGGTGGATGTGATGTGGTTTGACCACGTTGGCGGCCGCGACTGGGGCAAGTGGAAGTTCGACGAATTGTTCTCAATGATGTATCAACTCCAGCCCAAGCTCATCGTCAACAACCGCGCCGCCAGATTCTGCGGGCCGGACACGCCGCAGGACAAAAAAGCGCCCACGCCCGAGCTGGCGAAGATGGTCGAGGGCGACTACGATACGCCCGAGGGCTTCATCGGCGCGATGAACATCGCCAGTGACTGGGAATCATGCATCCATGTAGGAGGGCAGTGGGCTTATGGCGGAGAGGGCGGCTTCAAGGGACCGGAGGATTGTATCAAGATGCTGGTGAGTTGCACCACCGGCGGCGGTAATCTGTTACTCAACTTCGGCCCGCGTCCCGATGGCGCGTTTGCCGAAGGCGAGGCCAAGGTCGGCCGCGCCATGGGTGATTGGCTCAAGAAGTATGGTGTGGCCATCTATGGCACCCGTGGCGGCCCATATCGCAACGGCACCTGGGGCGGCACCTGCCACAAGGGCAACAAACTCTATATGCTCGTCTATGAGTGGCCTGCAGAAGGCTTGGGCTTCGACCCGCTTCCTAACAAGGTGCTCGCCGCCAAAACCCTGACCGGCGCGCCGGTCACCTTCAAGCAAAGTGCCGACGAGTTCACCGTGGAGGTGGCTCAAAAGGACCGTGACAAGCCGGTCACGGTCATCGAGCTCACGCTGGACAAACCGGTGGCGCCCGGCCTGCTCATTGGCGCGGCCCACGCGCCCAAGTCATACATTTCCGAACATGGCGCGGTGCTCAGTGACATGGCCACGTTGGAACTCAGCTCCCGCTCATCCTATGACGATGAAAAAGTCCACGATCGGCTTTTCTCGGGCGACAAGGTCGACTACGCGTTCCATACCGACAAGGAGAAGAACCCGTGGGCCAAGGTGGACCTCGGAGCAGTGAAAACCGTCAATGCCGTGATGATCGAAAACCGCGCCAACGAGCGCCGCGCCGAGGGCCTGATTGTATCGGTCTCAGAGGACGGGAAAAAATGGCAGGAAGTCTGGCGTGCCAAAACCTTTGAACCCAGCTGGCTGGTGCCCGTGACCCATGTGGATGCGGGGGCGAACGTGCCCGGGTGCCGCGTGAGATTCATTCGCTTGGAAACCAACAACGATTCACCCCGCGAACTATTGCTGAAACGTGTCACGGTTTTCGGCGTAAAGGAAGGTTGATGATATGAAAAGACTATTGGTTGCCGGAATTCTTGCAGTTACGATCTTGTCTGCCAGTGCAGAGCAGACGGGCCCTTGGGATATGGCGGCGCTCTCGAAAGTGCCGTCCGCGACCTGGGGCGAGGCCCAGGAGCAGATCCAGGAGGTGTATTACGAGGGCGAAAACTTCAAAGGCAAACCCACCCGGGTGTTCGCCTATTACGGCAAGCCGGATGGCGCCGGGCCGTTTCCCGGAATCATTCTCGTGCATGGCGGCGGCGGGACGGCCTTTCGCGATTGGGTGAGGCACTGGGTGAAGAACGGGTATGCGGCGCTGGCGATGGACCTGGCCGGCAACGGACCGGCCGGACGCTTGCCGGATGGCGGCCCGGATCAGGGCGATGACGTCAAGTTCGCGGTCTTCGGACCGGATGAGACGAAGGATGTCTGGACCTATCAGGCAGTGGCGGCCGTCATCCGCGGCCATTCCCTGCTCGCTTCGCTCAAGGAAGTGGATCCTGACAGGACGGCGCTGACAGGCATCAGTTGGGGCGGCTACCTGACTTGTATCGTGGCCGGGCTGGATCACCGGTTCAAGGCGGCGGTGCCGGTTTACGGCTGCGGCTTCATCCATGAGAAGAGCGCCTGGGTCGATAACTACTTTGCCAAAATGCCGGATGATCTTAAACAGCGCTGGATCAACAATTTCGAACCGTCGCGTTACCTTGGGCAGGCGCAATGCCCGATGTTGTTCATGAACGGCACCAATGATGGCGCCTATTTTCTCGATAGCTATCAGAAGTCCTACAACCTGGTGAAATCGCCGGTCACGCTCTGCATCCAGATCAACCGGGGTCATGGCCACATCTGGACATTTCCCGAGGTGGATGCGTTCATCAACAGCCATCTGAACAAGGGCACTCCGCTGTTGAAAATCGGACCCACGAAAATGGCAGGGGACAAGGCCCAGGCCGTCATCTCGGGCCCCGGAATCGTGGCCAAAGTCCAGCTGGATTACGCCAATGCCAAGGACCGTGTCTGGCAGAGCGTGCCGGCCGAGGTCAACGGCAAGTCCGTGTCGGTGAAACTGCCGGCGGTGCGGCCCATCATCTTTTATTTCAACGTCACCGATGAACGTGGCCTCTCTATCAGCAACCCGCATGTGGAATTGCCACCCGCTGCAACCCCCTGAATCACACTCAACCAAGAACAATCATGAAAAACATCATTCAATTCACAATCGCCATGACCATGGCATTGGGCGTCACCGCTCCGACCGGAGCGCAGGGCGCACAGGTCTTTGTTGCTCCAAACGGAAATGACGCGAATCCAGGCACGCTGGAAAAACCCTTCGCGACCTTGCAACGCGCCCAACAGGCGGCGCGCAAGGTGGCGGGCCGCGAGGCGGTGGCCGTCATGGTGCGGGCCGGCACCTACTATCTGCCCGAAACCCTGGTGCTCAGCGCGGCGGATTCTGGCACCAAGGCCGCGCCGGTGGTCTATCAGGCCTATCAGAAAGAGCAGCCGGTCATCAGCGG